>Ga0214917_10004355_pt1 | contig 15797 bp, 7 predicted proteins | sample LL_1208_BB_MetaG_FD_177983 | JGI IMG/M metagenome (GOLD analysis project Ga0214917, IMG submission 177983) | Freshwater microbial communities from Lake Lanier, Atlanta, Georgia, United States - LL_1208_BB | ecosystem: Environmental > Aquatic > Freshwater > Lake | place: USA: Georgia | collected... | reverse complement strand
TTTCTGGTGAATCATTGAAATTCTCAATTGGATTTTCTGATGATGATATGAAAAATATTGAAACAATGAAGAAAAATATAAATAAACCAGAATTAACAATTTATTCAACTAATAAAGGTAATAAAGAGAAAGTATAATATATATATTATATATATATACAATTATTAATACGCAAAAAAAAAAAGTAAATAGTATTTTTATTAAAAAAAAATAATATTGGTCAAAATTTTTTATTTGGTAGATATTTATTGTATGTGTATGAATTTATGATAATATTTTTATATATCAAAATAAATGATTAAAATAAAAAAAATAAAATTATGGCTGATTTATTAATGAAAATGCCTTTACCTTATGAACCTAAAAGGCAGAATAGGTTTATTTTAAGGTTTAAAAATACATTAGGTATAAATGAGTGGTTTGTTGAAAGTACATCACGACCTAAAATTGATATAACACCAACAGAAATACAATTTTTAAATACATCAACATATGTTGCTGGTAGATTTAAGTGGAATAGTATTTCTGTTAAATTTAGAGATCCAATTGGCCCTTCTGCAACTCAAGCATTAATGGAGTGGGTTAGATTGCATGCTGAGTCTGTTACTGGTAGAATGGGATATGCTGCTGGATATAAACAAGATGTTGACCTTGAATTATTAGACCCAACAGGTGTTGTTATAGAAAAATGGATTTTACAAGGTTGTATTATAACAAGTGTTGATTTTGGTCAATTGGGATATTCAACAGATGGTTTAGTTGATATTACTGCAACTCTTCAACCAGATAGATGTATATTAGTTTATTAAAAATAAATAAATCTATTTTCTTTTTAATTTAAGTACATATTTTTAATATAAAAAAAATGGAAGACAAGATAAAAGAATTTGGTCAAACTAATTTTGATTTACCACATGATGTTGTTAAATTACCATCTAATGGTATTTTTTATAAAAACAAAAAAAAATCAATAAAAGTTGGATATTTGACTGCTGCTGATGAAAACCTAATTATAGGTAATAGCAGTAATTTTATGATGCATTTGCTTAGAAATAAAATATATGAATATGATATTAAACCTGAAGATTTGGTTGAATCAGATATTGAAGCAATTTTAATATTTTTAAGAAATACATCTTTTGGCCCAGAATTGGAGATGAGGACAACAGACCCAGCAACAGGTAATTTATTCAATGTAACTATTGATTTGTCTGAATTAAATATAATTAAAGGTGTTGACCCTGATGCTGATGGTGTTTATAATATTAAATTACCTAAAAGTGGTGATTTAGTTAAAGTTAAACCATTAACCTATGGTGATGTTTCAGAAATTAATGATTTGGTAGAATCATACCCTAAAAATAGGATTGCACCTAGAGTAACTTTAAGACTTTCAAAAGAAATAATTCAAATTAATGATAACACTAATAAAGGGGATATTTCTAAATATGTTGAAAGTATGCCTATTTCTGATTCAAAATTTATTCGTAAATATTTAAACGAAAATGAACCTAGACTTGATTTAAAAAAGAATGTAAAGACCCCATCAGGAGATATGACCACAGTGAATGCTGGGTTTGGGGTTGACTTTTTTCGCCCTTTCTTCGGACTATAAAATTGCACAATCCAATGAATTCTACTATTTAAAAAAATATTTAAATGTTTCTTATTCTGAATTTCTAATTATGCCAATTTTTTTAAGAAAATATCTCTTAAATAAATGGATTGAAGAAAATAACAAGGGGTGACAAAAAATCACCCCTTGTTCTATTTATATATAAATATTTTTACATATGGCAGATGGTGGCTTTGATAATATTAAAAAATTCCTAACTAGTGTAGGAAATAATACTGGAAGTGTTTCTCGTGCATTTGGTATTGATACTCAAACAGTAATTAATCAATTAAAAGACATTACAAATATTGGTGGGGCAATAAATTTATTAGAAAAAGCATCTGGTTCTCTTAATGAAAGTTTCTTATTAGGTAGGGGTAGAGTATTGGAGTTTAAGTCAAGTATATCATCAATTTTACCTGAAATAAGATTATTAGGTGGGGATTTAGATGATGTGCTAAATATGATTGAGCAATCTAGTCAAGCACTTAGTAGGGTTGTCATCTTTCAAAGAGATATATATGATGAATTATTTTTAACTAGTAAGTTTTTAAATACTGACTATAAAACAATTGTAACAAATTTTTCAAATGTTGGTATTTCTGTTGCCAATATTGGTACTAATGTTGAAAAATCCATAAATTATGTTAAAAGCATAGGTATGGATGCTAAATCTGTTATGGCTAGTGTTGTAAACAACACAGATATGTTGAATAGATTTAGTTTTAAAGAAGGTGTTTTGGGTTTTACAAAAATGGCAGCAACAGCATCAATGCTAAAGGTTGATATGATGAGTATACAATCTTTTGCTGATAAAGTTTTTAATCCAGAGGGAGCAATAGAAACAGCAGCTGCATTTCAAAGATTAGGAGTATTTACAGGGGATTTAGCCGATCCATTTGCATTAATGAATAAATCTTTGTATGACCCTGAAGGATTAATGAAAAATATTGGTAGAGCGCTTGAAGTATTTACAGAACTTGATGAAACAAGTGGTAGGATTACTATTAACCCTTCTGCTATAGGTATGATTAAAGAATTTGCTGATAATACAAATATGAGTGCAAGTGAACTTAAAAAACTTGCAATTAATTATAGGGAGTTTACAGAAAGAAAAGCACAAATAAATTTTAAATTTAATTTAAGTGAAGAACAAGAAATGCTTATTGCCAATATGGCTTATATGGATAAAAAAGGTGACTATGTTATAACCTTAAAAAATGAGTCAGGTCAAGATATGGTTACAAAAGTTTCAGATTTAACAAAAGAACAAATTGAAAAATTGAAAGAAATTTCAGAAAAAGAACCTAAAACATTAATTGATATTGCTAAAGAATCTATGACTGTGACAAATATGATTAACAATAGTGTAACAGCAATAAAATATAGATTATTATTTGGTGTGGCAGGTTCACAAGGGGGTATAAATTTTTATGAAGATTATGTTCAAAAAGGTGTTAAACCATTATTAAAAGAACTTAATAGTGCTATTGATGATGATTTTATGAATCCAGTTAGAGAAAAACTAAAAAATATTAGTTTTGACCCAAGCAATATAGGTGGTTCTTTTGGTAAAATAGGTGATATTTTTTCTAGTGCTACAAGTACTTTTCAAAGTGTAATAGAAGGTCTAACTGGTGCTTTAAGTGAATTATCATTATCTTATGGTGATTCTATACCTGGTGCTGGAACATCTAGTTCTGGTGTAAGTTCTGGAACAAGTGGAACAAGTGGAGCAATTGGGACTGCAAATAATTCAAATACTAGTATAATTGGTGGAATATCAAATTCATCAAATAGTAGTGTGACACCTTTATCTATTGAGAATACTCAATTTAATCAATTAATTAGTAGTTTAAATAAAACTACTGATCACACCTTAACCATAATTATTAAAAAAGATGCAAATACTAGTTCAATTAATTCAACTAGTGAATCATCTACATCATTATATGAAATTGATAAGATAAAATATAATTATAATCAGAATAAAACATCGCAAGAATTGATTCTATCATCTGACTTATTTAGAGGTAATGGATAATTTGTATGATTAAAATATTTATATAAAAATAATAATAATGAGAAGTCCTTTAGATTTTGGTAATAGTGAGAAGTTTAGAAATGACTTAATGCTTAAAAACTTAGTTCCTTATAAAAAATCACCATATTATAAAACACCCCCATTTAATTATGAGGTTTCACCATTAAGGGATTCTTATGTTATTGATACAAATGATAAATTAATTGATGAGCCAATATTTTCAAAAGAAGCATATAAATTAAATAAATATGGTAAATTTGGTGGATATGAACAAGTTAGGGATCCTAATGTATTATATAACACAAAAACAAATTATGGTGAATACAGTATTAAAATTGCCAATGCTTTAGAAATTAATAAAAATAAATTAATAGAAAATTTATCAGAAAATTATTATACTACACAAGGTAATACTATTGATTCTGGTAATTATTTAGATGAAATTAATTATTGGTTTGATCCAAAGTTACCAAGAAAAAATATTTTACATTATTGGGGTGATGACGCACCTAGTTTTATTCCATCAACATATACTCCTTTTGGTATATTAACAAATAATGATGAAACAAAAAGTAATTTAGCTGCTGATTCATATATTACAAGACTAGGTGCTAAAGTTTTAAATGATTATTTTAAGGAGAGAGTTGGTAGATTAACAACTAGATTTGATTTAATAAAAAAATTTGAGCAAACTATTGATAGTTTAAATGACCCCTTAGATGTTTATGACCTTATTATAGGTAGAGAACCAATATTGCAACCTAATTGGAGTATAACAAAACCAAGTAATTTAATTGCTGGTGCAGCACAATTGTCATTAGAATTTGTTGGTAGTGAATTACCTTTTCCAACAATACTTGGGAGTTATTTTGATGAAACAATTAGTTTAAATGGTAAAAATGATAAAGGTTTTATTGGGGGGCTTTTCAATCAGAAAGAAACTGGATCTAAAAAATTTTATGATAATATGGGTTCTGGTCAGAGGTCAGTTTTATATAAAAATATAAATAAAAATTTATATAAGCCAAATTATGATAGAAATGGTATTTTAGGTTCTTTTTTGGATTTATTTACAAAAGATAAAGAAAATTATTATGTTGGTAATGATAACTTGGATATTAATGATGTTAATTCACCTATTGATGATTCACCAATTGACCAATTTGGGAGACCTAATAAAACTATTGTATATGGGCCAACAGAAATTTCAAAATTATATGAGGGGGAAGATTTTAATCCACCAACAGGGTTAAATGGTGTAACATATGGTGATGGTGGAGGTATAGAGGGCGGATTAACTTGGGTTTCTCCAAAGTATAAGAATAATAGTGGGAAGAATGCTGGTAAGAATGGTGAAATTTTTGGTGAAAACAGTACAAAACAAACAACCTTTGATTTAACAGAGTCAACAAACTATGAATTTAAAGGCGGTTCAATATTAGATGATACACAAAGAATAATTAATTCACAACCAAATGGTGCAAATAGATTAAAACATGTGGGTAATGCTATTGACCAAGTTAGTAAAGTTTTCAATGATGGATATAAAGAAATAACAAAAGGTTCAAGAGTTAAAACATATAAGTATTTAAATCCTGAAACTTTGGTTGGTGGTACATTCCAAGAATATTGTAGATTGTTTACCAAAGATTCACCATATATGACATATGAAAGATTGCAGAAAACAAGTGGTATAACTAATGAAGGTAGGAGGCTAAAGAGTTCTGTAATAAATAAAACATATGATTTAAGCATTACCCCAAGAAAGGGGAATGATGCTAAAAAATATATGTTATCTATTGAGAATTTAGCTTGGAGAACAACAAATATGTATTTAGATTTGCCAGAATGTGAAAAAGGACCAAATGGTGGTAGGATAATGTGGTTTCCACCATATGACTTAAAAGTGTCAGATAGTTCATCTGCTGTCTGGAATTCAAATGATTTTTTGGGCAGACCTGAACCAGTTTACACATATAAAAATACAACAAGAACTGGTACATTAGATTTTGTTATTGTTGTTGATCATCCATCTGTTCTTAATTTAATTACAAATAGAGTATTAGAAAAAGAGAGTAATTCTGAACAAATAAATGGAATACTAGCTTCATTTTTTGCTGGATGTTTGAAGTATGATATATATGATTTGGCTAAAATATATAATACAATGACATTATCTGAACTTGAAGAAATACAAAAAGTTGTAAAAGAAGTTACATCAATAAAAGATGAGGTTTCATATATTAAAAGAACTGTAATAACTGGTAATGACCCTATATCTCTTATGGAAGTTGCTACTCCAGCAGATGAGGCTGTAAAGATATTTGAAAAATATAAAGAGTTTTCTTTTTATTTTGATAATGATATGCCAAAATCAAGTAATTCAGATTATGTTGGATTATATAATTCATATACTGCATCAACAAAATATTATGCAACTAGTGAATTAAAAACTTTTATGGATAATTATGTTAAAAATAATTTTACAGAACTAAATAAATTCATAACTGAATGCAATAATTTCTTAAAAGAAAATGATGCAAATAAGGTTGAAGTTACTCTTAATTCATCAGCATCAAAACCTGCAAATGATATTTATAATAAAAATTTAAGTGAGAGGCGTAGTGCTAGTATAGTATCTTATTTAAAAAACAATATAAAATCACCAAATTTTACAATAAAAACAAATAATCTTGGGGAAAATACTGGTGTAACAGCAAAGTCATCAATTGCTGGTAGTAGTGATATTACTGTTGAAAATTGCAGTACATTTTCAAACAATTTAAATCCAATTACTAGTTTGCCTGCTATGGCTTGTAGACGAGTTGCCATAGGTGATGTTAAAGCAATAAAAAAGAGTGTAGCACCAAAGATTGAGCCAAAAAAAGAAACAAATGAAGCTGATGTTAAAATAACAAAACAAATAAATGAAACAAAACTTGTTGAAACACAACAAAAAATATATAAGAATGTATCAAAAAGAGTTCTTCAAAAACTATTAACTGAATGTGATTATTTTGAAACAATTGAGGAAACAAATCCATTTATTTATAGTAATTTAAAAGAAAAAATAAAGTATTTTAGTCCATCATTTCATTCAACAACTCCAGAGGGATTGAATAGTAGATTGACTTTCTTACAACAATGTGTTAGACCTGGTGAAACTATACCAACAATAAGGAAAGATGGGACTGCTGAAGTTAGAGATGCCAAAAACACAGCATTTGGTGTTCCCCCAGTTTTAGTATTAAGGGTTGGGGATTTTTATCACACAAAAATCATACCAGAAACACTAACAATTGGTTATGATCCATTAAATTGGGATATAAATCCAGAGGGAATTGGATTTCAACCAATGATTGCAAAGATTAGTTTATCATTTAAATTTGTTGGGGCAAGTGGTTTGAGTAATGCTGTGGATAAATTACAAAATGCATTATCATTTAATTATTATGCCAATACTGAAGTCTATGACCCAAGAGCAGAGGTTACAGATACTAGTTTGGAAGATATGGATAAGAAGATTTTGGACTTTATTAAAGAACAAGAAAAAGGTACAACTGAAAATTTTGATGATAACATCATAGTTAATTCATATAAAACAATTGGTGTTCTAAATGATGTTACAAAACAAATTGATTACTATGGTTTAATGCAAGAATTGATTACAGAATCTAACAAATATATATCATTATTGAGTAATAAAATAAAAGACTTTTCAGAAAAAAATGGCAGTGCTTTAATGTTTTTTTTATTTAAGGATATGAAATATAATGAAGGAGTTTATTCAACTGCTGGTAATGCTAAGTTCAATTTATTTGGAATACCATCAAGAGATTATGTTAAAGAATTAAATGAGTATATAGGTAATTTAAAAACAAACATTAAAAATAATGATGATGATTTAATTAAAAAAATTAATAATGAGTTTTATAAAAGCAAAGAAAAAGTTCCAGATTTGGTTAAAATAAATTATGAGAATTATGCTACTAATATTACTAATCAACTTGTTGTTAAAATAAATTCACTTATTAGTGATTTAAATCAAATACAAGCAAACTATCAAAAAGTTTTAAGTAAGGTTTTAGTTATCTTGTCCAAATATAATTCAAAAATGGGATATGATGGTTTTGTTGATAAAACAGGGAATGTTTTTATTTATGAATTACAAAGTTATTTAACATTGGCTGAAAATGTTTTAAAAGGTGTTAGAGACATTATAACAAATAACATTTTATATTATTTAGATAATGAAGTTAACCCAAAAAACATAATAAGTGGTAATAATCAATATAGTTTCATTTATTTGTTATTATATGAATCAATTATGTACAAGGAAGTATCCAATAATTTTAAAGATGAGATTAAAATAAAATCTGGTTTGGCATATAAACCTAATATTGATAGTAATAACTTAATAATTTCAAAATTATTTGATGAATATATAGATGATTTGAAAAATAAATTTAGTAAAAAGAATAGTGATTATTCAGATAAGTTAAATGAGTTTAGTTCAAAAGCAAAGTCAGCAATAACTTCATTAAAAACAGATATAACACTAAATAAAGATAGTTTTATTGTTAACTATATTGAAAACACAACTCCAGACAATAATACAAAAACTATATTTTTAAATTTAAATGGAGGGTTAAATTATGATAAAGAAAATAAAACATGGAGTATAAATAGAAATGATTTTCTTATAACTAGAAATAAATTAAATATATGAATTTAAAATATTATAATAGATATTCACAGTTTATACTTAATGGTGAACAAAAGACTGTTCCTTTTATTAAATTACCCCCAAAGGGTAGTGATAATGTATTTTTTTATAAAAAAAACATATCAAGATTAGATAAAGTTTCTTATCAGTATTATCAAACTCCATTTTTTGGATGGCTTATTTTGGCTGCTAATCCTGAATTTGGTGGTATTGAAAATAATATATATGATGGTGCAATGTTAAAAATACCATATCCTTTAGAAACTTCTTTATTAGATTATAAAAATGCATTAGAAACACATTTCTTTTATTATGGTAAATAAACAAGGTGACATTAGGGTAATATATGATGAATCAAATGTTATATATATTGATCCCAATAAATTAATTACAGATACTGGTGAAGTTGTTGATAGAGCAGTTATTCCAGAAGACTTTGTTATTTATGCCAATTTAGAAACTAAATTGATACCTAGAACAAAACTTTTAGTTGGAAACTATATTGAGAATAATATTGGATTAATACAGATAGGTAGATTAAATTTTATGAAGCCAAATACTGGGGATGATTATTTCACATCATCTTATTATGATGAACTAACTGGTGATAATTCATTAATTAACCAAGGAAAAAATCAAAAAGTAATAGATGTAGTTGATAACAACAATAATCCTTATTTTATAAATACTGCTAAAAATGTTGAAGATAACACATTACTTGGTATAAAAAGTATAGCAATAAGAACAAATTCATCATTTGTCCCTACTGTTACAATAATAATGGAGGATGTCCAAGGTAGAGCATTATTTAGTTTGGGAAATGATTCACCATATGCTGCATTTTTCAATTTGCCATATCCCCCATTTTATTTAACAATAAAAGGATATTATGGTAAAGCAGTTAGATATGAATTGGTTTTAAACAAATTTAATGCATCTTATAATACTAATAATGGTGATTATACAGTTACATTAGATTTTTTAGGTTATAAGTACAATGTATTAACTGATATTAATATGGGTCATTTGATAGCCTGTCCAAATATGTATTCAAAAAAATATCAATTAATACAGAATAATCCTAGTAATCTAACTCCATCACAAATTTCTAACATATCAAGTCAAACACAAAATCAAGTACAAAGTTCTATTGGGGACAAAACTGTATTTGAAGTTAATACACATATTGGTTATCAAAAAATAATAGAAGTATATAAAGAATATAAAGCAAAAGGACTTATTGATTCTAATTTACCAGAGTTAACTTTAACTGAATTAATATATAAGTTAGAGATGTTTGAACAGAATGTTTTAAATTCATTAAATAAAGTTGATGTTCAGAAATTAACAGATGGTAAATTATATAAGAAATTATTATCAGGATATTATCAAGAAATAATAGGTGGATTAACATCTTGGTTTAATAAATATTTGGATCCAAACCCTATTATACTAAATGATACAAATGAAATTGTTTATGGTATAAAAAAAGAATATATTGATAATCCTGCTGATGGGAGGTTATTATTGGTTGAAAGTGATTTGGTTAATATTATATCTAAATATAATGTTGAATTGGCAAATAACCCAACTTTTGGGGTCAATGGCACTTCAACAATAAGTAATACAATAAATTATGATTTATTTATTGTTAAAAATCCAGATATAAATTGGTGTGATACATATAAATCAAGAAATAAATCTCTTTCATTGAATGAAATTAGATTATTAAATACTGATTTATGCAGAGATAAGATAAAAAATAGCATATTTTTTGAATATACTATTGGAACAGATAAAAGAACAACATCTGTTTTTAGTATGTCATCCTTTATTGATGCAAGAAATAAAATAGAATCTAAATTTATTAATGAACTAAATAATATTGAAAAGGCTTTATCTGAAGAATTAGCTTTAAAGATTGAGAAGAAAGAAAATGGAATAGGATTTAAACCAACTATAAAGAATGTTGTTGCAGTTGTATTGGCTACTACTGAAGGGTTTCTTAGATTAATGGAAGATGTTCATGTTTCTGCTTGGGATGTTAGAAATGATGAAGATAGAGTTAGATCTGTGTTGGGGGATGAAAATGTGGTGAAAGATGATAATAATAGTTATGATTATGTAAATAATGAAAACAAAACAGTATTTCCTTGGCCATTAGTTGCATATAGAAATGATAAAAAAGATGCAAATAAATATGAATTAATATATCCAGGAGACCCAACTGTTGCCAATATAACAAAAGCATTTTTTTATGATAAGTGGCCAGAAGTTGAATTTGTTGAGGAGTTTATAAATGGGTATAATAAAAGGGTAGACACCCCAAACCCTAATGATTTAATTAATCCAAATGCAACAATACAAGATGCTTATACATTTAATACAATTGAATATCCTTTTAATAGTATACCTTATGAATTAACATCAAATTATAATTTCTTTTATGAATTTTGGGATAGACTTATTTTAGCATCATATTATACTGGCTTTTCATCTGTCTATGACAAAGACAAGAGAATTGGAATTCTTATAAAAGAGAATGAATTTGTAAATATAAAAAATACATTATCAAAAAATTCTATAATTTTTATACAACAATTAAAAAAAATATTATTTTCAGAAAGTGGTTTAAATTATGATAACTATAAAATTATATTAGAATCATTTTCAAATGGTGTTTCAGAAAAATACAATAGGTATTTGGATGGGATTCCAAATACAAAATATATTTCAGATTATTTGGATGCCACAAGTAAAATTTATGATATAAATGAGTATAAGTTACATTTTGAGAATTTTACAAACAACTTAAACAATTCCAAAATAAATACCATACAAAATGTAATACAAAAAACTCAAAGTGATTTAGATATTAATTTCACATACCCATTTACAAACACAGATTGGGTTAATGATAATTTAATAAATAATTTACAAAATAAGTTTGATACAAAGAAAACATTATTTTTTAATTCAGATAGAAATCTTATAACAAATTTCAATCAATATAATGATATTGTAAAAAATAGACCATTTAAATTTTTCCCAGAACAAAAAGCATTAATGTCTGGTTTAGTATATCAAGACAATTATGGGTTAACCCAAGCAAGAACAATGATTAGTACACCTTTATTTATTAATTCAATACAATTAGGTGTATCTAAATGGAGAGCAGGGGATAAACATCCATATGTTGCTTCTGCTTATCTTTTTTTAAATTCTTTACCACTATCACCTTTAACTGATTTTTTCATCACCAAGGGGCTTCCAGAGAAGAATGGACATGTTTTTGCAACCTTCATAAAGTATGGTGGATTACATAAATTACCTTATGCTTGGATATTGAAATATGGATCAATTTGGCATAGGTATAAAGAATTTATTAAAACTGGAACTGACTTTTTGGATAATATCTGGAAAGATTTTGATTATAAATTAAATTATAACTCAAACCCCAATTTTGTGTATAACATAAATGGTTATGTTCCATTTACATTACAAAAAGATAATGAAGTTAATTTAGGTTTTTATCCTGTTATGTTAACTGATTTTAATGTTTTTTTAAATGGTTATGATTTATTTACTGGGTTTACAAATACTGAATTGAACATAAATGAAAATAGGGGATTAAAAATTATTAAATCATTATCTTACAGTAAAAATGGTTTAAATTTTAATGGTTATACAACATTAGTCCCACAAAACATATATGATAGTTTGGCATTTGGGGATTATTGTGATGATATAGATTTTAGTATAAATTCTAAATATTATGTATTACCATCAATAAATAACAATCAAATAACAAATATTTCTTTTACCAATACTAATAATAGTTATTACACATCAGTAGATTCTTTATTACAGACAGCACATAATGGTGCCATAAGTATGAATATGTCAGATAGGTATAATTCTTTTACTTTTGAGAATTTGAAAAAACCATTATATAATGAGTACTTAAATAGTAAAAAGGATGCAAATTCATATTCATTTATATCTAGTAGTGGGGGTAATTATGCTTCAATTGAGGACATATTTTCAGTATTTGATTATGATACATTAGATTTATTTGAAAAAGAATTTTTAGAATTTAGCAACTCAATATATGATATTGATTATCAAAAAGATGCAATAAATTATTCTGAACCATCAAATGTAAATAAAAATTTCCAGTTTTTATTTAGAAAACTAATGGAAGTACCTTCAAATTATTTAAATTTAACAAATGATGAATTTTATAAACAATCAGCAACTTATCAAAATCAAAGTATAGTAAGTATTTTAGATGATTTTTTAAATTTTGATGTTTTATTTAAATTTGGTAATCCAACACAATATAATAGATATTATTATAATTCATTTATTAATCACATAGGTGGCACATCTAGGATAAATAATCCAAAAATATATAATAGTTATAAAAATAATTTAGCATTAACAAATAGTGATGCTTGGGAGGTATTAAGATTATATGTTGGATTCTCAACAATTACCCCTTTAGAATATAAAAATAGCGGTTCATATATAACTGATTTCTTTATTGATAATAATATTGAATTTACAGAAACAAATGTTATTGAACTTTCAAAGTTAATAAAAATATATGCAACACAAAAATTAAAAAATCCTAATTTTAATAGGCAAGGATTTTTAACATTATTAGTTAAAAACCAAGATTCATTAGATGTTTTTTTAAAAGATAATATAAATGAAACATTAAGATTATTAGAAAGACAAATAAATAATATTGACATAGTTGAAATAGAATCAATAACATCTGGGTTAGATAGCAAGTTTTCAAAATATGAATTATATGAAGCATTTAAGTCAATAAATGATAAATGGATTTCAAGTAGTAACTATACAAGTAGAACATTATTTGAAGATGTGATTTTTATAGATAGAGGTGGTAGAAATATTGGTGATTTATATTATGTTGATATTTTTGATTTGAAGAAGATTTTTACAGGGGCAAAGGTTAATTTAAAAATGCCAGTTTTTAATTTTTTATCAGGTATAATAAGTAAAAATAATTTTAATGTTTTTCCTATGCCTTCTTATGTTAATTTTTATGGTGCTTTATCCCCAAATGATTCTGTTGATGATATTGTTAGTAGTGCCACAAATATAGCAAATGATGTTTGGGGTACTTACACTAATGTTGATTATAGAAAATCTGGACCAAAATTAGTTTGTGTCTTTGCTGGTAGAGGATCAACAACACCTAATGGGCCAAAAGATTATAGATTTGGTGATGATTCTATTGATATGTTAAAGCCATCTAAAATACCATTTTTAGAAGACCAAACAGACAAAAAAGATTGGGCACAATCAAATAAATGTGTTAGTTTTTTAGTTGATGCTGGTATTAGAAATCAAGCAATATTTTATGGAATACAAGTTGACCAGAATAATGGTTCAGCAACAATGGAATCTCTAATCCAAATAGAGAATGCTAGAAATTCAGTATCAAATAGATTATCAACAACACAAAATGTTTCTTTATTTAATTTGTATAAAAATTTAAGTTATAAATCTACTATTATTTGTTTTGGTAATGCAATAATACAACCAACAATGTATTTTAATTTGGAGCATGTGCCAATGTTTGGTGGGCCTTATTTTATTACAGAAGTTTCACACAATATTGCTCCTGGCTCATTTGAAACAACTTTTACAGGTACCAGACAAAGTATTTATGCTCCACCAAGTACAGACTCATATTTATCTAGTATAAATGAAAATTTATTGTCAAAAATTGAAAGTAATTATTCTAAATCTATAGTAAATGACAATGTAGATAAAACAAATCAAACAAACAATTCACAATCAGGAACAAATAATCCAATAAATTCATCAGCTTGTGCTAACTTTTTATATGAAAAATATAATCAATATGAGTTTGAAACAAAGGAAAGTGTATCTTTCTTATCACCAGCACAAATTTATTCTGGTATAACTAGTTATGTTGGGGATGGGGATAAGGAAACTGTTGAATACATATATATTATTAGTTATTTAGCATCATTTGATGGGACTAAATTTAAAGCAAATTATAATAATTTTGGAAATGTTTGGTTAAATTACGATAGGGAGGAAATTATTGATTATAATGAAGGTAAACCATTATTTTTTTGTACACAGAATTCTGAAAATAAAAATATACAAACACCATTTGCTATGTTTAGTTCATTTGAGACATATGTTAAATATATGATATCTGCTTTGGGATTATTTAAATTAGCAATAAATTCAACATCTATTGAAAATTTCACTAAAATATATGTTATTAATTGGTTGTATGGTGAACTTTCTACCTCTAATCAAACTTTTGATACTATGGCTAATTATCATAGATTAGAAAAAAATGGATTTTTTGATAAATTAAATAAAAAATACAAAAAAGCACAAGAGTCATTAAGGGCTTTGGTTGCTCCAGCACAATTTTCAGAAACACAAAAAGAGGGATATATTGATTCAAGGAATAAATCAGAATTGGTTAAATTATCTAAATTTTGTGATTATACATTTAATAATATTAAAATTGATAGACAACCAAATGAGCCAATATATTCATACCCATATAATTTAAAATTATATTTTGAAACCACAAATGCCAATGAATTATTGTATTTGGAGAATATTAATAAAACAATTGAAGATACATTAATTAAATTATATGCTATTGTTGCGGCACCAAAAGTAACTAATTTTGACATCAAAGTAACTTCAGGAGAAAAATTTAGCATACTATTTGATATTACAATAAATAAAGATTCTAATGATATACCATTTGTTGGGTTTAAAGTTATTTCTGAATCTGGAAGTACTTTAACTGAAGATATTGTAAAGAACTTGGTAGCAAATTCAAACAATTTTAGTAAAGGAAATCAAAATTCAGCAAATGATGATAAAATTGATAGTGTTAAAAAAATAACAATTCCATCTTTGAATATAAGTTATTATAGTGTTTTTTATACTAAATTAATTTTATATCCAATATTAGAATAAATTATTTTGATAATTGCATATTTTGATATATTTATATGTAAAATAAAATAATATGATTGAAAATTTAAATAATTATTTAAGACATTCATCTTCCACAAAAGAACAAATATTAGATGATGGTTCAAAAGAAGTTTGTGATATAATCACAGGTGAATGTTTTGTTGTTAAAGAAAAGGATGGCTTAATTGAGCGTACTGAAAGTAAAACAGTTAACAGACAAGTTAAGGTTAAAACTCATGGTGGGATAAAAGAATTATTAAATGATTAGTAAAATGAAAATAGATCAGAAAATTTTAAATGAAATTAACAGATATCATAATATCAATAGATACATAAGTGAGCAAGATGCTACTTTACCACCTCCACCACCCCCTATGGGAGACCCAAATGCTGCA
>Ga0214917_10004354_pt1 | contig 15798 bp, 11 predicted proteins | sample LL_1208_BB_MetaG_FD_177983 | JGI IMG/M metagenome (GOLD analysis project Ga0214917, IMG submission 177983) | Freshwater microbial communities from Lake Lanier, Atlanta, Georgia, United States - LL_1208_BB | ecosystem: Environmental > Aquatic > Freshwater > Lake | place: USA: Georgia | collected... | reverse complement strand
TGTGAGACCAGGAGGACCAGTTGTTCCTGTGAGACCGGTAGGACCAGTTGTTCCCGTGAGGCCAGTAGGACCAGTTGTACCAGTTAGACCGGTAGGGCCAGTTGTTCCTGTGAGACCGGTAGGGCCAGTTGTTCCTGTGAGACCGGTAGGACCAGTTGTACCAGTTGTACCAGTTGTACCAGTTAGACCGGTAGGGCCTGTTGTACCAGTAGGGCCGGTTGTTCCCGTGATGCCAGTTGGTCCTGTGAGACCGGTAGGACCAGTTGTACCAGTTGTGCCGGTTGTGCCTGTTGTGCCAGTAAGACCAGTTGTTCCCGTTGTACCGGTAAGACCCGTTGGACCTGTTGTTCCTGTTTTCCCAGTTATACCTGTAGTACCGGTTGTGCCCGTTGTGCCCGTTGTGCCCGTTGTTCCAGTAACACCAGTAGGGCCCGTTCTGCCCGTTGTTCCAGTTGTGCCCGTTGTTCCTGTTGTGCCCGTTGTTCCGGTTATACCGGTTGTACCTGTTGTTCCCGTTGTACCTGTTGTTCCCGTTGTACCTGTTGTACCCAAAGTACCATCAATACCGCGCACACCCTGAGGACCCTGTGGACCTGTATATCCAGGTGGACCTGCTTGACCTGTGGGACCCGTTGGACCCGCTGGACCTGTGGGTCCAGTAATGCCTCCTTCCCCAGGTGGACCCGTTGGACCCATATCACCGGTTGGACCCGTTGGACCATCGGCACCATCAAGACCGCGGGCTCCGACTGGACCCGTGGGCCCCGTAGATCCATTGGTACCAGGTTGCATATTCGAAATAATAGATTGTAGGCTCGTAGATAAAGTCGACAGCGTTACCGATGCGGGTAAAATGTTGTTCGTTGTAATAGCCCCATCGGCCAATTTATCTCCCGTGATTGTATTTCCCGCAATTAATGCATTCGTAATAAAACCCGTCTGGAAATTGGTAGCTGTTAGTGTTTGGGGTGCAATTCTATCCCCCGTTATCGACGCCGCTTGGATTTGCTGACTCGTTAGTGATCCAGCTACAACATTGGTAGAAGTGATGGCTCCCGGTGCAATTTGCGCGCCAGTAATTACACCCATTGCTATTTTTGATGTTGTTACTGCTCCATCCGCAATTTGAGTGCTAGTAACCGCCTGATTCGCGATTTTTGCAGTTGTCACGGCCTGGTCAGCAAAACCCTGTGTATAAATCAGCCCCGATTGGGCAATACTGAATGCCACTTTCGCCCAAACAACATTGAAATTATGAGGCAATGATCCTAGGGTTACCGTTGCTATCAATATATCGCCCGTATTTACACTTAATTCATTCGAATTACTATCAAAATAAGATTCGGTCAAATAATAAATCGTACCCGTGTTTAAGTTTGTAACTGGGTTATTCGCTGCCGTTTGTAAGTATGCAATACCCGTTGCGGTTATAATTAAATATGAACCTGTCGTGTAGGCTACTACACCTGCATCTGTTGTTACCGATGCGGGAATTGTTTTGAATAATTCATTTGTTGTATAATACGTTACTCCATTGATATTCGGATCCGTGGGATCCATCGTACTCACGAACTTGAGTGCCGTAAATGGCAAATATTTGGCATCGATTTGGCTCGGATTACCCGCCGATGTATTTACACTCGCAAGTGTAATTGTATTACCATACCCGGCATTTGGATAAGTGTAATTTACACCACCACTCGCTATATCGAATGACATTGACATGGTATCATTCGTGGCTTGGTCGACTACATAAATGGTTTTTGGATCGACGAAGAGGGAGTGTGCATATACAGAGCCGAAACGTTGTGTATTTGTACCCAAACTTATCTGTTGGTTTGTAGCCGAACTGTCATAAATAGGTATGACTGCATTTCCCGATACTTCTAAACCACCAAATATACCTCCACCTGAAAAATAGACTTGGTTGAAGGGTTTTGTTATAGAACCGATGTTGATATTTCCTTGGCCAGGTGCAGGTACGATTGTATTGGAAACGTATCCCCCAAATGTTCCCGTCGGACCTGTGTGGCCAGTCGGACCACGTCTACCTGTTGGACCTGTGTGTTGTCCTGCAACATATCCTTGCTGGCCGGTTGGCCCAGTGGGACCAGTAGATCCAGCCCCGGTTGCATTTTCTAATTGTAAACACAGTCCACTGCTCGCTGCATAACTTTTTGCGCGGACCCGATCTAAATAACCCGCATAAGACATATTCTATATACTAATATGTCTTATTTTTATTACGTGTGTTGTCGTAAAACATTTATTGTATCTGTTGTTTCTGTGGATTGTATAATTGCTCGCATACAAGGGAAAATGACCAGTTGGAATTATTCAAATCAACAACTGTCCCGTGATCATCGATTAATTTCACCGACATACGTCGTATATTCACAGGTCCAAAATAAGCACGATTCTGATTCTGTAATGTTCCTCCAAACTCCACATATGTTGTTCCAGGAGAACCCGGTTTTATCGGAATAAGACCAAACACGTCTTGTACATAAGGACCAGTGGAGTAAGTGTTTTTTTGTGTCTGTGATTGTAATATTTCGTTCGCCGCATATATTTGATTTTGTGTCAGTTTATTACCACTCGTTACAGTAGATGCTGTAGACAATTTCCCTGTCACAGGATCACATGTATATGTGTTTAATGTGGCGTAAGATGGAAGAGGAATCGATGTTTCTTTTGTGGTCACAGTAACTAAACCATCATTCAAGTGATTTTGGGTGTAATCATTCAACATGATCAAGAAATAATTGTACAAATTGACATTGGTTGCCGTATCACCTGTGATTGATATTGCATTGCCGTTTATCTGATAATTGTTGGCTGTTACATAAGATGTTGTGTCTGATAAATCGTATTCCGTATTGGAATGGAAACCGAGTAGCCATCCCAATGTAGAATCCCATCGTGCATTCGATGTCCCCGTAACACCCGTATTACACTTGACAAAACTATATGGGTCGTAAAACACTACACGGTAATCTTTGGATGTGTATATGCGATTGATGTTCATGCGTATGCATGTATATTCTAAACCATCAATCGTTTTTGCAAATATAGAGGATCCTTTGGAGATTGAATTGGCGGTCAATATACCATTTATTGTGTTGTATAATTGCGCCTGTGTATAAGTACCTATAGGTAGTGTTATTTTGATGTCGTTTGTATTCTTTGGGGTATACACTCCTGCGGCATTCGTCTGGGGTTTTATATAAAATGTGTCGTTTTGATTCGTTATTGTGATTGTATTACTTAATATTGCACTTGTTCCGAATACAGTCGATTCGTTTCCTGACGAGTAATTGAATAGATTATAACCGAACAGAGCCGTTATTGGTTGGCCAGTGGCAGAATCTGTCGCGTTGATCGTCGTCGGTACCGGCAAAAATAGATATTTATACCACGTGTTGTAAGGAGACGTCCATATAGGTAAACCGGTATTTGGATCGATTGGCGTATTCGCGTCGAAAAAAGTCGCTACATAATCGGTTTCCGTTAGTGTATTTTTAATTATTACAGTGAGTGTGCATTCAATCATTGACCCGACCGGTGTAAATTGAATCGTTGTTTCGGTCAAATCGAGTGCATTGCCTTGTGTGGATATTCCATTGAATTGATGGAATGCATTGTTAATTGCATTTCTCAAATCTTGGTAACTCGTGTATGTTCCAGGGGTGATGATGACGGTGTTCGATTCGGAAAACCGGTTACCATTGTATCTAATTACACCTGTATTGTAATCTTCGATAGAGGCACGCGGTGTAATGAGGATTTTGTTGTTATTTTCTGTAATTGTGTAACCGTTTCCTGAAATGGGGAAGCTTCCTGTGAATGTATTGTGGTGGTTAGGATCTCCTCCAACATCAACTACACCTTCATCTCCGTCTAGTCCTGTATATTGATAGGTTCCTTGGATTCCCATTTCGATGAATAGATAACAACTGGACATGTCCATGATGTACATTGTTTCGTCGAATGTATTGTGAATATCGATGTGAAAGGCGATCACTGAATTGGAAGTGTTGTTGTCTACTACAATTGTGTATTTATCTGTGCCATCCTTATTTTTAGGTGTATTGCTTGTGACTACCGTATTAATTGCAGATAAATACTCGGCTAATGTGTATCCACTTACAGTAGAGTTGGGTATGGTGAATGTTATATTGTTTTCGGGGGTTACGTAATTCGGACGAATACTCGTAAGTGTAATGGTGGGTGTATTGCTTATTATATAGTTGGTTACAGCCTGGGGCGTTTCGGATACTACATCATTCATTTCATTTATTAGGGAATTGAAATTGAAACATGATCCCTGGCCTCTCCATACATTTGTAGTAGATGTGGCGGATTCGTTCGGAAATACTATCGCCGTGTGCATATTCGGCAAATTGGTGGTTGTTTTACGTTGGAGTTTGATTGTCAATTCATATTGATATTGATTCTGTGCGTTTGTGATTGTACTAATGGATGACCCCACGAGTAGTTGTTGTTGGGGTGATAAGTCTTTTTGGGATGCGGTCGGTGAACTCGATAGATTCGCTAGCGCGGTATTGATTGCATTTGTTATTTGTATACGTGTATATTGCGTGCCAGTTGCGAGTGTTGATAACGAAACACGAATCGTATCTATTACAGTGGTTGTGGAATAACCACCGGTCCCTTGGTAGGTATACACGATGAAATAGTTGTTGGTCGTATTGATAGTATATTGGGCCTCTGTGTTGATACTTGTTGCAAATATATCGGATCGTATTGAGCATGGAGTGTAGTTTTGGTTATTGTATCCTAAAAAACCTGGGATCGTTGTATTACGTAATACTGGGTTGGTGGGCGTGGTCCATGAGGGGAAATAAAGATCATAGAACTGTTGATTGTAGATATTAGTGATATCGACTGTAATGGTTGTTAAGCTCGTATTATTACTATAGTTAATATTGGTTGTATTGAAACTGATATCTTGGTTTTGTTGTTTCACTATATTCAGTGATGTGTTATCGGTGATTGATATTTGGTTGTTTAATGCTCCATTGGCAAGAGATGCCAAGTTATCGGCAGTATAATTTCCCGAATCTACCGATATTTTGTAATCGTGGTTACCATCATTGATTCCATCTACATCCCCTTTTATATAAAAAAAATTGCCACCGAATGCGTTATTAATGGTATACCATGAATAGGGTATTTGAATTGAATAGAGCGATAGACTTACTACATCCACTAATGTGTCGGATAAGTTGAAGGTATAATTTGTAGAACTCGGGCAGGTTGCTATGTCGCGATATTGGCTATCTATACTTATGATACGACGGATGGTTTCTTTTAATATGGGGTTTGTTTGTCCTGCTGTGTGTTGAAGTGCTTGTGTGTATATGATGGATTGTGTATCCGGTGTCGTTGTTTCATTTACGCCTTTTGAATCGACATAATCGCTCTGTTGGGCTGGTTGCATTCCTTGGAACCCTTCTTCCTGTGGTTGGTCTTCGTTGTCATCTTCAAAAAAACGGTTGTATATTTTATCATAAAAATGGTATAATTCTTGACCTTCGTCCGATTCATCCGATTCGTATTTTTGCAACATCATCACTATTTTGGCTTCTAATTCGGCGTCCGATGGATTGACTAAATCCAACACATCGTATAGTTCTGCGTCTGTATATGTCGATACGTCGTATATGTCGGCATTCATTGTTTATTATATGGGGGGTTTTATTTATTCTCGTTTGTTTGCATACGTGTTTTGAACATTTTGGAAATGAAGTCATTGAGGTCGACGATTCGGTGGCATCGGTAGAGTATATCGGGGGGGAAGGATTTGATACCTTGGAGGCGTTTCATGTGTCGGGGTCCTCGGAAACATAATATGTCGAATACTTTCATGATTCGGTCTTCTTCTTCTGTCATTTGTTTTCGGTCGATTCGCATTTTTCCAACGTAGGAATAGCGGTTGTAATTCCCATTTGAATACACGCGGTAGGGTTGGGTGGAGGGGCGGTTGCGGACCATTCCTACACCCATTATTTTGTTTGTTTCATTGTTCATTTCCAAGATGAATAGGATGGCGTCAGCATGAATGGATTGACTAGTGAGTTCGGGGCATGGATAGATGCAGCCGATTTGGGTGTGTGTTTCGCGGAATTGCTGGTTTTCTAACCACGTGTAGTTGTTGAAGCGGGTTGTCGCTATCACGTGCTTTAGCGATTGTTTGTATTTGGCGATCTCGCGCCATTCTTGTTTTGTGGGGGTGGTTTTTGATTCCATTGTTTTTATGGGGTTTTATGAGGGGGGGTCCGATTATTTCAATTTTATGGGGGTTTTTTCGTGGGGGGTTTACTACACTCCTTTTTCTTGGGGTTTTTTCGTGGGGTGTTTTCGTGGGGTGTTTTCTTGGTTTTTACTACACTCCTTTTTCTTGGGGTTTTTTCGTGGGGTGTTTTCTTGGGGGTTGTGGGATATCCGGTCGTTTGCTGTATAAAATAATTGTGTCGGTTTAAAACAGACTGGCGAATGAGTGTGGACGCGGATGATCTGAATCTGTCTTGGATGGATGAATACAAACAACTGGCCCGGATTGAGAATCACTATTGTCGCGAACCCATGAGTGAAATATCGGTGTGTTTTGTGTATATTGATTGCGAGGGGACGGTGACATCATGTGTTTATGAAAAACACGATCTTGATTTAGTAGAGGATGACGATTCGGCCATTATTACCAAGGAGAGGTTGTTGTATTTGATTCAGAAGAAGAAGCGGGTGGGGGAGGTCAAATATCGCCTTTCCGATATTCTTTCCTATAATGTGGATCTTACGGCGGAGCGTATCCAAGACTTTTCATCTAGTTCGTCTTGGAACGAATCGTTTTTGAAGAGCCATCCTCTTACCATTGAGGATTTGGTATTGTCGCCCTCGATTTTCATTTTTCATAATCTAAATGCGGTTTTTTTATTTTTTCGTCAAGTGGATGACGGAGGTGTTGCTTCTGAATCTCTTCCCTTGCGTCCTATATTGAAAACGGCGAAGAACCGTATTGCGCTCGATTCTGTTGAGGTTGTTAAACATACTTCTACCAAAAAGGTGCGCATTATTGTTCCTGTAGGTGGCCGTCGTGTGGGTGCAGGTAGGCGCGGTACCAAGAAGAATGTTGTGAATAATTGATCTTTTGTCTTTTGCGATAAAATTGAATGGATTTAATCCTATTGATACAACAACACCAAAACAACCATGACTTCCTACACCCACTTTATTCGCCAATTCTTGGTCCATCGTGCCTATGCTCTCTTGATCGAAATTGAATCTCATGTACAGACTCTAGAAGACTCTATTTCGACCAAGGTACGAGGTATTTTGCGAAACCAACTACACGATCTATTTCAGTACTATGTCGAGGTGTTTCCTTTGATTGAAAATACTACCTCGGTTTCCTACGAGGAATATCTGGAGAGCTCGGTTCCCTCTTTCCAAGAATATGTGGATGAGCGTTTTAGTCTTGAGACCATGGGTTCACATGATTATCAGCAATTTATTAAAAATATGCAAGATACAGTCTTTTATAGCCGCGTGTTTGGCAAATACCAAGACCACTTTTACCAAGAATATTTGGCAGATGGTGTCATTGCATTGGTCGAACTTTTGTGTAAGTCTGCCGTGTTGACGGATTCGGAAAAGGACCATTTAGAAAAAGCGTTGGGGTTTGCCTTTGATCTTGTGCCGTATTTCGAATATATTAGTGCTTCTGGATCTGCTCGGTCTGAGCGTGAGGAACGTGTTTGGGCTTTGATCAACCAGTCTTTGTTTACGGTGTAGAAATGTTTACTATTTGATTTATCGGCAACATTGCACCAGTTGGACGCCTTTTAGGCGTCCCATTCTAAATATACAAGGGTGTAGGGTGTATATATAGGACCTTATTGTATCATGGTACTCATTAACAGTGGAAAATATGGATGTATTTATCAGCCTGGATTTCCTTGTCGTTCTGGTGGTGTAGTTTCTCAACGTTTTGTTAGTAAAGTACAACGAGCCAACTCTAATGCAGAGAGGGAGGCCAAGATTGGGAGTATAATCCGACATATTCGCCATTATCCCCAATTTTTTGCGCCCATTCTTTCGAGTTGCCCTATCAAGATCACTGATAAAATCAAAGGTTGTGATGTGGTCCGCTCTTTTCCTGATAGTTCCTATGTGTCCAATAAGATCCGGTTTTTGGGTAACCATACACTCGATGATTATTTGGTGGGTGTCTTGGAAAAGAAGCCGGACCAATATTTGGGGACCATTATCAAAACCTATCAGTATCTACTACACTCCCTTTCTTTGTTGCAGGGGGTGGGATTGGTCCATTTGGACATCAAGGAGAATAATATAATGTGCGATTCGATATGTGACTTTAATCCTGTAGTGATCGACTTTGGGGTTTCTTTTAGTATTGACGAGTCGAAAAAGACGGGGGATGGTTCTTGGAAAAAGGACGTTTTTTATAAGGTCTATGAAAAATACCCGCCTTGGTGTGTCGAGGTTGTGATACTTGCGTATATTGCCCGGAATGGGTTCGATGGTGGGCCTAGTTCGACACATATAGAAGAAATGAAGAAACTTGTTCAATCGTTTGTTTCGTCGAATCCTGCATTGCAGATGTCTTGGATTACAGAGAAGGAACGTGGCGAGTATTTGGATGTTGTTCTGTCTATGATTGGATCGATGTCTTGGGATGCATTATGGGACATTTTTTTCTCTTCCTATGCCTCTTGGGATAATTATTCGTTGGCGGTTGTTTATTTGACGATCTTGGATGGTATCGGTGTTTCGGTTCCTTTTTTGGATTCATTTGTTGGTGTGTTGAAAGGGGTCGTGTTGTCTGACCCGCGTAAACGGACTACACCTGACTTGTTGATTAAGGATTTGGTGGGAGGTGCAGGTCTTCTTCTGAAGGTTTCGAAAAAAGATATTGCGCTCTTTGTTCGTGAGATTCGGCGTTTGGTTTCTGGTAAGGAATATGTGGACTCTCGGAAGCAGCGACATTCGGAGTGGTCCATGAGTCAATTGGCGGATGACCAACGTATTATGCCTTGATGATGCATTTCCATAATATTGTGGTTTGGCCACAATATTATTTTTCGCTTTGTTTGGTCTCACTGGGATTCGAACCCAGGATAGCGGATTCAAAGTCCGCGGTGCTCACCACTACACTATGAGACCTTTGCAAGAAGTGGGGTTCGAACCCACGTACATCACTGTAACGGGTCTTAAGGTCTATCCGTGTTTTTGTATCCAAAAATGTGGATTGCCTATATCCATTCGATGTAGGATGGGTTTGTTTCACCACACTGGTTATACTACCAGCACATTTATATTGTTTTATTACATAAATGATTTATGATGTTATTGTGATCGGAGGTGGCATCGCCGGACTATACACTGCCTATGAACTTTTACTACGTCAACGTGGGCTGAATATCTTGGTACTTGAAGGTCAGGCCTCTTTAGGTGGACGTATCCACACATATAATGGTCGACATATGATGGTGGAAGCCGGAGCTGGGCGCTTTAGTAAATCTCATCGACTTTTGAATGCTCTCATTCAAGACTTTGGGCTGGATTCCGTACCTATTCGATCGGGGTCGGTTTTTGTATCGACACGTCCCTATGTTGGTGATCACGTGGCTTTGTTGAAAAAGGTCATTCACTCGAGTCGGACCCAGAGTAGGGAGGTTTTGCAACACCTATCCTTTGTAGAATATGCTCGGTCGGTTGTCGGTGATGATTCGGCGGACCTTATTTTGCGATCTTTTGGGTACTATTCGGAATTGTGTTTGATGAATGCATATGATTGTATTCGTTTGATCCGGTCTTTGTCCAATTCCTTTTGTGTTTTGAAGGGAGGGTTGGGACAATTGATTGATGGTCTGGGGGATGGGGTTCGTCGAATGGGTGGTCGGATCTTGGTTAGTCGGATGGTTGAATCGATCGACTTTGTGGGTGGGTTGTTTGAAGTGTTGGTTGTCAGGAGTGGCGACAGTCGCAACACTGTTTATAGTGGTCGGAAGTGTGTTTGTGCCTTGCCTCGTCCTGCCTTGGAAAAAATTGCGATATTCCGTCCGATTCGTGGATTGTTAAAGTCTGTTGTGTGTTCTCCTCTGTGTCGGATCTATTGTCGGTATCCGACCGATTTGGTAGCAGCAGCAGTTAAAGGGTCTTGGTTCGCCGGACTACCAAAGATTACTACAGATAATCCTTTGCGTATGGTTATTCCGGTTGACGAGGGGTCGGGTGTGTTGATGGCTTCCTACACCGACAATCGATTTGCGCGGGCATGGAAACGGTTATTGGATAGGTCTGGTATCCATGGTGTGGAAGCCGAATTGGGGCGCTTATTGTCGCGGACCACGGGTCGGGATGTACCGAAGCCCTTGGAAACACGCGTATTTTATTGGGATTGTGGTGTGGGTTATTGGGGTGTAGGTGTAGATAGTCGTGCTGTGGCGGCACAGATGTTGCAGCCATTTCCGGGGCTGGATTTGTTTGTATGTGGTGAGCATTTTTCTTGGGGGCACCAGCAATGGATAGAGGGGGCCTTGGAGACGAGTCGGGCTGTAGTGGAACGATTGGTTTCACACTAAACATTCGATGATAAGTTCCAAGCCGGGGTTAGGATTTTTACTACAGGGGGTTTATATCATAGACAAGACTGTGTAAAGTATGTGTCAAAAACCATCTAGACGTTTTGTATTTGTATTACAAAAGCGCGTAACATGAATCTACGTAGACCCTTTTGTGGACTCCTTCTGTTTTTGCATTCGAGTGCCGGACTCGTCGGTCGTGGTGTGGATCGTTCTCGGTATTTAAGTATGCGGGCTTCCAAGAGATCTCTTTTGGATGAAGGGAATTGGTCAGGTCGTAGTTCCAAGAAGGGTATGCGTTCGGTATTGGGTACAAATGGTCTAGTTCCCAAGACGGATCGCCAGGTCGAATATCTGCAACACCTTACTAATTCATCTGTTTCGATCGTAGTGGGAGTGGGTGCGGCGGGGACGGGTAAGACCTTGTTTGCCTGCCATACTGCAGTTCAGTCTTTGCGTGAGGGGAGTGTTGATCGCATTGTTTTGACGCGACCCATGGTGTCTGTGGATGACGAAGAGATGGGTTTTTTGCCGGGCAATATTGTGAAGAAGATGGATCCTTGGACGCGGCCTATGTTTGACATCTTTTTGGAGTACTTTTCCAAGACGGAATTGGATTCGATGGTGGGGCGTGGAGTGATTGAGATTTCGCCTCTGGCTTATATGCGTGGACGGACCTTTAAACGTGCATTTATTATTGCGGACGAAATGCAAAACTCGTCTCCAAATCAGATGATGATGTTGGTGACCCGTTTGGGTGAAGATTCCAAGATGGTCATTACTGGGGATCCGAATCAGAGTGACTTTGGGAGTGGTGGGAATGGTTTAGTGGATTTATTGGGACGTTTGCGAGGTGGTGCTTTAGATGAAGTCGGTGTTGTGGAGTTTGAAAGTAGAGATGTTCAGAGGAGTGCGATCGTTTCCAAGATGTTGGATGTCTATCGGCCTCGATATAGTATTCGTAAGTCGAGTGACTTTTCTGCGGAAATTGCTCCTATGGCCTTTGGGTCTACTACTTCGAATGATGATGCTGCGATGATTCCTTTGAGTCAATGGAAAAAGAGTATCTAAGTTTTACTACACTTATCTTTTGATAATACGATCATGTTGATTGTATTATCTGTGTTTTCCAAGTCTTGATCCAGTCTGTCATATCTACCTGCTCTTCGTCGGCTACCCATCTCCGTCTCTGTTACGCAAGTCTGTTATGCTAGCCTGTTACGTAAGTCTGTTACGCTAGCCTTTATTCCAAGCCTGTTACGCTAGCCTTTATTCCAAGCCTGTTATGTAAGCCTGTTATGTAAGCCTGTTACGCAAGCCTTTATTCCAAGCCTGTTATGTAAGCCTGTTATGTAAGCCTGTTACGCAAGCCTTTATTCCAAGCCTGTTACGCAAGCCTTTATTCCAAGCCTGTTACGCAAGCCTGTTACGCTAGCCTTTATTCCAAGCCTGTTACGCAAGCCTTTATTCCAAGCCTGTTACGCTAGCCTGTTACGCTAGCCTTTATTCCAAGCCTGTTACGCAAGCCTTTATTCCAAGCCTGTTACGTAAGTCTGTTACGTAAGCCTGTTACGCTAGCCTTTATTCCAAGCCTGCCACCCAAGCCTTTATTCCAAGCCTGTTACGCTAGCCTTTATTCCAAGCCTGTTACGCTAGCCTTTATTCCAAGCCTGTTACCCAAGCCTTTATTCCAAGCCTGTTACCCAAGCCTGCCTCCCTAGCCTTTATTCCAAGCCTGTTACGTAAGTCTGTTACGTAAGCCTGTTACCCTAGTCTTTATTCCAAGCCTGCCACCCAAGCCTGCCTCCCAAGCCTGCCACCCAAGCCTGCCACCCAAGCCTGCCTCCCAAGGATATATGAAAAACTCTGTGAATAGACTTATCGAGAAATGAGTGGGATATTGAAAAACGAGTAACATATCACGAAATGAGTGGGATATTGTATGTATAAAGAATAAAAAGAGATCTTGGTAATATAATAAAATGAAACGGTCTTTGCTATCTTTTTTATTAAAGCCCCCTAATCCATTAAAAGTATGGGGTAAGATGGTAGAAAGGGATGGAGGTACACCTCTCGAAACAATGGTTTCCCAAGAGGTTTTTTGGTCATCGTTAGAATCGCGTATCTTGGAAGAGACCTTTAATGAGACACAATGGATCGATGCACTTTACAATCCTTGGATGTTTCATTCCATGGTTCTTGGTTTTTTCATATTGTTATGTCTTTCAAAGTATTCTCAACAGACCCTTGTGATAAAACGTAGCGAATCCGGAAATAGTTTATTGTATACATTGGGAGAACGTACCGGAAAATTGTCTTTGGTACGTGATTTTCCAAGATTTGCACAAGTAGAAAGACGGGTAAATACTATATTCTTGGTATTTGCATTGATCTTTTTGAGAAACGTGGAGAATGCTATTTAGACCCTTTTTCCAAGATGCGACACTTCTATCTTGGATTGGAATGTTGAATACGAGGTCTTTTATGAGGTCTTTTCCAAGATGCGACACATCTATCTTGGGTTGAAATGTTGAATATAAGGTCTTTTATGAGGTCTTTTCCAAGATGCGACACTTCTATCTTGGATTGGAATGTTGAATACGAGGTCTTTTATGAGGTCTTTTATGAGGTCTTTTCCAAGATGCGACACTTCTATCTTGGTTTACACCTTTTCAAAAACGGCTATTTACACGAAACGAGCGTCAACCTATATTCAAATGGATTATCAGGAATGCCACCCTCCTTCAGATCACCGCGCGGGGAATGTAAGTCACCAACCGGACCCCCCCCGCGCGGGTAACTTAAATAAAATCACGAGGAATGCCACCCTCCTTCAGATCACCGCGCGGGGAATGTAAGCCACCAACCGGACCCCCCGCGCGGGGAAGAAAAATTGAAACCCCTTTTCCCGAAAAGGGTTAGATCATCAACCCAATTTCAAAAGGATTATCAGGAATGTCAGTCGTAGCCACTTTCGAACAAGATCATTTGCCGCGCGGTGAACTTGAATCAAATGACGAGGAATGTCCTGTGTGTTTAGAGGTCCCTTCCGATGAAGTTGCTGCGGCAAACCACGGACATGGTTTCAAAACCCTCGATGCATGTGGTCATAAGGTCTGTTGGACCTGTGTAAGAGGCATGATAGGTACCTATCGGGGTCTAAGATGTCCTCTTTGTAGAGCTGTTGATACTACCTCGTCCGCTTTGGAGCAACACTTCCTTCAACAACAACGACTTCAACTAGCAGCTAGGATGGTTCAAGCTAACATTCAACTGCAACGGTCCGCTTCATTGTCCTACCGGACTGACTACGAACAACTTCATAGTCAACACAGTAGGACAATCAACCGGAGTCGGACTATCAATGGACCCCGTGTAGATATACCTCAAATGGTTCCTGTCTTTTGTCTTCATTGTGAGAAACCCGGTTGTCAGGCCAAGAACAAGACCAAGAGACGGTGCGTGAACCATCCTCAAACACCTTGTTGCAGAAAGTGTAATGTCTGTAGTGAGTGTAGTAGATCATAAAAAGTACCCCAATACAATTTAGAGCAACGTGTATTTTAAATGTCGAGTTAAATGATTAAAATAAATATAAGATTGAATATTTTGAAATAAAAATCATAAGAAATATAAGTTTATGCTTTTATTTGTCTAGATTATATTTTATATCCACTCTTTTTATTTGTAATTTATGTAAAATTATATTAGCACAATTTAAGCTTTCTGGATGAGGTATAGAAAGTTTTTTTTCTAATAAATCTACTGGATTTATAGAATTATATTTTTTCATAACATCTATATTTCCATATGCTAATTGGTCATTTATAGCATTATCTATATAATCTTCTATATAATCTTCACCATATGGAATATAAATTGTATTATCTTCTAAATTATTGAATATGAAATTATTTAAAAAAACTAAGTCAATTCTTAATGAAATAACACAATCATAATGAATATTCTCTTTATTCTTATATTCTTCTAATAACAAAAATACTCTATTCTTATTTATAAAGTGACAACTCATATTATGAATATTTGTTTCTTCACGTTTTCCTGGATATTTTCCTAAGTCGTATTCATATTGTATACTGCTATTATTATATAATTTGGGTTTATATAAGTGAATAAAATCATTAAATAATGTATAATATATTTTTATAATATATATTTTTGTTTAATTCATTTTTCTGGTTTAAGGTCTATCCACGTTCTTGTATCCATTTGGATACAAAAACGTGGATTGCCTATTATCCCTTTCGTGCATAAATATATTTATGCACGAATAGACATTAACTCGGCATTTACACCTTTTCTCATTTAAAACGCCCAATATTTACATAATAATATTTTCAATACGTTAATTACGTTAATAATACATATATGGATGGGGGTCCTGATTTAACTCAAAAGGGTATAGATGGGTTTTTATCTGGTTATTATAAAAAAATAGAAAAATTGGGCGATGAGAATACTCAAGTATTCATTAAAAAAATCTAAATATTGGGCGTTTTACACCTTTTCTCATTTAAAACGCCCATTAAAACGCCCATTTAATCATAGGTACTTGTTTCAATGCTAGTTAAGTTTAATTTTTTTCTTATTTCAACAATTAACTTACTAAAAAACCCTCTCCCTTGTATAAATAATTTGGATTTTACTCCACAACATAAATCTATATCGGCATTTCCAGAGTTAAAATATTCTGCTTGTAATTCATTAATTACATTATGTAAATATTCGTTTGATTTATTAATACATTCTTCGTAGTTTGTTGAGCTTTGTCTAGCAAAAAAACATTTTCCAATAACATACTTTGGATTATTATCATTTGAAACTAATGATTTAATGTAATCTACTTCAAGTGGTCGTTTTATTTTTTCGTGCCACTCATTTCCAGCAACCACATCTCCTAATCTTAAATGTATTAATGTACTATCTGTTATATTTTTTGGTAAAAAATCCAAGTTTTGTTCTATTTGTTCCATGACAATTTTGGTAATTAAATCAATATTACTGCAATGAATATTATTTCTTTTTTCTAAAATATATTTACTACCAATTGAATTTGGATGTTCCATTAATATTTCCTCCTTTTCATTTTCTCCTAAATCTAATAATACTAAATCACCTAAACGATAAGATGAAATCATTATTAATACAT
>Ga0214917_10004352_pt1 | contig 15799 bp, 14 predicted proteins | sample LL_1208_BB_MetaG_FD_177983 | JGI IMG/M metagenome (GOLD analysis project Ga0214917, IMG submission 177983) | Freshwater microbial communities from Lake Lanier, Atlanta, Georgia, United States - LL_1208_BB | ecosystem: Environmental > Aquatic > Freshwater > Lake | place: USA: Georgia | collected... | reverse complement strand
GCTGCCCCTGCCGTTCCCACCACGCGCCGCCGCCCTCCACCGCCCAGACGCGCTCGCCGAGCGCGGGCATGGTGGCGACGCCCGCCACGACGCGGCGCGTGCCATCGGCGAACGTGCGCTCGAGCCCGAGCAGCGACCCGTAGAGCGGCACGCCGGCCGCGAAGCTCACCGTGCCGTCGATCGGGTCGATCACCCAGTGGAAGCCGGTCGACGCGGGCGCGGTGCCCTCCTCTTCGCCGATGAAGCCGTCGCCAGGAAAGAGGCGCCCGACGGTGCCGCGGATCAACCGCTCGGCCTCGCGATCCGCCTGCGTGACCGGGCTCGCGTCGGACTTGCTCTCCACCCGCACGCGATCGCTCTGGAAGTAGTCGCGCGTCAGCTGCGCGGCCTGCTCTGCCACCTCGAGCATGCAGGCGAGGCGCGCGGCGACTTCCGGGGGCGCCGGCATCGTCACGGCGAGGTGTCGAGGGTGCGCGCCGGGCTGGTTCGAAGCCTGGCTCATCGGTGCGCGGGAGTGTAACGGTCGGGCCACGCGCACCGACACCCTCGTCTCGCGAGGGCCGCAGCGATAGGCTGCCGTCCGCCATGCGCGCCACAGTGCTCCTTGCGTCGATGCTGCTCGCCCTCGCCGCCGTGGCGGCACCGCACGCGGCGGCACCCGCCGACTTCCCGCGCCTCGCACGCCTGCTGAACCCCGCACCGGGCAGCGCGACGCTCATCGTGCACTACCACCGACCCGACGGGAAGTACGACGGGTGGAACCTGTGGTGCTGGCCCGCGGGCAAGGACGGCGCGTCCTTCCCGTTCGATCGCGGCGACGCGTTCGGTCGCTGCGCGGTCGTGACCTTCCCGAAGGCACCCGAGGGCGCGGGGTTCATCGTGCGACAGGGCGACTGGAAGGCGAAGGACTTCGACGGCGACCGCGGGGTGTCGTTCGCGCAGGGGCCGATGCAGGAAGTCTGGATCGTGAGCGGCGACCCGGCGGTGCACACCGACCCTTCGGCGATCGACCTTTCGCCGCGCGTGAAGGGCGCCTTTCTCGACGCGCGTGACCGCATCACGCTGGCGACCACGCGGCCACCGACCGCCGAGCAGCTGCGCAAGCTCACGCTCAAGCTCGCGGCCCCCGGGGCCACACCACCGAAGGTGCGCGAGACCCGCGGTCTTGACGACGCGGGCATGCTGATCGAGGTGCGGCTCGCCTCGCCGGTCGCCGATGCCGATGTCGCCTCGATGCGGGTGGCGATGCCCGATTTCCCCGAGGCGATCGTCTACGCGCGCGGCGTGCTCGATGACCCGCGCTTCTCTCCCATGAAGACGCCGCTCGGTGCGGCGTGCACGCGCGCATCGACCGTTTTCACCACCTGGAGCCCGGTCTGCCGGCGCGTCGACCTGCTGCTCTACGGCGACGACGCGAAGGCGCCGCCGCGCGAGGTGCCGATGAAGCGCGGGGAGCGCGGCCTGTGGAGCGCCACCGTGCCGGGCGATCTGCATGGCACGCGGTACCGCTACCGCTTCCAGAGCTACGGGAAGGATCGCGAGGTGCCCGACATCCACGCGGTGGCCGCCACGAATGACAGCGCGTTCTCGGTGGTGGCGGACCTGTCTCGAGAGGAACCGGCCGGGTGGAGCGAGACCGTCGCGCCAACGATCGCCCGGCAGACCGACGAGGTGCTGTACGAGGTGCATGTGCGCGACTACTCGATCGCCGATGCCTCATGCCCGGCGGAACTGCGCGGCACCTACCTCGGCCTGGTGCAGCCACACCCCGCCGCCGATGGCGCGCCGTCGAGCGGAATCGACCATCTGAAGGACCTCGGCGTGACCGCGGTGCATCTGTTGCCCGTGCACGACTTCACCGCCAAGCCGGAGGAATACACCTGGGGCTACTGGACGGCGCTCTTCAACGTGCCCGAGAGCAACTACGCCTCGCGCAAGGGCGACCCGCTGGCGCCGGTGCGCGAACTGCGGCAGGCGATCGCGGCGCTGCACAAGGCGGGCATCCGCGTGGTGCTCGATGTCGTCTACAACCACACGAGCAGCAACGGCGAATGGTCGCCATTCGACCAGACGGTGCCGTTCTACTTCTTCCGAACCGCGCCAGATGGTTCGCTGCTGAACGACTCGGGCTGCGGCAACGCCGTGGCGGACGAGCGCCCGATGGTGCGCAAGTACATCGTGGACAGCCTCGAGCACTGGCTGCGCGACTACCGCGTGGACGGCTTCCGCTTCGACCTGCTCGGCACCCACACGCCGCAGACCGTGCGCGAGGCGTGCGATCGCCTCGTCGCGCTGCGCCCCGACGTCACGCTGTATGGCGAGCCATGGACCGGCGGCGGGCCCATCCGCTTCGGCAAGGGCGCCCAGAAGGGCCTTCGCATGGCGGTCTTCAACGACCACCTGCGCAACGCGATCCGCGGCGATCTGGATGGCACCGCCACCGGCTTCGCCACCGGCCCGGGCGGCGACCGCGAGGCGGTGAAGCGAGGCGTGCAGGGCGCGATCGACGACTTCGCCCAGGAACCGGGGGAGAGCGTGAACTACGCCAGCGCACACGACAACCTCACGCTCGCCGACAAGGTGGCGAAGGCGCAGCCCGGCGCGAACGATGGCCTGCGCCGCGCGATGCAGAAGCTCGCGCTCGGCATGGTGCTCACGAGCCAGGGCGTGCCGTTCCTGCACGGGGCGAGCGACTTCGCGTGCACCAAGGGCGGCAATCACAACAGCTACGACGCGGGCGATGCCGTGAACGGCTTCGACTGGAACCGCAAGGCGCAGTTCGCCGACATGCATGCGTGGGTGCGGGGCGTCATCGCCATGCGACGCGCGCATCCGGCCTTCCGCATGGCCGACGACACCGAGGTGCGCCGCGCCGTGCGCAGCCTCGACGGCACCGGGCCGCTCGCCTTCACGATCGACGGCACCGTGGCGGGCGACCCGTGGAGCATGATCCTGGTCGCCTACAACGGCGAGCCACAGCCGCAGCCGCTGTCGCTGCCAGGGGGCGACTGGGACGTGGTGGTCGACGCCGAGCGCGCCGGCAGCGCCACCATCGCCACCGTGCGCAACCAGGTCACGCTCGCGCCCTACTCCATGCTCGTCGCGCACCGAAAGTGATCGCGGACCGCCGGTAGCCTGCGGACATGCTTCGAGGCATCATCGTCGCGCTGCTGGTGTGGGCCGCGCTCCGCAACCCGACCTTCGCGCAGGAACTGCTGCAGCGCCGCGCGGACGAGGCGGCCGGCATCATCGCCGAGAAGCCGAGCTGGCCCGAAAACCTCTTCGACGGTTCGTTCACCGCGAAGGTGAGCACGTCGCAGCTTTCGGCGATCGGCACGCAGCTCTTCGGCAAGTGCGGCGCGATCACGGCCGTGCAGCGGACCTCGAGCAAGGGCGCGCACTTCGGCACCTTCGACCTGATCACCACGAGGGGTTTCGTGGTGCCGATGACGATCGGGCTCGAGGCGGCGTCACCCAATCAGGTGAGCACGCTGTTCTTCGGCGCCCCGATGCCGATGCTGAAGTCGCTCGACGAAGCGGTCGCCGCGCTTCGGACGCTCGGCGGCAAGGTCTCGTTCGGCGTCTGGCGCCTCGGCGACGGCGCGCCACAGCCGCTCGTGCAACTCGAGGCCGACCTGCCACTGGGCATCGGCAGCGCCTTCAAGCTGTACGTGCTCGGTGCGCTCGTCCAGGAAGTGCTGGACGGCAAGCGCGCCCTCGCCGACGTGGCCACGCTGACATCAGCCGACAGATCGCTGCCGTCCGGCCAGCTGCAGGACTGGCCCGGGGGCTCGCCCGTCACGCTGGCAACAGCCGCGAACCTGATGATCTCGCGCAGCGACAACACCGCGACCGACCTGCTCATGCACGCGCTCGGCCGCGAGCGCGTGGAGGCGATGCTCGCCCCGATGGGCATGCAGGACCCCGGACGCACGCGGCCGTTCCTGACCACGGCGGAGATGTTCCGCCTGAAGTTCGTCGATGGGGGCAAGGCCGCGACGGCGTATGCCGCGATCGACGAGGCGGGTCGTCGCGACTTCCTGATGACGCGGCTGCCTCGCGGCCCGCTCACGATGGACTCCGTCGACCTCGGTGCGTTCACGTCGCCGTCGCACATCGATTCGATCGAGTGGTTCGCCAGCGCGGCGGACCTCGCCCGCGCGATGGACTGGCTTCGCCGCAACACCGAGGGCCCGACCCCCGCGAGCGCGCCGCTGCTGCGAGGCGCGCTGTCGATCAATCCAGGCCTCGCGATCTCGGACAGGCAGTTCCCGTGGATCGGATTCAAGGGCGGCTCCGAGCCCGGCGTGCTGAACCTCACGTTCCTGCTCAAGCGCGCGGATGGCGAGTGGTTCGCGATCGCGGCCACGTGGAATGACCCGGATGAATCGCTCGACGAGCAGGCCTTCATGCCCATCGTGCAGCGCGCGATCTGGGTGCTGGGCAACGAGAGCGCTCCCAAGGCGGCGAAGCCATGAGCGCGGAGACCGTGACCCTCTCGACGGCGCGCAGTCGACTGGCCATCGAGCCTCGCGGCGGATGCGTCGCGACGAGCTGGACGGTGGATCGCGCGGAGGCGCTCGCGCTTCCGGCACCGCTGGAGACCTTCCTCGCGAGCGCGCGCACCGGCGGCATCCCGCTGCTGTACCCGTGGGCGAACCGGCTGCGCACCGACCGGTTCACCGCGGCCGGTCGCGAGATCGACCTCTCGCGCGTGCCCAACCTCAAGCGCGACGGCAATGGCCTTCCCATGCACGGCCTGCTGCTTCGCTGGAAGGCGTGGCATCTCGGCCGGCACGGCGACGCGGGCCTCGAGGCGCGACTCGACTGGCGCGAGCACGATCCGCTCATGGCGGCGTGGCCCTTCCCGCACACGCTGCGCATCGCGTGGCAGCTTCGCGACGAGGGCGCGGCTGCATGCCTCGATGTCACCACGCGCATCGACGCGGACGGCGGGTGCGATGTGCCGGTTGCCTTCGGCTGGCACCCCTATCTCGCCGTGCCGAGCGTGACGGGAAGTCGTCTCTCGCTGCCCTCGCGACGACCCATCTCGCTCGACGGGCGCGGACTGCCGGACGCCGCCGCGCCGTTGGTCGCACCGCTGCCGGCCGGCGAGGCCCCCTGCTGCCACGGCGACGACGCGCTGTTCGCGCGCACCGATGCGGGGCGCGGCTCGGCGGCGCTCCACCTGACGGGCCGCGATGTCCGCATCGACCTCGGTCGCGAGTACCCGTTCATGCAGCTCTACTCGCCGAGGGCGACCTCGAACGGCGTCGCGTGCGTCGAGCCGATGACCGCCGCGACGAGCGCGCTCACCGACGCCGGCGCACCCGTCGTGCGCGCCGGCGCGTCCTTTCACGCGAATTTCACGATCTGCGTGACGCCTTCCTGAACCCTCGGGTTCGGCTCGCACGAGCGCCGCGACCACCGCCCCTCGCATGCGCCACCGGTCGGGCACGGAATGCGCGCCGGCGCATGGCGCGCCGCGATTCACGCCATACGGTGACTCCGCCAACCCCAAGGAGCCCCGACATGATCGCCACCACCACCGCCCTTCCCCGCACCGACGCCGAACTGCAGAGCGACGTGCTGAACGAGCTCGCCTGCGACAGCACCGTGGACGCCACCGAGGTCGGCGTGCAGGTGAAGCACGGGGTGGTCACGCTCACCGGCGCGATCCCGAGCTATCCGAAGAAGCTCGCCGCGGTCGAGGCAGCCCATCGCGTGCGCGGCGTGCTGGACGTGGTGAACAACCTGCAGGTGCGCATTCCCGCCATCTGGGAGCGCACCGACGAGCAGGTGGCCGAGGCCGTGCGCCAGGCACTGAAGGCCGACGTGCTCGTGCCGGACCAGAACATCCAGAGCACCGTGAGCGACGGCATGGTCACGCTCGAGGGCCGCGTGGATGGCTGGCCGCAGCGCGTGCACGCCGAGGAGTGCGTGCAGCGGCTCACCGGCGTGAAGGGCGTGGTGAACCTGATCTCCGTCTCGCGCTCCACCGCGCGCGCCGACGAGATCAAGCGCCAGATCGAGGGCGCGCTTCGCCGACAGGCCGAGCGCGAGGCGAACCGCATCGACGTGGCCGTGAGCGACGGCATCGTCACCCTCGCCGGGACGGTTCGTTCGTGGGCAGAACGCAACGCCATCGAGCGCGCCGCGCAGTTCGTGCCGGGCGTGCGCCGCGTCGATGACCGGACCACGCTCGATCCGATGCGCTGAACGAAAGGAACCACGCCATGCCGCTCCAGAACCTGAACGACCTGTTCATCGCGCAGCTCAACGAACTCCTCGCGGGCGAGGCCGCCGGCATCGAGGCCCTGCGCACGCTGCAGCGCGTCGCCTCATCGCCTCGACTCGTGCGCACGCTGAAGGCGCACGAGGCCGAGTCGCAGGACCACGCGGATCGCCTGGAAGCGATCTTCGAGGAACTGGGCGTCTCGCCTCGCCGCGGCGCCAGCCAGGGCATGAAGGGGCTCTGTGCCGACTGTCTCGAGTTGGCACGCCTCGCCCGCGTGGAGCCTCATGTGCGCGACGCCGCGACGATCGCCGTCGCGCAGCACATCGAGCACGACGAGATCGCGGGCTACGGCTGCGCGCGCACCTGGGCAAAGCTGCTCGGCCATCGATCGATCGCGAGCACGCTGCAGCGCACGCTCACCGAGGAACGCCGATTCGACGCACGCCTCTCGAGGATCGCCGACGCGCTCAACCGTGCCGCCCTCGAGCCAGCCGCGGCCTGAAGAAGGATGCATGCCGTGACCACACCCGACTCGACGACCGCGGGACCGCTCACGGTGACGCACGCCACCATTCCCTGCGGTGGCGCCAGGCTGCCTGGTGCCCTGCGCATGCCTTCGCGGCCACGCGCCATGGTCGCCTTCGCCCACGGAAGCGGAAGCGGTCGGGGCAGTCCGCGCAACCTGATCGTCTCGGATGCGCTCAACGCCCTCGGCATCGGGACGCTGCTCTTCGACCTGCTCACCGAGGATGAGGCGGCCGACCACCGCAACGCGTTCGACATTCCGCGTCTCGCCGACCGCTTGCTCGCCGGCGTCGGCTGGCTCTCGGCTCGCCACGCCACGCGTGACCTGCCGCTGGGGGCGTATGGCGCGAGCACGGGGGCCGCGGCGGCATTGGTGGCCGCTGCGCAGGAACCGCTGATCCGCGCGGTGGTGAGCCGGGGCGGCCGGCCTGATCTTGCCGGAAGCTGGCTCGCGCGCGTCACCGCGCCCACGCTGTTCATCGTGGGGTCGCTTGACGCCTCCGTGCTTGAATTGAACCGCGATGCGCTGAAGGCCATGCGGGGCGACCATCGCCTTCGCATCGTCCCGGGTGCGACGCACCTCTTCCCGGAACCCGGCGCGCTCGAGGACGTGAAGCAGATGAGCTGCGAGTGGTTCCTGGAGCACCTGCTTCCGGTGGTGGCGACGTGACCGCCATACCCTTTGACGATCGCACCCATGCAGGCCGCCTGCTGGCCGAACGCCTTCGCGACATCCCCATGCGCGATCCGGTGGTGCTGGCCATCCCGCGCGGCGGACTTGAGGTCGCGTTGCCGATCACGCGGGCGCTCGACGCGGAACTGGACGTGGCGCTCGCCCGCAAGCTTCGCGCCCCCGACCGCACGGAGCTCGCCATCGGCGCGGTGAACGAGAGCGGCGACGTGATCCTGAACGGGCACAGCCACCTCGTTCGACAGGCCGGTGCCGCGTGGCTTGAGGGCGAACGCCGCCACCAGATGGAGGAGATCGCCAAGTTGCAGCGGGTGTTCCGCGCCGTGCGCCCGAAGGCGCGCGTGCGGCACCGCACGGCGATCGTGGTCGACGACGGCATCGCCACCGGAAGCACCATGGTGGCCGCGCTGCGCATGCTCAAGGATGCCGTGGTGCATGAGCTCATCGTTGCGGTGCCCGTGGCGGCTCGCGAATCCATGACCCAGGTGCGGGCGATCGCCGACCGGGCGATCTGCCTCGAGGAGCCCGAGGTCTTCTGGGCCGTGGGGCAGGCCTATCGAAAGTTCGACCAGGTCGACGACGCGCGGGCAGCCGAGCTGCTTCAGGAGGGGCTGCCGACGGCCTCGCACCCGTCCAGCGCAACGGCAAACAAGACTGGCCGCGCGGGGTAGAGTGGCGTCGTGCCGACGCTTGCATCTCTCCTTGCGCTGCTCGCAGTGGCCGAACCGCCCGCCCCACCGCATGGCATGGCATGGATTCCAGGCGGCGAGTTCCGCATGGGCGCGGACGGCCCGCTCGCCCGCGCCGACGAGCGGCCCGTGCATCGCGTGCGCGTGGCCGGCTTCTGGATGGACATCACCGAGGTCACGAACGGGCAGTTCGCGGCGTTCGTGAAGGCGACCGGGTACCGCACGGTGGCTGAACGCGTGATCGACTGGGAAGATCTGCGCAAGCAACTGCCGCCCGGCACGCCCAAGCCCGACGACGCGCGGCTGCAGCCGGGCTCGCTCGTCTTCACGCCACCGAAGGAGCCGGTGGGTCTTGAACGGTTCGATCGCTGGTGGACGTGGACGCCCGGCGCCGACTGGCGCCACCCGCAGGGTCCGGGCAGCACCATCGAGGGCAAGGACAGCGAGCCTGTCGTGCAGATCGCCTTCGATGACGCGCAGGCCTACGCCCGCTGGGCCGGCAAGCGCCTGCCCACCGAGGCGGAATGGGAATTCGCGGCGCGCGGCGGGCTCGATGGCAAGGTGAACGTCTGGGGCGACGAGCCGATCGACCCGAAGCGCGCGAACACCTGGCAGGGCCACTTCCCCGACGAGAACACGCGCGCGGACGGCTTCACGCTCGCGGCACCCGTGAAGTCGTTTCCCCCGAACGGGTTTGGCCTCCACGACATGGCCGGCAACGTGTGGGAGTGGTGCAGCGATCTCTATCGCGCCGACACCTACGCGCAGCGCGTGCAGCAGGCTGGCGAAGGCAAGGTGCCCACGAATCCGCGCGGCCCGCTTACCGCCAGCGATCCGCACAACCCGAACGCGCCAGAGGAACGCGTGGTGCGCGGCGGATCCTTCCTCTGCAACGACGTCTACTGCGCCAGCTACCGCCCCAGCGCGCGCATGGGTGAGACGCCCGACAGCGCCACCCAGCACATCGGGTTTCGCTGCGTGAAGGATGCACCGCCGCCGCAGGTCACGGACCGGTCCGCGGACTCGAACGCCGCGCCACCCGTGACGCGCTGACCGCCTGGCGCGGGATCACCACGGCAGCGCCACGCGGCGCCACGAGCCCTCGCTTGCCGCCGGACAGGCTCCCGACGCGAACCACACGGCGCGCCCGCGCGGGTCGGCGATCGCGGAGTAGATCGTGCGCAGATGCGCGCTGCCGCGCCCCGCCCGCATCTCCACGCGATCGTCGGACAGGATCTCCACGAGATCGTCGGGCAGGTGATCCGCCGGGGCGTCCGCGAGCAGCGCATGCAGCCGACACCAGCGACTGATGGTGCCGTTGCCCGACGAATCGACGCGGCAACCACGCTCGAGCGCCTCCTCGGCCGTCGGATGCTTGTGATGCGGATGGTTGGTCGCCAGCAACGCGCGATGCGGCCCCACCTGCCAGGGGTCGATGCGGCGATGCCCCGAGCGCGAGCACTCGAACACCGCGCTCTCGCCACGGCGGCCGTCGGCCGCGAACAGCAGCACGCCGCGGTCACGGTCGGTGCGCTCGATGAAGCGCTGCACGTCATCCAGGCTCGCGCAGGTCTCGAGCGCCTCGCGCATCCAGAACAGCCACGAGATGCACGACACGCCGGGGCGCAGGTCGTCGGCCGCCTGCAGCGTGTGCATGTGCAGCCACAGGCCCTCGGCGTTCATGCCGGTGTCGGCGTCGATGTCGCCCATCAGGCCCACCGCCACGCACGGAATGCGTCCCGGCACCGCGTGAAACACGGCCGCGGTGCCGCGCTGCAGCGTCGCCTCGTACCAGTCGCAGTTGCGCGCGACCCACGGCGAACCGGCGCGCTCCACCACCACGCCCGAGCACATCGGCCCATCGCCCGACACCAGCGCACGCGGGTCGTCGCCACGCGCCTCGGCCGGTGGCGCGATGTCGGCGTAGAGGAACTGCCGCACCATCGCGCCGGGCACCCGCGCGCCCTCCGCCATCGCCTGAATCTGCCGCTGGTGATGCTCGGGCAGCCGCTGCGCCCACGCCTCGGCATGCACGGCGATCGCCTCGCGCGAGGAGCGCTTCAGCCGCAGCATGTCGGCGAGGTAGCGGTCGAGGCGTGCCGGCTCGAACAGGTGCGCGCACGCCTTGCCGTAGGCATGACCCGCCACCTCCACCGGCCCGGAAAGCTCCACGAGATGGAACGAGGGATCGATCACGCGCCGTGATCGTAGGTGCCGGACGCAACACGGTCCGGCACAGCCCGCGCACGCACCGACGTGGCGCTATCGAACGTTGAAACGCTCGATGAGCGTGTTCGAGGGCCGCGAGGCATCCTGGATCTTGCGCGTCGCCTCGATGCCCGCCACCGGCAGCTTCGCCGGGTCAAGCAATCCGATCTGCACCAGCACCGACGCCTGGTCCCAGTAGATGTGCTCGGTCTGCACCTTGCCGTCCTTGAAGCCGATGATCGCCACCAGCGGCACCTCCACGCGGCGACCGGTGGGCGGCACGCCGGGCAGCATCCAGTCCATCTCCACGGTGTGCGTGAACGAGAAGATGAGCTCGTCCACGATGCTGCTCTCGCCGATCGTGCGCGACACGGGCGTGGTCATGGTGTCGGGCGGCATCTTCGGAATGAAGTGCCGCTCGTAGAAGCGCGCGATGGCAGGCATGCCCGTGCCGCCGGTCATGGTGGGCACATGGTTCACGTGCGCGGGCTCGATCATCGTGGCCATCGTGTCGTCCACGCTCTTGGTGGCGAACTCGTGCTTCATGTGCTCTTCCCACATGTCGCGAAGGCGGCGCTGGGCGGGCGTGAGGTCGGTGTCTGGCATGGGTGTCTCCTCGGGCTGGACAGGGTCGATCGCACGCAAGTGTGCACGAGAAGACCACGCGGTCAAGCCTGCGCCTCTACCCTGCGCCCATGCAACGCAAGGCCACCCGAAGGAAGGCGACGCGCAAGACGGCCGTCCAACCCGCACGCCCCGCGCGCACCCCGGGCACGCGCCTGCTTGCGGGCGGCAACCCGCAGGTCGCCATGGGCGAGGGCGATGCCACGGTGCAGGCCTCCATCGCGGCCATGCCGGGCTGGAAGCGCGAGGTCGGCGCGCGCATCGACGCGCTGGTCACGAAGGCCGTGCCCGGCGTGCGCAAGGCCGTGAAGTGGAACTCGCCGCTCTACGGCATCGCGGGCAACGGCTGGTTCCTCGGCGTGCACTGCTTCACGCATCACGTGAAGGTGGCGTTCTTCAAGGGAAGCAGCCTGAAGCCCCTGCCGCCGGGGCCGGCGAAGGACCCGAACACGCGCTACCTCGACATCCGCGAAGCGTCGCCGCTCGCGGAGGCGCAGTTCACGGCATGGGTGAAGCAGGCGAGCCGGCTGCCCGGCTGGAAGAGCTCGAAGGCGGATTGAGCGACCGCCGCATCCGCAGCGCCGCCCGCACCATCAGGATCAGCACCGGCACCTCGACCAGCGGCCCCACCACCGTGGCGAACGCCTGCCCCGAGCCGATGCCGAACACCGAGATCGCCACCGCGATCGCCAGCTCGAAGTTGTTGCCGCTGGCGGTGAACGCAAGCGTGGCCGCCCGCTCGTACTCGGCGCCCACCCGCCGGGCCATCGCGAACGACACGAAGAACATGATCGCGAAGTAAAGCGCCAGCGGCAGCGCGATGCGCAGCAGATCGGCAGGCGCCTCCAGGATGCGATCCCCCTGCAGGCTGAACATCACCACGATGGTGAAGAGCAGCGCCACCAGCGTGATCGGGCCGATGCGTGGCAGGAACCGCTGCGCGTACCAGGCATCCCCCTTGGCGCCGCGCAGCACGGCACGCACGATGGCGCCCGCCGCGAACGGGATGCCCAGATACACCAGCACGCCGCGAAAGATCTCACCCATGCCCACCTGCACCTCGACGCCCTTCAGGCCCACGATCGGCGGCAGCCAGGTCATGAATACCCACGCGTACACGCCGAAGAACAGCACCTGGAAGATGCTGTTGAAGGCGACCAGACCCGCCGCGTACTCGGCGCTGCCCCTGGCCAGATCGTTCCACACCAGCACCATGGCGATGCACCGCGCCAGCCCCACCATGATCAGCCCCAGCATGTAGTCCGGGTGATCGCGCAGGAAGATCGCCGCCAGCGCGAACATGAGCGCCGGACCCGCCACCCAGTTCTGCACCAGCGACAGCGCGAGCACCTTCCAGTCACGGAAGATGCGCGGCAGCTCCTCGTAGCGCACCTTCGCCAGCGGCGGGAACATCATCAGCACCAGCCCGATCGCGATGGGAATGTTCGTGGTGCCCACCGTGACCGATGCGGCCATGTCACGGATGCCGGGAACGAAGCGGCCCAACGCCACCCCCAGCGCCATGGCCAGGAAGATCCACAGCGTGAGATGGCGATCGAGAAAGCCGAGGCGGCTCGTGCGGCTGCCACACGGATTGCAGGCGGCGTCGGACTGGCTCATCGGCGGATCTCCTTCGAACGCGGTGCCTTCACGGCAACCGGCAACCCGAGCGCCTCGGGCAATCGCTCCACGTAGGCGCGGATCTGATCGCGCACCCGGCGATAGTGCGGCATGGCTTCCTCGTCGCTTCGCGCATCGGCGGCAAGCCTCGGCGGGTCCTCGAACCCGGCGTGCACCACGCGCGCGCCCGGAAACACCGGACACGCCTCATGCGCGCCATCGCAGACGGTCACCACCACGTCGAACGGCAAGCCGATCTGTTCGGGGCGCTTCGAGGCGTGCCCGCTGATGTCCACGCCTGACTCCGCCATCGCGCGCACGGCCAGAGGGTTCAGGCCATGGGGGGTCGTGCCCGCCGAGTGCGCCTCGATGCGGTCACCGTGCAGCGCACGCGCCCACCCTTCGGCCATCTGGCTGCGGCAGGCGTTGCCGGTGCAGAGGAAGAGGATGCGTGGACGGGGTGATGACATGGGCAGCGTTGCTCGAAGCGCGCGAGACAAGATGTCCGGAGCGTAGGGAATCGATCGCAAAGATCGTGCAAAGACACACGCCCCGGCCGCCGACCGCTTCCGCAACGACATCAACGCCATGGCGGGCTACGAGGCGCTGTCGCGCACGGCCACCTTCAGGATCAACGTCGTGGGCACGGGGGCCGTGGGCGGCGGCGTGTGCTGCTCGCGGACCGGGCCTTGCGCCGAGGATCGGCGTGCACGAACGCCGCCGTGCGGCTCACGTGCGGCAACCGTCGCTCTGCATCCACAGTCGCACGCACGACCCCGAACTTGCGAGACCCGACTCGAGACTTGCCCTTCCCGAAGAACCCGGCACGCATGGAATCGCGATGAGCCCCCGAGCGGCCCGCACCCCCTCACGCGGCAATCGCACGCGCTCGGGCGACACGCCGAGCGCCCGCGCCCCATGCACCGTGGCCATCGCCAGCAGCAGCATCGGATCGGTGCGGTCTCGACGCCACAGCAGCCGCATCTCGTCAAGCACCGAGATCGTGGGCGCATCGCCCAGCACGATCGCGCTGTCCGTGCCGAGCGCCACCGGCACGCCAGCCGCGAGCAGTTCACGGTAACGATGCGGTGCGTGGCCGGGGTTCGGATGACGGAAATACTCGCTCGCGCGCGGGCAATACACGACCACCGACGGCCGATCACAGCCTGCCTCGGCGACCAGCTGCGCGATGTCGCCGTCGCCGAGATAGTTCATGTGCACGAGCGCGGCACCCCGCGCACGCAGCAGCGGATGCAGGCGCTCCACGGGCCCCTGTCCCCAGCCGCGCAGCTCGGGCGTCCAGATGCCGAACGACTTCAGGAAGTCGACGAACGGCCCCCCGCCATCGCGAACGAACTGCAGCTCCTCGACCGCCTCGGAGAGGTGGGTGGCAAGCGGCAGGTCCAGCGCCGCGGCCGCGGCATAGACCGCGTCATCACACGAGTACGGCGCATGCGGGCTCACGCCAAGGCGTATGCCGTTCGCATCGAGCGCGACCCGATCACGCAACTGCTGCAGCTGCTCCAAACCGCGCTCGGCGCTGCGACCGATGCCGAACACCTCGACGTACGAGATGCCCTCGATGCCCTCGACCGCCGCCGCATCGCGCAAGGCCTGCACCGCGGCCAACCCATAGGCCCCCGCGATGTCACCGATGAAGCCCGTGCCGCCCTCCACCGAGCGCCGCACGCCCTCGCGCACCGATGCGGCGAGCTGGTCGGCATCGGTGCCACGCCGCAGGCGCACCGCATCGATCCAGTCGGCGAAGTTTCCGTTGAAGGGCAGGCTGCCGATCGACGTGAGATCCAGATGGGCGTGCGCATTCACGAGCGGTGGAAGCGCCACGTGATCGCTCAGGTCGACCGCCGATGCGGACACCGACCCGATCGCCTCGGGCGCGTCCACCGCCACGGGCCCCTCGCGATCGAACACCGCCACCGCGGGCGCAACGACGCGATCGGCATCGGCCGCGGCTGCGAGACGCACGGCAACGCGGCCGCCAGGACTCGTCCGGACAAGCGCCTTCAGGTCGGATTCAACCGGCTTCCGCATGCGCCGCCAAGCCTAGCCTCGCAAGGACCTCCGGATCCGCAACCCGGGGAGATTCAACCCCCGGCGGTCTTCCGCGCAGCGTCGATCTGCTTGCGGAACTTCTCGCGATCCTCGGCCTCCTTCTTGCCGCTCACCGGAATGCCGGTCTCGAAGAAGATGCCCTGCTGCAGCGCGAGCCGCCTGAGCTGCTCACGCGACTTGCTCGCCCGCACATGCGTCGCGATGGTCTCGCGCATCGCGGCGGCGAGCTTCGTGTCCACGTCCGCCGCGGCGACCTCCTTCACGACGGCGCCGCGCACACCGAAGATGTCGGGCTCGATCACGAGCACGCCGTTCTTCAGCCCGCTGCCACCGGAGAGCTTCAGGCCCGTCGCGCCTGCGGCGCTCGCGTAGGCGAATCGGCCTCGCATCTCCTTCGACCACGCCAGCGTGGCCACCTTCGATTCGAGCGCGGCGCGTGCCGCCGCATCGGGACCCACCACCAGCACCAGTGGCTGGAGATCGGCCGAGGCCACGGCGAGCCCCAGCCTTGCATCGAGCGTGATCGGCAGCGCCGGTTCGCCCTTCGCATCATGACCCGGATATCTCGCAGCCACCTCGCCGAGCTGCTTCACCATGTCGGCGGTGTCGTCGAACAGCTCGCCCGGCCCCCGGCCTCGGCCCTGCATCCGGATCGCCGGCGTTCCGTTGGGCGCCAGGATGGCGAACACCGTGTTCACGGGGTTGCCCTCGAGCCTGGTCACGAAGGCTGCCTCCGCTTCCGACTCGTAGGAGGTCAGTCGGATGCACACGAAGGCCTTCGAGGCCTCGATGATCTCGTCCTGCAGCAGCCAGCCGTTGTCGATCTTCACCTTGCCGGGGCACCACATGCCGGGCACGCCACTGCAGTGCGGCGCCCCGGAAACGAGCAGGATCGGCTTGTTGGTGCGCGCGGCCTCGGCGAGCCCGCGCTCGAGCGTGCCGAACCACTGGATGGTCGCGCCGTCCTTCGTGGTGGTTGGCGCCGTGCGGGTCTCCGGGCCGCCGCCGCGCGGACCGGCGCGGCCACCGTGATCCTGGGCGTTGCCGGCCGGCGGGCCCTTGCGGGCGCCTTCCGTCTGCGCATGCGCAGGCGGACTGCCCGCCAGCAGCGTGACGATCAGCAGGCTGGCG
>Ga0214917_10004350_pt1 | contig 15799 bp, 6 predicted proteins | sample LL_1208_BB_MetaG_FD_177983 | JGI IMG/M metagenome (GOLD analysis project Ga0214917, IMG submission 177983) | Freshwater microbial communities from Lake Lanier, Atlanta, Georgia, United States - LL_1208_BB | ecosystem: Environmental > Aquatic > Freshwater > Lake | place: USA: Georgia | collected... | reverse complement strand
CACCTCGCCTTTTGCTACCCTCTCGGGGACGCCGCGGAGATCGAAACGCATTTGTGGTGGAACGGCCCCTGGCAACTCCAGTTTCATCGCTACAAGGTCCGGAACAAATGCCGACTCATCCTTGGAGGCCAAAGCCTTTCCGCCAAGGACGTGGAGGACCTGAAGGAAAAATCCTCCTTTCCAAACCTGTCTTGGAAAAACTCCACCCACCAGGTTGTCCTCCAATCCCTGTACGGCTTTGTCAAGGCTGGATCCCGTAGAACCATCGCAGGGAAACAGGCGCGAACCCATATCTACGCCCCCAACAGCGTCACCCTCTTTTTGGAATCAGATTTAATTTTTGGAGAAGGCTGGCTCGCTGCACTCCATACCGTGGCTCCTGTTTCCACCCCTCTCGGCCGATGGGAACCTGCCAGCACCAAAGCCGGCCATTGGATCCTCAAAAATCAAAAGGGCGAAACCTGGACCATTCGACATCCGATCCTGCAGACGAATTAAGGTCTTTGCTTTGGTAGGGCGGCCTCGATGAGGCCGCCTAGATGAACCTTCTATCGCTTGAGCCTGAACTAGGCGCGCTCATCGAGCGCGCCCCACCTAAACTGATGAATGATCAATGAGTCTTCCCCTACCCCTTCCCGCATTCAACCTCCCGCCTTCACAGCACGGCCCGCCGGGACGTCGGGCCCTACCTAGATTGAATCATCGGTAGGGGCGATGGTCCCCATCGCCCGATCTTTTCTTGAACGTCGGATTTTCAAGAATTCCATCGGACGACCGGGACGGTCGTCCCTACCAAATCTTCATCTTAATCCGCACCACCCCCTGCCCCCCTTCCCGCATTCAACCTCCCGCCAACCTAAATCCCATATCCTATATCCGATATTCTATTTCTTAATCGTCAGCTTCAGCCCTCTCGCTTCCTCCGCCAACGTCCCGCCGCACAACGGGGCCAACTCACGAGCCACCTTGAGATTCTCCGCCGTCTTTTTCTGCGACTTGGCCTCCGACTGCATCGCCATTCGCACCACCACTTCCTTCTCTCCACCCTCAAACCCCACCTTCATCGGCGTCCTTTGCAGATCTTTCGAAGCCGCCGGATTGGCGTACGTCGCCATGGTCTGCAAGAGCGTCCTCATCAGCACATAATCCTTTTTCCACTTCACCGCCGGCACAGGAGTCGACATCTCCACTGGCACGTCCCAGCCCAGCTCCTGCTTCTCCATCTGCGATTTCCAGTCCTGGATCAGATCCCCAAGCTGAAACTCCTCTTCCCACAAATCGTGCTTCGCAATGTCCGCCACTCCGTGGGGCGGCAACTCCAGCGCCAACACCTTTTCCCACTCCTTTTGTGTTGCCCCCACCCAATCCGGCACCTTGCCCAACCGCAGGGCCAACTGGGCCTCATAAAGGGACTCCGGTGCCACCTTCTCCCTTTGACACTCATTCCCCTCCAAGGCCTCCGTCACCAAGGTCACAGGTTTTCCATGCAGCCCCACAAAGAGCGGCTTCACAAACTTCGCCTCCTTGCCCTTCACATAGTTCCAAAGATTGATTGGCTGGTCGTCGTCCGAATTGTAGGAAAAGTTCCAAAACACCATCCAACGCATGTGATTGGGGAAGGAGGGAGCCGGCCCTCCGCTCCGGGTCATCGTACCCCCATCTACCCGGTCGATCAGAGTCGCATACGGCCCGTTTCCGTGGGAATCCACCGAGGAATTAGGCGTCATCGTCCAACGCCAGACCACCGTGCCGGCCGATCGATTGCCCGTGGAACAACTGTGTTGGGGGCCCATGGCCTCCTGCGTCAGCCCATTCAGGTTATACGTGCAGTTCGACCTTACCGAGGAGTCGTAGTGGCCCCGGTTGCCGGAAAACCGGTTCTGTAACAGGGAACAAAAAGCCGAGTCCTTCATGTACACCCCACTGTTCATGTTGAGGAACGAGCATCGTCGCACCCACCCGTTGGCCACATAGGAGAAAAGAACTGCATCCCAGCCTTCGTCATCCAGAGCCGAGCGGTGATGCACGAAGACCTGGCGCCATCCACCCTGAAACGCTATGTCCTCCGCACCCGAGTTCTCGATCATTTCCGTCCGCGCCACCTTGGCTCCAAAATCCTCCCCCAGACTCACCAGGACCGACTCTCTGAACACAAGTTTACCGTCCCGCACCGCAGCGACTTGATGGAATTCGCAGATGCTCGATCCCTTTTGGATGATTCGCTCCCAGGTGGGATCGGGTTTCAGCCCCGCCATCAACTCCTCGTCCAACTTGGGTGTGCCTGCCTTCAGGGTGACCCAGTCGCCCGGCTTGAAACCGTCCGCGGATTTTACCGGCACCTCCAAGGTTCCTCTCCGCACTGCCCCCGTGACCGCCACCCCCTTGTCCGTCTCTGACTTCTCCTCCTTCTTTGGGCCGAAGATAAAGCCGTAAGGAATCGAATTGAAATCAATGCCCTTCACGGGATAAGGACCCGTCCCGTAACCCGAGTGAACAAGCCGAATCAGTGTTCCTCCCCGCCCACACCCTGCTCCGCGCAATACCACCCCGGAACAGGTGATTCGAATAGGCTCCACCTTCGTGCGGTCGGTCCAAATCAGAAACTTCCCCGGCGGAAACAGCACCACTCCGCCCCCTGCCTGCTCCGCCGCCGCGACCGCTTTACGAATCGCCTCCTCGTCAGAAATACGATCATCAGGAATAGCCCCGTAATCCGTCACCTTAAAGATAGGACCCTGCACATCGGGAATCGCTTTCTCTCCATGCTCATAGCCCGCGTAAGAGTAGTCGGTCAGCACATCTGCCGGGGAGCGATCCGTAGCGGCTTGAAAGGCCTTCCAATAGGCTGACTCCTTTCCCTCACCAAAACCTAGGGAAACCACAGCCAAGCAACAGCCGGCCCAAATAAGAAGGGGCGTTTTGAAGGTCACTCTAGGGATGAAATTAGGCCACGTTCCGGGGTAAATCACCCTATTTTCGAATCGGCGTTGAAATCCAATCCTGGAGATCCGCCTTGTCCATTGGGGCAAACTCCTCCTGTGCCTTCCGAATCGAATCATCCCCATAGACCACAGCCCCAACATTCAGCCAGTAGCGGGCCTCCTTCGGCTCAAACTTCGTGATCTGCTTCTCCAGCCAGCTCCCGGGATTGCTTAAGAAAGGCACGAGGAACAGCATCGCCTTTTTCAGGCTTCCTCTACCCTCCGGACCCTGATGATCCCAGAACCCAACCCCCAACGACTGAGCCATCACACCCCCCTTACAGATGTTTTTCAGGTTAAAACAGCTGTAGGACCAACTCTTGGTCCGAGCCAACTCCCTAGGCTGTTTTCCCTCTGCGGTAATATGGGCATCCAGACGTGCCGGCAACGACTCCCCCAGCACCTTTTTGGCCTCGTCGGGTTTTCCAGCCATCACCAGCACGGCCGCCAACTGCACATCATAGGCTGCCCCGTGATTGTTGGCGGCCGCCTTTTCTTCCAGACCGATCTTGCTGGTTTGCAGCCAGTCGGCGTATTCCGCCCACCATCGCTTGATCTCTGCCCGGTCTTTTTCGGTCCAAGTAGGACTCTTATCCAAGATTGCCAAGGCGTCGGGTAATCGCATGAACTCCCGCGCATCAATGATTCCCGAGCCCCGCCCCTTGGCTCCCCCCGGGATACTTTGGCTGTAGTTGAGGTTGGGATTCATGCGGGTCCCCTCGTCCAAAAAGAAGCCCCGCAGGTATCTCCCCGCTTCGGCGGCATATTTCTCATTTCCATTCAGAGAATACGCCAAGGCGAGATACTCCACCGATTTCACCAAATCGTTTAACTTTTGCTCGTCGGAAACCTCATTGTGCTCCGGATTACTTTCTCCGTCCCGCCGGATATAGGGCCGTCCATCCGGCTTCGATGGATCCGGCCAGTAGTAGCGGGCCGTGCTGAAATAGTCGTGAGGATCCTTGCTCGCCTGCAGGTTTTCGTTCTCTGTGATGGTGATCACGGGTTTGCCCACCCGCTTGTCCGCCTCCTTTACGATCTTCGTCGCCAAGGCCTTAGCCGCGGGAGGTACAGTGACATCTTCCTTCCCAAGATAAGCGGATTTTAATTGAGCCAACCTCTGCTCTTGGATCAGCAGAAAAGGGCCCTCAGCACGAACAAATGGGACCAAGGCAAACCCGACCAGGCCGCCCACCTGTATCCATCTTAACAAGGGCATCACTCCCCGCTGGTGTCGGGCTTGATCTGATCAGCCTTGGCTTTTTCTACCAGCCCGAGCTTCTCCAAAAACTTCAGACTCTCCTCCGCAATCTTGGTTTTGACGGCTGCCGCGTCCGGCCATTTGGAGGAGTTGGCACTATGGGGGGCACCCGGGAACGGAATCAGCTCACAATCGTTCCCATTCGCCTTCATTTTGGCCTGAAACTCTTCCGAGTTGGCAAACTTCACTGTCTCATCGGCCGTACCGTGAAAAACTAGGGTCGGCGGCATCTTAGTCGGCATCCGTCGCGTTACCGAAAGATTGTTGGCCCTTGCCTCATCGCCGCTGAAACGTTTGGGTCCGCCGTAGCCGTTGGTACCCGTATCCGTCACCGGCCAGACCAGGATCAACCCCATCGGGCTTGGACTGGGCACAGGGTCCGTGGCGTTTTCCGGGCTAACCGCATCAGGGATGGAAGTCCAAGCGGCCACATGGCCCCCCGCCGAGGTGCCCTGCACCACGATCTTGGCCGGATCCACCCCCAGCTCCTTGGCGTGGTCCTGGATCCAGCGCACCGCGGCCCGACCGTCGGCCACACAGTCTTCCGGTTTGGCATCAAAGCGTTTTCGTGTTCGGTAGTCAGGGGCCACTCCCATTAGACCGTATTTAGCCGCCCATTTGGCGTAGGAGATGCTTTTGGCGGGCGTTCCGCTGCTCCATCCTCCGCCAAAAAAGGTCACCAAACAGGGACGAGCATCGGAGGCCTTCCAATCCTTGGGCTTAACCACGTGTAGGCGAACATCCGTCTCGCCCACCTTTTTAAAAACAAAGGTCTCTGCTCCGGGTATCGTCAGCGGCGTGACCTCGTTGGTCTCTTTGGCGGCGACGAGAGCATTGGTTTCGGAACTATTCGTCTGCCCATGGAGAAAAGCAGCCGAGCAAAGGACAGTCATGATGACCATGAATATTCGCATCAATCTCAATCATATCTCCCAGTTTCAGGCCATCAACTTTGATCCCCATCCGCGGTCCGCCGGGACGTCGGACCCTACCTAGCTTGAATCATCGGTAGGGCGCCCTCGATGAGGGCGCCTAGCTTTAGCTTCAATCCCTGAGCGTTGATCTAGGCGGGATCATCGATCCCGCCCTACCTCATCCTCATCCCAATCCTTTCCCGTCCTTCGCGTCCTTGGCGTGATGCCCTGCATACGAAAAGGGCTGAGAGCCTTACAGCTCCCAGCCCTTCCTAAACCTCAACTTAAATCTAAAAAAATTACTGCTTGGTCGCTTTCAGCCGTAGGAACTTACGGTCCCCACCCACGCTGACCGAGTAACTACGTTTTTCCATGCCCGCAGGTGCATCGGAATTGGTAATAACCACATAAGGAGCGTTGCTCGGCGAACTGAAATCGAGCGTGGCAGCGGCCTCACCACTTACCGATAAGGAGGTGTCTCCGGTTCTCACGTACGCTACCAAAGCCAACTTGGTGGGATCTGTCGTGTCCTGAACGGGGAGTTTGGGATCCGTGGTGTCGCTGCCACCAAAGGCATAGTTCATCAGGTAGCTCAGCCCGTTCGGAGCTAAGTCGGAAATGTTTTTATTCTTGTAAGCGTCATCAAAGGTAGGACCTGCAGCCTTCACCTCGATGGTGACTGTGGCGGTGGTGTTACCACCCGAGTTGGTTGCCATGATCGTATAGCTTGCTGAGGAAGCAACAACCGTAGGCGTACCGCTGATCACCCCGGTCGAGGAGCTGATCGAAAGACCCGCCGGCAACGAAGGACTGACGGAGTAGGTAATTCCTGTTCCCGTCACCGTTGGCGTCAGATTGGAGATCACCGTTCCCACCGTCGCGCTCAGCGTAGAGGGCGTGTAGGACAACCCGCTGGGGGCTGCAACGCTATTGGAAAAACTTAACAACCCGTCCGAGGCCAAACTGGCCGTCGCAGTGGGATTTTCTGCCGACTTGATCTGCGCCAGGGGCACATTGTTGGTGTCGGTGATGTAAAGTTTGGCCCCGATAGAAGCGTTGGAGATGGTTAGGGTTCTGCCGGATGTCCAGTTAGTGCCCGACGCAAATTTCAAGGTGGAAGCCGACGTACCTGTTCCCAAATTAATTGAAGAATTGGCAGTTATGGATAGGTTGCCAATAATGTCGCTATTTCCCGATTCATAGCTGACAGTTAATGTACCGCCGTCGAGGATAGTGGGTGTATTAGCTGGCAGCGACTTAGAGTTTCCCATGACAAGGGTGCCTCCGGAAACTTTATTGGTGCCGTTATAAGTATTAGTTCCAAAGAGACGCAATGTGCCAGAACCCGCCTTAGTGATGCTACGCACGCCGGTGGAGCTATTTAGGATATTCCCTCTAATGTTAATATCCCCAAAGCCACCGATGGTCATATCATTACTGCTGCTGGATGAAATATCCAGCGCCCCCTGCAATTCCAAAAGCAAATTGGAGCTATTATTATAAAGATACCTTCCTTGCGATGTTCCGGAGGTCATTACGTTTGTTGCATTTGTAAAGGTTAGTGTCGTCGAACCACCACTGCTGGCTGTGAAACTTAGGTTATTTCCCAAATTGTTGGTAGTACCATAACTGTTGACCACGTAGCTGCCGGCTGTTGCCAGGTCGATGGTTGAAATATTCGTGCTACTAGTTGATCCGGACAAAGATGTGTTAGGAGATAATGAGGAGAGCCCAGCTATTCGAAGTATACCGTTAGCCGAGGCACTAGCTAAGCCTACAACCGTTGGCCCAGTGTAAGTATTGTTACCAGACAGAACCCACGTGCCTGTGCCCGATTTGGTTACCGAAATTACATTCCCCCCCAAATCAGTTATCCCTGATGTAATCTCTCCAGTGCCTGCAGTAGAACCAGACAAGGTAATCGTCTTTGCCCCCGCACCCGTCGCAGTCATAGCGCTCGTAAATTTTAGGATGCCTGTTCCGGACTGATCTAAGGTTGCTCCACCGACCCCCGCCAAATTGATTACTTTGTCGGAAACCTCACCGAGGCCGGTGTACTTAATACCAGTGAATGCAGAGGAACTGCTTCCTCCTATATTGATAGTACCGTTCTGACCCAATGGGCTGTTCAAGCCGGTCATGCCAATGTTTGCAGTTTGTAGCCACGTGTTTTGCGAACCGGTTGAATTTGTAACGGTCACACTCCCGCTGAAGCTGTTGTTGGTATTACCTAACACCACCGTGCCAGAACTACTCACCCCGATGGTCACACTATTTGCTCCACCGTTCTCGTTAATTAAACCGTTAATGATTAGTGTATTGGTATTATAGCCAGCAAATAACAATTTTTTTGCCCCCAAACCCGTGGAGGTGATGTTGCCGTTAAGCGTCACAGTGGAGTTTGTGGCCCCATCAGCCCGGAATTCGAAACCCCCCGTTGTCCCCGCCAGGACAAATGCTTTATCAGAAACTTCACTGCTAGTTCCAATCCATCGGAGTGCCCCGGTAGTTGTAGCCGAGGGCCCACCAACTGTAATCGTTGCGTTGGTCCCAAGTGAACTATTCTGTCCTGCCGAACCCAATTTTGTGAAATAAAGAGTTCCATTACCGACAGAGACTCCGCCTCCATAAGAATTATTTGTACCGGTCAGGTAATAATTTACCCCGCTATTACTAAATACCATGGATCCCGCACCTGAAATCGTGCCGGAAGCCGTGATATTCCAACCACTGTTATTGGCATTAAGCCTAAGGGTGCTTCCAGCTTCGATCCGGCAGTTGTTTGTTATGTCGTACCCCGATGCTTCTGCCCGAATGTAGATGGTAGAGGCCCCAGCAGAAACGATCGTACCGCTTCCAAAGGCCGCTGCGTTGCTTATGGTAATTAATCCATTCCCAGTCCCTGAATTGTTAATAATTGTATCCCCAGAGAAGGTGTTGGCTCCATTGATTGCGATTTTTCCACTGCTGGCGTTGTCTAATATCAGGCCACTAGCTCCGCTTATTACTCCATTAAAAGCTACTGTACCAGAGGAGGAATTGGTGAGATTCAAGGCGACACCACTAGCGTTAGTATTTAAGGCTATATTTCCGTTGTAAGTGGCACCACCGGAACTCTGAGAGCCAAGAAAAATTCTGCTGCCTACACCAATATCTACGTTGATGGGAATCGTAGCGGGTATAGCCCCCCCGCTGAGATAGAACCCAAAGGAATTTGTGGTGGAATCTGCTACCAGATTTCTCAAAGTTAAACTTGCTCCAGCGGAACCTGTGAGACCTACTGCAGTGGCCGTGGTCGGGCCTGCAAAAGTGAATGCATTAAGTCCTCTAGGACCGTTGAGAAGAGTAAGTGAATTGGCACCCAGATTGACACCGTTGGTGGTGGTGATTGTACGATTATTTGTACCTGTTCCGTCGATATACCAAGTGTAACCTGTTGTTAAAAAATTCACGGCATACGCCTGATATGATCCGCCCTGGGTAATTGTTCCTGCTGTTCCTCCGATATTAAATATAAAGTTCCCAGAATTCGTTAACACGGCGCCAGCGGCACCGTTTGCGACAGCAAAAAGACCACCTCCAATTGGTCCACCGTTGTTTGCATCTGCGTTTACGCTGTTCGTAGTCCAATTTGTGCCATTCGTGCTGGCAACCCAACTTCCAGAACCACCCTGTCCGTTGGTAATTCCATTAACATCCCAGTACGCATTAGTCTGACCATGCGAAACACTGGCGGAGAAAAATCCTAGCGAAAGAATTGTGGGCAAAATCAGGCGGCCAAGCTTTTGGGTAAAAGATTTTTTCATGGATGGATGGCAGTTCATGATTTTTTCTCCCATATAGATTAAGACCTGTGACAATGACTTACGTTCAAAATCCTTTATTGATTGGCTTTGCGAAGGATTTCATAAAAGTTTGCTAATCAAAGATAATATAGCATCAACAATCTTTACCTGTCCAATAATTATGTAGCGTAATAAGTTCGAATCTTGTTTTGTTTTGTAAAGCACTAATATATATGGTTTTAAAGATTTTAAATTCATAGTACTTTTAGGTTAACATGTTAACTTGATATTCTTCTTTCCAGTTCACAAGATTGGTCCATGCGACCCACCCTTGAGACGATTGCCAAAAAATGCCACGTTTCCAAGGTCACCGTCTCCCTCGCCCTCCGGGATAATCCCCGCATCTCCACCTCCATGCGCCAGCGGGTGCACCAAATTGCACGGGAGCTGGGCTATGCCCCCAACCCCATGGTCAGCGCCCTCATGGCCAACCTCCGGGCCGCCAGAAAAACCAAGTTCGTCTGCAACCTCGCCTTCGTCACCGCCTTCCCCACCCGGGATGGCTGGAAAGAGAATGTATCCTTTCTCCGTTACTGGAAGGGCATCACCCAAAGGGCCTCCGAACTGGGCTATGGGGTGGAACTCCACTGGCTGGGGGATTTCGATCAATCGGGACAAAAAATTTCCCAGATCCTCGAAAACCGGGGCATCCGGGGACTCATCCTCTGCCCCCTTCCCACCTTTGGCATGAAGCTGGGGCTCGACTGGGGCAAATTTTCCCTCGTCGCCCTTGGCCATACTTTTAACGAGGTCCCGATCGACCACGTGAGCAACAACCAGTTTCATACCATCATTCGGGGACTGGAGGAGGCCCGCCTCCGCGGCCACCGCCGGATGGGCGTGACCATGCCCAAGTTTGTCGATGCCAAGGTGGATCACCTTTGGCTCGCAGGCTTCCTCTCCTGGCAAGCCACCCACCCTGACCTTCCCAAAATCACGCCCCACATCAGCGACGAATTCGACGAGGCCAGCGTGGTGGCTTGGATGAAAAAAGAGAAACCCGATGTCGTCTTAGCCAATCACGGCCCCGTCCTCACCTGGCTGCGAACCAACGGATGGAGGGTGCCCGAAGATATATCCTTCCTCCATCTGAACTGGATTCCCGAAAAAGGCGAGATCACCGGCCTGAATCAGCTGCCGGAACAGGTGGGAGCCGCCGCCGTCGAACTCCTAGCCGAGCAGATCAACCAGAACCGTCGGGGCTGCCCGGAAAACCCCAAAACCATCACCCTGGAAAGCGTCTGGAACGAAGGCACCACCTGCCCGAAACGGAGATAATCTCACGCCACGGTCGCTACGATAGCTATAGGTTTTAAATTTTAAAACTACGGTACGGACGGCTCTCCGAGCCGTCCTAGGACGCGTGGGGACACGCGTCCGTTCCCTCACTTTAAACCCCTAGCTTCCAGCACCAGTAGGGCAGCCTCGATGAGGCTGCCGCGGCAGGGTCATCGACCCTGCCCTACCAATTCACGATTCTAAACCACCAACCAATCACCGGTGGGGCGCCCTCGATGAGGGCGCCTCGCTGAAGTTTCAATCCCTAAGCGTTCATCTAGGCGGGATCATCGATCCCGCCCTACCTAATCCTCATCCTAAATCTAAACCAACCCTTCCCGTCCTTCGCGTCCTTGGCGTGAGAAATAGTCACGGCGTCGTAATATTCAACCGGTAAAACCTCCGCGTGGCCGAACCGACCGAATCCAAAATGGTTCTCGTGCCGTTGGTGTTGGTCATCACCACCGCACTGCTGTTCGTCCAACCATTGGCGTCCGCCAAATTGGTGTTCGACTGCACGCGGTAATTCAGCCCCGCAACGGGAGCGGGATAAACAAATCGCAACCCCCCGCTCTCCATTGTGGCCACCGGCAATTTTCCCACGGCATCACCGGCCCACGGATTCCCGCCCAAGGCATATTCCAGATAGTTACTCATTCCATCCCCGTCCGGATCGGCCTCCTGCGCTGTCGACCCCACGCCGGGATCGGCCACCCCAAAGTTATCCATCCACCAACCCTGCTGAGCAGAAAGTACTTTGAGGGTAAAACTTTGGATGTTCGTCATCGGTCCGTCGCTCACGTTCACTGTGACCACCGACTCCCCCGCCACGCCGGTAGGCAAGATCTGCAGCGTGCGAATGGCCCCATTTCCCGCCAACACCAACCCGCTAGAGGGGACCACGTTCGTGTTCGCGGAGGTCGCGGTCACCACCAGTTGCGTGGGGGGGCGTTCCCCATCCCCCACCCCGAAGACCACCGGTTCCAACGCCACCCCCGCCCTCGTGGTCTGGTTGCCGATCGAGCTGGCCGATGGACCGGAGTTGTTGGCGGTCACCGTAGTCAAAATCAACTGAGGCCTGAGGGATGAGGTTCCCTCCCGGGTCGTATAGCCGGCCGTGCCGCTTCCCCCCACATCCCGTGCCGAGGAAATCTGCAAGGTCAACAAACCGTCCACGGTCATGGCCTCCTGCACCTCGCGGGTGACGCTAAATTCCACCGTCGGACTGCCGTTGGTGGCAAACCAAGAGTAGAATGGCGCCTGCGAGGCCGGTTGGTTGTTCCAGTTCACCGTCGTCTCGTTCCAATTGTTGCTGGCCACAGCCACACAATTTTCAATCACGTTGGTGGAGGAGCTCGCCACGTTGAGTCGGACCTTGGCCTCGACGATCCGATTCGTGACCGACCCCAGATTCCAGCGAACCAGAGCTTTTCTCCTCACATCGGCTGAAGCCGCCTCTTTCACTAACATGGAAGTGCTGGTTCCGTTATTGTTGGTTGCACTGGTTCCCGCCTGAATATAAGAGTCCGCCTCCGAAATCAGGGTCAAGGTGATGGTGGACCCCGAGGCAGCCGGAGCCACCCGCAGCTCCAAAACGGACCAATCCACCGCCACATCCTGGGAAACGGCCAAGTTGAGTTTTCCATCCGCCAGATCGGTCAGCCGCGAGGCCAAGTCGTAGCGCAACACGGTCGAGCTCGTGGAACTCAAGGCACTCGCTCCCAGGGAACTGAGGGTCACGGAACTTCCGGTCGTCTCGATTCGCAAAACATCGTTGGTCCAACCGGAACCAGTGGACCGCACGGCGAAGCTCAGGGTGGCGGACAGAATCGTGTCCCCGGCATCGAGGGTAAAGTTGTGGGTCCATGGCACCCAGCGGTTCGTCCGCGTGTCGTCAAAATTTCCCACCAGCGCCCCCGCGGCGGTCGCCGCATTGGAAACCGAGGTCAACCAGGTGGAGTCAACCGTCACAGAGTCCCCCGTGGCGCTGCTCGGACCAAGCAGATCAAAATCCCCGACGTTGTACTCCCGCACCTGAACCTGACTGCGGACCAACTGATCCTGCCTTTGATTGCCCCACAGGCTAAACGGAAAGACGTTGGCCCCGTTGGAATCGTAGGTTCCAAAAGAGGGATTGGACGGAACGGCGTACAGGTTGGTTCCGGTCAGGGTGCCGACCGAGCCAATCAGCCAGTTGCGGGCGGTGGGCGGATTCTCCACATCGAAGGCGGAGGCCTGACAATTCCAAACCGTACAGTTGGCGCCTGCCCACCCGTGTCCAGAGCCGAGGTTGCCGCGGTTGCGGATGTTGAGCTCGTTGCCGGAAACGGCGATCCGATCCCAAAGGATGCCGCTGGCCCAACGATGATGGGGTCCGGCATCACTCCACGCATTGGTGGAAGTTCCATTGACGAAAGCGTTGGGCCCGGCGGTGTTGCTGCCCGTGACAAACTGGTGCCGGTCATTGGAGGTGCTGCAGTCGCGCACCAGACAGAACTCTGCATCGTCCATGAGAAAGGCGTACCGGCGCTCCCCTGTGATCACGGAGATCGGATCCAGCGAGGTACAGTTCAGCACGCTGATCCATTTTGCCCCCTTGAGCATGGCCACCGCATTGTCGGCGAAGTAGCGGGTGGTCACGCGTCGTACCCAGCAATTCTGGGCCGCACCGATTTCAATGCAGGTCCAACCATGGCTCTCGTCCGTGGAACTGGCGAAGACGGAAAGCCCCCGCAAATCCTCCACCCCGCACTTTTCGATCCGTCCGGCGAACGTGTATTTTTTGATCGTGCCTCCTCCGTACGTCGCATCGATCGCCGTGGGGAGTGGGGCATCCAAAAAGACCCGGTTCCCCTCGATTCGCACAATGGTTCGTTGAAAGTTCAGGTCCCGATCCCCAGGCTGCCATTGAGTCCCCGCCTCCAGCTGGTCCATTCCCAGGATCGCAATCCACGCAGCCGTGGAGGGACGATAGATCATCACCGCATCTCCCACGGCAAAGGTCGAGACGTTGTCGACCTCGAAGCTCCTCGCGCCGGCTGGCACATAGGGGGATGTGATGGTTCGCGTGTACCCGGATCCGGAGGTCGATCCCGTGCCCCCGATCTGGATCAGGACCGTCGGGTTCGAGACGCTTCCCGTGGTGTCGGTAAAGAGGATCCGGGTGCCTTCGGTTTCCGATTCCCCCACGCCCCGCAGCACCACCCCGCTGGTGCTGATCTTGAGGGTGGTGGAAACCTGATACTCCCCGGCGGTGAGAAGAACCGCACCTCGGTACCCGTTAGCATCCGGAGGCATGGCGGAAACTTGGTCGATCGCCGCTTGAATCCTGGCCCGGTCATCCCCATCCGCTGGTTTCACCACCACCCGGGTCGGCACCTGCGGAATGCCCTCTTTTCCTCCAAGATAACCGCACCCGGCATAGTCCAGGATCCTGTTTCCTAGTTCATCCAATTGATAAAGGAGTCTCCCGTCGTCCGCCAAGGTCACCCAAGTACCCTGCCTTGGCGCCGACCATGCATTGATCGTCACCCCCCCGAGTAATGCACCCAGTATAGCTGGGAAGAGCAAAACTGACCGAACCCCAAAACGGGCAGATAGTGCCATACCTAAAGATTAGCTCGGCTTTCGAATAATTCCTCCCCTTTTTAAGAGGCTAAATTCGATCGGAATTCTCACGCCACGCACGCTACAGATTCTAAATTTTGAAATAACAGTACGGACCCTCACTTCATACCATCGGCTTCCAGTGCCGGTAGGGCGCCCTCGATGAGGGCGCCGCGGCAGGGTCATCGACCCTGCCCTACCAATTCACGATTCTAAACCACCAACCAATCACCGGTAGGGCGCCCTCGATGAGGGCGCCTAGCTTTAGCCTCGATTCCTGATCGTTGATCTAGGCGGGATCATCGATCCCGCCCTACCTTAATCTTCATCTTCATCTTAATCTGTTCTTCCCGCCTGCCCCCTTCCACCTCCCCGCCAAATACCTCCCATATACTATATTCTGTATCCTATATACTTTTTCACGGATTCTGCGTCGCCTTCAGCCTCAAAAACTGCCGATTATTCGTCCCCGAATTGACCGTAAATTCCCTTCGCTGACATCCCGCCGGCACATTGTTGGTGTTGGTCGAAGGCGTGCCGTAAGGGTTGACCGCGAGATTCAACCAGGCCCCCGTCAGATCCGTCACGGCCTCACCCACAACTGTTAGGTTAGGATCGTTGGTTCGTACAATCGCCGACATCGTCAGCGAGGAACCGTTATGGGAGGCCGTGGGGAGGGACACGCTATCGTTCGTATTTGTGCCGCCCATCGCATACCTCATCAGGTAACTCAGCCCATCCGTTCCCACGCTCGTCGGATTTACCCCGACAAACACGCTGGCAAAAGAGGGCCCACTCGCCGGCGGATTCGTCGCCGCCGCCAACGCCTTGATCGTGATCACCACCTGACCCGCCCCGCCGGCTCCGCCCAGGCTCACGGTGCCCGAGGAGTTGCGTGCCCCCCCCCCCCCCCCCCCCCGCGCCGCCCCCCGCCCCCCCCCGCACCGACCCGAAGGCACCCCCGTACCACCAGTTCCGCCCCCGGCCGCACTGACCGCTCCCACGTTATTGACGGCCGCCACGCCGTTCGTCGTACTCGCCGCACCACTCCCTCCACCTCCGGCAAATCCGCTGAGTCCGTTCGCCCCACTTCCACCCGCATAGAGAACATTTCCGATGCTTCCGGTGGTTGTTCCTGAGCCCGCAGTGGCATAAGCCGTGCCCGTGGTGTTACCCACCGCACTGTTTCCTCCCGCCCCGCCCTTCGCCAACACCAGAGTGGAAGGAACATTGTTGGAATTGAACCACGAATCCCCTCCCGCCACGGAGTTGGACGTCACCGCACTGGAATTGGAAGAGCAAGTTCCAACATTGATGTAGTAAGTGTTTCCGGAAACCACCGGGATGCTCAGTGTCTTGGCGTAAGCTCCGCCGGCTCCTCCGCCGCCATATTGCACCGTGCCGGAGCCACCCGTGCGCGAGGCGCTCCCCCCCCCCCCGCCCCCACCCCAGGCCTCCACCTGCACCGCCGTGACATTGGCCGGGCAAACCCAAGTCGTGGTGCTGCCGTAAGTAGTCGCGATGGAAGACAAACTATCGGCCACCTGAATCGTCAAGGTGGCGTAGCCCGTCCGACCCGCGGCGTTGGTCGCGGAAATCGTGGCCGTGTAAGTGCCGCTGGCCGTAGGGGTTCCGTAAATGAGTCCCGAACCGTATAAGCTCAGCCCCGGGGGCAGACCAGCGGCCCCGTACGTGGCCCCACTAGTGTCCGATGTGATCTGATAACTCACCGGACTTCCGGTCACCCCCACCAAATTCAAACTGCCGGTGATCACCGGGGCAGCGGCCAAGGAGAAAGTGGCGTGCAGGGTGGCCCCATGCAGACCCGCAACATTGGCCTGCAGTTGTATCGTGGGGGTGGTGCGAACCACAGTTACCCCGGCATCCGTGTCGATAGTTCCGGTGGCAGCCCGA
>Ga0214917_10004349_pt1 | contig 15800 bp, 7 predicted proteins | sample LL_1208_BB_MetaG_FD_177983 | JGI IMG/M metagenome (GOLD analysis project Ga0214917, IMG submission 177983) | Freshwater microbial communities from Lake Lanier, Atlanta, Georgia, United States - LL_1208_BB | ecosystem: Environmental > Aquatic > Freshwater > Lake | place: USA: Georgia | collected... | reverse complement strand
CGTCTAGTCGCTGGTAGGTCGTTTCGCAAGAGGGTGGAGATGAGTACCTGCCGGGCACTATCTAATGAGTGGTAATCCGTCGCGCGTCGGATTTCGTCAAACACACTCCGCATTTCTGAATAGCGTTCTTGCGCGGTACTAAGTGCGGAGAGGATTGTAGAGCTAATGCTCTCCGATGGACATACCGATAGAACCCACTCAAACGCCTTAGCGAAGTGCTCAGGTTCGTTCTTGATTTCGAGTAATAAGCGTTCAATTCCGCCCACTCCGCCTGGATCTGTTTCGAGAATCACGATGCTAACGACGCCCTCTTCTACGAGGGAGGCAACCTTGATAGATCCTTCTGTCAACTCCGGTAACACCAAACGCACTGCTTCTTCCGTAGCGGCACGAATCGTTTCGACAAATGTGTCTTGCAACCATTTGGTGAACTGGTCGTCTAGTGTTGTCCACAGTACTTGAATCAAGGTTCCGATCTCATCCAGAACCTCTGGCGTTTCCCATAAGTCTATGATGTTGGATAGGGTACGGTTCTCGTCGGTTTCGTCTCCGTCTACAGATAGAATTGTCTGCATGACCTTGGCCGCAGCCTTTGGTTTGTCGGGGATCGCAAACCAAGCGGCTTCTAGCCCAACGCGGTTTTTTAGGGCTGTAGATACCACCATCCCCAACGCGCTTGCACAAAGATTGCTGATCGCAAATGGCGACGCTCGGCTTGTCAATACAGTGGATCGACTTGCCAAGTATCGGAAGAAAGCCGCGCGCATTTCCTGAATAGCATTACCCTGCAAAACAGGCAGGCCTTGAATCCATTCGTCTCGAAACACCAATTGAATGCAGTCAACCGTACGTGCATATCCGATTACTGTCTTGGAAACAGTTGCTACGCCTTGGGGCGCACAGATCTCGACAACGCCCCTTCTAACTTCATCCTTCTCGAGATGAATTTCGTAGCGAAACCTTCTCGCAAACCAAAAAGTTTGGACCGGAGTCTGGTCGCGGTGTAGCCAAGCTTGGGCGTCCCGAAACAAGCGATCCAGTAGTCCGTGCAACGCGACCGGGCTACCAATTCCGAGACGCTTCACTGCTAGTTCCCAGTCCCATTGCGCATTACTGCTGTTTTTGACGTTTCGGGGGACATCGGCAAAAGCCATCTGCGTTGGTTGGAATAAAACAAAACCGGCGCATTCATCATTCCGAATCCACTCGTCACACGCTTGATCGATACACATCGTGGGTTGCGGCGATTCAATTAGTCTCGCTGAAAATCGTGGCCATTTGGACGGTGCACGAGGGTCAACAACGAATCTCCTCGAAACGCGACCAGGTACCGTTTCGTACAGTGCCTTTCCAGCATCAATGAGTTCGCTATGGTCGTCGTCTAGCCTTAGTTCAACGTCCTGCGCATCTAGAATATCCCAAGTGGTAGCGGGAAGGAATCTGGGCAAGAGGCGATTTCGACGGCCACTGCCTGCGTAACCCGTGTCAATGAATTTTTTTAAATCAGGGACTACGTGGCGCAAGACCGCGCGTGGTGGTTCCCAGAGAAGTGAGTTGACTATGCTGGCGGCGTCGACCACCTGAAGTCCTCCGCCTCGTCCCCTAACCCAAGCTTCCATTGATTTCGTTAACTCTTCGCGTGCCTCGGGCAAACCGAGCAGATTCTCTACTAGTTGCTCAGCATCGTCGCGACGGTAATTTTGCCGAGTGAGATACAGGCTAGGGGATGATGCTCCTATTTTGAGCGAGATCCAGTCAACTAGAAACCAGGTCGCTTGAATGCGCATCAGGTACGGGTTAAATACTGGAAGTGAAAGTGGTTGTAGCACAGGGTCGAAGAGTTGCTCGCTGTCTCTAAAAGCCCAGCGATCTCGGCCATGGTCGCTTAGCACCACAACTGTCCATGGCCGCATCCCTTGTGGCCGACCGGCGCGCCCTTTTCTTTGAAGAAATGACGCGACGCTCCTCGGCGCTTTGTGTTGCAACACCATGCCTACCCTTTTGTCGTCGTAGCCAACCTCGAGAGAACTAGTCGCGATTACTATATCGGCCGTTGAATCGATGCCAGGATCTTGCGAACTGATTCGGTCTACCGTTAATCGGGAATTTAGGTTGTGGCCAAGTAGCTGCGGCAACTTCCAGACTTGCCCTGCCGCGTCCATAGGCCCATCATTTGCGTGGGGTGTTCTTAACCTCGCCAGACGCAACGTCTGTTCCGCGTTTTTTAAGTCTGGGAGCCATCGATTGATCACATCAAGGTTGTCAGTGAAGCAGAACAACTTGCTGCCGAAGAAGTGAGACGCCTCTGTTAGACCGTTGCCGTAGGGTCTGCCAGCAGCCGGTGAAAGCAGTCGTGAACCTAACATTGCCGCCTGAATTGAGGTTGACAGCACGCCTGCGCCGCTTCCGGGGTGCGACTTCAGCACAACGTTGTATTCTTGGCCCTCAATGGATAACTCTTCAGTTGTATCCTGCGGCGTAATTTCTTCGATTTTCGTTTCAAGCACGCCAGTGAGTTTTGCCAAGTGACTCTGTGCGTCTCGTAGAGTTGCTGATAGTCCAACGAAATGGATTTGCCTGTCACGCCGGTCTGGCCGCACCCAATGGTTCAATCTTCTCAGTATCCAGGGTACCTGCGCGCCAGTAACGCCTTCATACGTGTGCACCTCGTCGAGTAGAACCATCCGTAATTTGCTGGCAGTTGAACCGAAACCTAGTACAGAGCGACCAATTTCACTAGACAACTCCTTATTTAGCATCTCAATTGATGTTAAGAAGATATCTGGTGGTCTATTAGCTATAGCGTCCCTTGTAAGACAGACTGTTCCGTCTGGAAAAACGACTTCGCCATTCTGGGTGTCACGGCGTAGTGTTGACGTGCCTGACAATCGGTCGGTGTCCGTCCAAACCAATCGTTCACCGCTCTTTGGGTCACAAAGATAGGGTACCAATCGACCTTTTTGAAATCTTGCTTGCGGCCATTTGGTAAGCGCCCATCTGTTTGGCGGGTATGCCTCGAAATCCGCGTTGTACGGTACCTCTCCGATCAGAGCACCTACGCTAAGCGGACGTTTGAGTAAGGCCTCTCCATTGATGATTGAAATTTGCGATGCTGCCTCTGACAGTTGGTCGATCAGGAGGACATTCCGGGGATAGAGAGCAAGCACCTTGGTAGCAAACGCCGGTTCGCGCGACACGTCGGCGGCGATGCCCATTAAGGCCGGGATGTAGAACGATTTCGTCTTTCCACCCCCAGTACCTGCTGTAACGACAGTGCCAGTAGTGTCAACCGCCCCACGATAGTGTCCAAGTATCCGAACTATCGCTCTCACTTGGAAGGCCGCCAATCTAAGTGGTGGGTCCCCTGACATCAATAAATGCAAAATGCGTTGCTGTACAGGTTGTAACCATGTCACTGGAGCAACCGCCTCCCACACTTGCTGAACCTCTTTGTCGCGTTTGGGAAACTTTCTTGCAGCGAGGTGTAAGCGAACTTGTGAGACTAGTTCAGGTGCATGCAACCAGTCTTCAGATCGAAATCGTTGTTTTAGACGCGCAAAAAGGCGGATTGACTCAGCAAACCTTGATCTATAGCGCCTAGGGTATCCATTGTCAATTCTGTATAGAAGCCTCGATTCTGCTAGATTGTCGACGAATAACTCTTCGCTACCCTCGGCAAATTCGCGAAATGCCCTTCCCCAATGAGGATCATTCGAAAAGAGTTCGATTAATTCGTCGCTCGTATGAGCAACATCGAAGAAGCCCCACTCTAATAATGCGGATTCCCGTCTTTCGAGAACTGTAATCAACTCACCTAAAATTCTTAAACGGTCGGCCATTGGGCATGCGTTTTGCTAATTCAACTTCACGGTGAGTTTATTCAAAAGACCTGGATGAGTCTTTAAGAAAGACTGTACCTCCGCGTCGTTCAACGCCTCTACCGAAGCCGTTCCGTTTGCCGCTTCCCTAAGAAAGGTCCCCACAACGCCCGGGATATTTAAGCTTGTTCTTGCTTGAAGCAATGCATCGCGCGCCTCGCGATACTCCCCTAACGAGTCCCAACCATCAGGGATTCCGATGCTTTTGTATTTGGCCAAAGCACGTTTCAGGGCCTTCTGTGCTGTTGCGTCGTACTTCCCAGTCAGTTCGATTAGAGTTTCGGTAGTTTCGAGGATTTCATTGTCCACAGATGTCCATGCTGCCGAAATACTTTTGGAGATAGCTGATGTGACCTTTGCTAGGCTGTCCAGATAAGAACCTACTCTTGAAGACTGGTCTCCTGAACCGAGTTGCGCTAAGAGTGCTTGAGTAGCGGATTGCAAGCTTTTGACCTGCTTGTTGAGTTCCTGCCGAAGCATATCGGGTTGCGCCTGTAAGTTTCGAAGCATCCCAATTTGTTCAAAAGAATCCCTCAAAGTGCTCGTTTGTTCAGTCACTTTATTTGCTATCGTTGAAAGCTGGATCCGGGTTTGCTTAAGTTCCCTTTGTAGTGGTAACGCCTCGAACTGTTCGACTAATGTTCGAAGCTTATTGCTCTTAACCGACATCAGATGCCCCTCACTTAGGATCCATCGGAGCATTGCAAGACGTCTCTAAGCAGGCCCACGGAATTTTCTGCCCGCAAGCGTTCTGCCTGAACGTCCCCCTGCGTAACGATGTCCTTCATCTGTGCGGCCACATCGCTTTCCAATTGGCTCATTGTCTTGTCTACTTCAAGAATAAACCCTTGGAGTTTAAGCAAAGGACCAAGATCCACTGACAACATGCTTTGAGGACCTGCCGCTTCCGCCTTCACTGCATCTCCGAGGCAACTGATCCACGATGAAACTTTCGCCGGACTCAGATCTTTAATCCTTGTTTGCAGTTCTGCATTTCCGATGAACTGCTTAGCTTCGGAACAAGCCTTCTCTACTGCGCGGGCCGCATTAAGGAATTCCCTCATGCGAGGAGTCAACGAATCAAATCCGTCTTCGGCATTATCGGCTTCGATGTTCCAATGTGTAGCTACTTCTCGGAGCCGATTTAGCAGTAATCCGAGTTGCTCGTGCTCTTCCCTTAGGGTGTCATCTAGACGGGTCCAATCAGAGTGAAGCAGTTGATAGATTTCTGGGAAGTCTGATTCCAGGCTGGGGTGCTCGATCGTGGGCAAGTCGACACTTTGTCGGAAATTTGTTACCGCATCTTGCAGCACTCTTGGGTCAATGAAGGTCAACGAACGGACGCTTCCCTGGGGTACGCTAAGTTGACGAAACAGAAACATCCGAATTTTTTGTACTCTCAGGCTCACGTCGCTTGCCATTTTCTTAGCTGCTTGGGTAACAACCGATGGTTCCGTAGGTTCGTACGAACAAAGTAATTCGACAGCAGATGCTGTGTCGGTTGGTAGTGCGACGCGTCGACTGAAACGATAAGCGATTATTAAGAAGGCCGCGGCTACGCGTTGAACTTCAGCAGGCGGTACATCAGTAACCTGGAAGAATTTCAGCGTTGAGTCGCGGTGCGCACGAAGCCACTTACCGTATACGCGTTGCTGAGTGATCCCGCCATCAAAGTCCCAGGATTTACTGTTTCCGAGGTATTTAAAGTCCAACAGAGCATTAAGTAAATCGTAAGTTGGCTGGCTTCTTGAGAACAAAAATTTAGCTTTACTGGAAACGGCAGGTTTCGCTTCCATATCCTCAATTTGGATGTTTGCTGTCTTAAGGGGCCCAGCGCTAGAGGCGAGTTCCCGGATTGCGAATGAGGGTTCGCGACCGTTTTCCTCGTCTAGTGAATTCTTTAAAACATCAAGCAGCAGTTCTCGGAATTCCGCGTCCCGAGCCAACGTCCTTTTCTGGTCCAGCCATACCTGTAGGCGTTGGCGAGCCTGCTCCAATGCTGGGGGTACCTGAGAGGGATATGCCGTCTTTTGCGGGGTGCTTGGCGGTATTCGCGCCGGCTTGACTTCGATCGCTGGCGATCCGGAGATTTGGTATGTTTCCCCGGTGAGTGGAGGGAGACCTAGCCAGGGAAGCATCGGCTCTATCTTGATGCGGGCGTGTGCAATTGTCTTTTCCCCAGACCAATACCAGGTCAAGTAGGACAACTGGTTCTTCTGTATGCTGTTCCAACCCCCTAGTAGCTTTTGGCTGACCTGCGCCAAGTCGGAAGGCATTTCGGGCTTGAGACTCATTCCAAACGAACTAGAGCGGGACTGAGACTGATTGCCCTGCGTTTCGAGCAAAGGCATTACGATGTGCCTGAGAAGCCCTCGAGGGTTACGGCTACCGGTGGAGGCTTCTAGGCCTCTAAGTAAACGGAAAGCAGTGCCGCGCGCCAGTGGATACAGTCCTATCTCTGCACTTCCCACGTTCACACTTGAAAAGGCGTAAAAGCAGTTGCTACGCATCGCACAATCATCACAGGCACTGCGTAAAACATCGCCATGCTTTCTGCGGTCCTCAGCCAAATCCGCTATCGCGTCCTCACCAACCCGAAGAGCATTAAGGTACCTAGCGACGAAACGGTCTGTTTCCTCTTCGTCTGCTAGGACGCCCGCATGCCCGAGATCACCTGGGATTTCAACGGCTAGCGTGATTCGGTCCTTCTTGTTTTCTTGCAAGCGATTAAAAGCTGGGACTGTCATCCCGAGAACGCTTAGCATTTTACAAAGGTCAGTGTCTCCTTGAGGTTCAAGTGCGTTCACTAACTCCTCATCCAGGATAGACATGGTCGAAACGTCTTCTATGAAGAGTGCTAACTCCTCTCCTGCCTTTGACATGGCGCGCCGAATACCTCTGAAGACCTCGTGAAGGGTTTGTCCTTTTATTCCTGTTACATTTGCAAGTGCTTCGCGAAGTACGGAGTTAGCGATCTGCGCGGCGCTTAGTCTCAAATCCTCTTCATCTTCCAGCAGGTCAAGCATTAGTGTGTCAACGTCGTGCCCGCGCCTCTTACCTCTGAAGTCAAAATCTTCTGGCGAGAATGTGGGTAGATTCTCTCGAACTTGCGAGTCGCTTTCATTAGTTAGTCGTTGAATATTTCGGTCGATAGTTCCATTGGGTCGGCACATTGTCTCCATCATACGAATATCCTGGAACAGTTGATGGAGATTATGAAGGTCATCAGGTAGTTGCCCATTCTGTTGCCGCCCTAATAGGACGACTGCAATTTCGAAGGAAAGTTTCCTCCTAGCTTGGTCGTCAGAAATCTGCGTGATCGCGGCCTTGACTTCAGCCAGAAATTTTTCGTATTCCGGTAGTTGCGATACCAGTTGTTCAAGTGCATCTTTCAGACTCCCTGAACGACGCCGAATCAGGACCGTCCTGAGGTTGCCAGATCCCTTGTGACGAGATTCGCCTCGGCGTAGACCGTCTTCGTATCGAAGGCGTAGCCAATTTATTAGTTGGGACTTGCCCGCGCCTGGAGGACCCTTGATGACGACGAGTTGCTCAGGTGCGGCGGAGTGGTAGAGTTTGTCGAATAGTGCCGCTTCCGTGACGAATTCACCGGTGGAATCCAAGCACTTGATCGGAGAGTGGGTTGCAAGAAACCAGTCTGTTTTTTCGTCACTAACTTGCGCGATTGGGGCGAGCCGGCTTTCAACGTCCGCACTACTCCAACAAGTTGAACCTATCGATTGCGGCATTACTGCGGGTTTCATAATGACTCAGCAAGACAGGCGGATCGAAATACGGTCGAATCGATCGGATTTGAGTGTCTTCTGGTCGAGAACCGTGCCACCTCGTTCTAGGCTCCATCCGACGCTATCCTTTGGGCAGTCAAGTTGTATAGTGCCGTCGTCATGCAGATTACGCAGTGCTACTGCTAGTGCTTTGGTGCACACGCGATCAGATGGATTGTACTGGGTCGAGGCAACGTCCATAAACAAGGAACCACCGTCTAATTCTGGGCATGCTCGCGCAAGCGATGCCATAAAGTCTTGAGAATCAAGTTGTCGAGCAGTGCCGAAGATTAAGCATAGTGTTCGCCTCAAGCGTTCCGTGGGGTCTGGTATGAACCCTTTGCTAGGATCTCGCCAACCCATCCCTAAGTAGGTATACCAACGGACATAATGAGGTAGTTTCGTATCGTTGAGTGGGTTTGCACGTTCGATATGTGGTCGGAGAGCGCTGTTAAATTGCGTGCATAAATCCTGACGCGCAACACCATCTGCTGGTATCTCATCGTTAGGGCGCGAGATAACGTATCCATACAAGCGACCAAACCAAGGTTCAACCTCCGCCGAAGCCAAGACAATTTGGTCTGCCGCACGGACGATAGATTCTTTAGCAGAAGGACTCGCATCTCGTATGGTGTAGGCTAATCGCAGATTCCCATCTTCGTCCTGAGTGATCAACTGTAAATCACGCGCCGCATTTAGCTGAAGCGACGCCTGGTTGCTGGAGGCTGTCAGGTCAGGCAATCCTTTTGGTTGAAGCAGTTTTTTAAGTGTCTCCGTAGTAGCATTCTTGTGCCGAATCGTATGCAACAAGTCAAGCACAACTTCGAGTTGGGTTGGGACAGTTGGTTTATCAATGAACACCGCTAGTTCCCTGTTGATGCCGCCGAATTTGTAATCTGCTATTTATCCAATCATTAAACGAGTTTTGCCCAGTAAATAACCGAGACTGATTCTCATGAAGAAAAGACCATCGACTACTTCCGTAATCCGGTTGAGCGTTCAAGACCCAATGTGAACAGACGGCGCCGCGACTATGCAGGGATTTGGCTTGACTGTGCAGGTTTTGATCATGAAGGCAAATGACGACTTCCTCTTGACGAATCGACCGGTGGGCGTCTCCGGCAAGAATATCCAGTCGATATTTGTTCTCCCCGTGACTTGCGGCGATTGCTAGCAAATGGCTTGCATGCTTGTGAAAGTGCTCCCCTGTAAAGAAACGCCAACTGAGTCGTTCATGTATAACGCGGCGTAGTGCCATTACGAGGATGCCCTGATCACTCTTGGTAACTGTTGAAGGGCCGTAGACGATATCGACCATTGGCGTTGTCGATTGCTGAGAAAACTGTAAAGCCAATGGCGCAGGTTCAGATCGCATTGTAGGGTCTGAACGGCAGAGTGCGCATGATCCACAGGTTCTGTGGGTCGATCGTCCATAGTGTTCGCGAAGGACGCGACAAACTTGCACACGATTCGAAAGTAATCTGTCAAGGCGGTCACGCCCCGTTTCAAGTAGTACAAGTTCTTGAGTTCGCGGTTCCTGCAAAAGGCCCGATACTTGATTCTCCAAGGATGTCGTAGGAAGTAGCGCACGTATGGTGACCCATTCGCGCCTTTCTTGCGGTTCTTCCCCGGGTTCAATATAAACAGAGTTGATCCTCAAAATACCCGCGCGTTGCATCATAAGAAGTAAACGCTTATTCCAGGTAACGCTTTCCTCCGACGTTCGTTCATGATATTTGTAGTTCGGAGAGACCCAGACGGGAACTTTAAAGAGGTCCGGTGAAGTAGTTCTTTCAGCTTTATGCCAAATTGCTGCCCATCGCTCTGAAATCTTGATCTCGTCCTTTAGTAGTTTCGGGCCCATACTTCCTCCGATTGCTCGGTCTTTAGCGGTCCAGATCGCGACTGCTGAGCAGGGAGCACCGTCTCGCCCGCCACGCCCTACTTCCTGGTAGTACCGGTCTATGTTTTCTGGAAAGCAGGCATGTATCACAGACCGGACATTGGTTTTATCGACCCCCATGCCGAAAGCAGAGGTTGCGACAATCAGATCAACATTATCGTTCCGCCACGCTTCGAGAATCCTCGCCCGTTCCCGTTGAGGGGTTTCCCCGTGAAAGCATTCCAAGCGCTTTAACCCCAAGCCACTTAAGCGCCTGCCCCAAATTTCGACCTGCCTGCGTTCGGTTAGGTACATGATCGCTGGACGTGGTAGGCGGAGTAGTGCCTCGACAACGGCCAGGTGGTGTTGCTCCTCATCCAAGGCAACACCAGGCGAGAAGTAGTGGGGTTCTGGCCGTAACCGTTGTATTACGCACTCCTTCCAAGCTGAGTGCGATCCTGCAAACAAGAGTCTTAGCGTTTCGGTCGTACCTGGTCCAAAGGTCGCCGAGAGGAGTAGAGTTCGGATGCCGTAAGGAGATCTTTCTCGCCAGGTGTGCAACTGAGCACCAAGTAATTGAAATTCAACGCGAAAGCTTGAACCCCAAGAATCAACGATGTGGGCTTCATCGACGACAAATCGCTCAAACCACCCATCTTCCGCGAGGGTCGATAGGGTGGGCCCGAGGCGGCCTGCAACTATAGCCTCCGGAGAGGTGATTAGCAGTCGACACTGCTTGATTCGCAGTTCCTCTAGGACAGTTGAGGAATTTACATCAGAGGTGTAAAGCAGGGGATTGTGTGTTTGGGCGATCGGCATCGAACGCAACGAATTTATTTGGTCAATGCCAAGTGCTACGGTTGGTACTACGACAACTGTTAGGCCGGGTTGAAAGGATGCGCAAACCTGGTACACAAGACTCTTCCCGGCCCCCGTCGGCAGGCCGACTAAGAGAGTTGAATTCGGGGGCGATATAAGAGCGTCCCAAACCGCTTCTCGTTGGGCTTGAGATCGCCAAACTGTCTTCCCAAATCGATCAATGAGCCAACCTTCGCCTGGGACCGGAATATCAAATGAATTGAAATTTGTCGCCGGGACGTCGATGCCTTGCGGGGTTGGCCCACTGATCCAGTACGGTCTGTATGGCAGGGTTTCGACAGTTCCGTCTATCAGGTACTTTATGCCGACATCACTGAAGTACCTCGAAACACGTGGTGACACGTGATCAACTACGATCGAATGGAAATTTCCAAGGTGTCGCAAACATTGCCGCAGCATGACCGCTTGGTCCAGTCCAAATTCCGCAGACCTTAAGGATGCCTCTAGACGCGCTACGTCATGCTGTAATCCCCAGGTTGTGGTTGCGGCATCGAGATTCGCATCGGCGACTTGTCCGTTCTTAATCAGGTTTTCAATGAACAGAAGGGGCGACATTTTTGGCTTCTTCGATTTGGACAACTCCTATTGAGTCCAACTCAAACAAAGGACTTTGTATGGCACTGCAACAGGCCTCCAGGACTTCGATGGAATCGATGCTTTCCTCTCGCGATAACTGCTGGAGTCGCATAATTTCTCTCCGTGTCAGGTCGACGAATTCCTGATCCTCTCCAAGAAAAATTTGTCGATTCTCTATTGATACGTGCTCCCTCGCCACCTGTATTAATTTAGTGGCTAAGTTCGACCAAGTCTGAGGGTCCATGCCAATGCTTGAAACGGCCGTTTCACGTAAATCTCGGATCCGAACGCCCTGGCTGAACAACTGAGATTCTAAGTTTCGCACCGACACTTGGTCGACCAGTTCACCGGTCTGTATGTCTATTAGGATGCGAATTCGCCGTCCATAAAAATGTCTTTTCGCACGCCCAAGTCGCTTGCCGTCTACTTTGGTCGATCCTGGATCCAATTTCCAAGTTGTTAGAAGATATTTGCCATAAGAGACGCTAGCGTGTTTCAGTTCAATCGCGAATGTTCTTCCCGTCAGGTGCGAATTGGCTATGGCGCATACATTTTCAAACAACCCGTGTCCGGTTGCAAAAAATTCTAAATCAGGGCGTTCCCTTGCGATCTGCCTAAGGAAGGTTCCATACCGATCCCCAAGTCTACCGCTAGTGTCCCGGTGCATTCCGTCTAATTGAACTCGAGTAATATCCTCGGGACATAGGCACCAGATTCTTAAGCTTAAATCGCGTTTGTCAGTGACTCGTCTGGCGGCGCCGCTAACGCCGAGAGTCCTCATGAAACGTGGAAAGGATTCCTCCACGCGTGCATCTGCAAAATTATCCATGCCTACTGGCACTCTTCGAGCACGGTCAAACGAAACTAGATCAGTCAGAGCGTCTGAATCGTCGGACGCCCGTTCTTTGTTGCTGATAGCCAAAACGTCCTCGATCATCCCGCCAATTTCATTGGGGCCATGTCGCATCAAATGCTCAATTACTCGATATTCGGTTTCGCGGAGCAAGAACTCAAGCCCACTAATTGATCTCCTGAAGACCTCGAATCCGTCCGCGAGACACCTCAGCCATGCTGATTCGACAGAACCGAGTGCGGTGAGAGTAACGCTCAGCACATTTTCGCGCCGGCCTATACGGTCAAGTCGACCTATCCGTTGCTCTATCGCAGCAACAGACCAAGGCAGGTCGAAGTGCACTAAAACCGAGGCAAACTGAAAGTTACGACCTTCTCCTCCAGATTCGTCGCATACGAGGATTCGACATAGCGGTTCTTGGCGAAACCGGTTAACTTGGGTCTCCTTTGCTGTGTCGTCAATATCATGGCGAAAATCCGCTACCGACTCTTTTCCGAATTTCAACTTAAGTTGTTCGGTAACCAACTCGGCTGCTCCTATTGTTCCGGCAAAGACAAGCAGTTTTTGCGAGCCTGTTCGCAATAGATCTTCAAGGATATTTCCCAGTTGTATTACACGTGTGGGAACTGGTTCTTTTTCAAGCCAAGCCGCGGCGTAGGTGAGTAACTGTTCCCCAAGTTCTTTGTCGAGATGTGGTGCTAGCACGGCACTAGCCTCCTCGAGCATTCTTTCGTGCTCATCGTAATCGAGCGTAGTTGATGGATCGAGATCGACCTGAGACGAGTGTTGGGTTGTCGCAGCGTCGCACAATGCTTTGGCGACTTCCATCAGTGCAACTGGGTCGCACAGCGATGAGATTGACTTTCGAAACAGGATCTGGAGGGCATCTTTACTTGCGCCTGTCTCGTACAAGCGATTGAGGAGGAGCAGCAATGTTTCGTGCGCTCCCTTCTCAAATGGGCTGGGTTCGTACGTCACCTCCGTTAGTCGACGTTCTACCCCGACTAAGAGGTCTCTATCTAGCAATTGCGATCGGCGGTTCTTCAGGATTCGCCGGCTGATGCGATACCGCGACGCAACCTCTGTGATCAAACTTAGGCATTGCTGGTCGATTGCATCCTTATCTGTTTCCAAAAATAAATTTTGTAGCGTTAATTGAAGGGCTGGGTCACTCTTCAAAATCGGCACCTCTAGCAGACGACGGGCGGCGTCTTGGAGTTCAATGGGTTTGGATGTGGATTTTCCTGTTCGGCTTTGCAGGATTCGAAGGCGTCGCCCGATTAGTGGTTGTTCCCGATAAAGTTCCTCGAATCTAACTGCGACCCCTGTTCCGTCAGCATACATCTTTGGGTCAATAATCTGCAGTAACCGAAGTAACTCCTCTGCGCGTTCGCGGGCGGGTATGGCGCTAAGCAGGAGAATGCCACCAGCATGAATGCTTAATGCCTTTACGAAGGTGTATTGCAACTCGTTCCAAAGTAGATGATGTGCCTCGTCGACGATCACCAAATCCCACTTGTTAGAAAGAATTTTTTCTCCATGCACTTGGGTCGCGAGTTTTACTGAGCAGATGACTCGAGTCCATCGCGGCCAGTCAACCAAACGAGAATCGTGCAGATCACAAAGTTTAAATTCGCGGCCCCCAAAAGATAGATGCATTTCGCTTAGCCACTGTCGTGATAGGGTGCCTGGCGTAAGAATCAACACACGGGCGTTTGGATTTTCGGCCAAGAGTTCGTGGGTGATTACACCTGCTTCGATCGTCTTTCCTAGGCCAACTTCGTCAGCTAGGATATATCGCCAACGTGGGTCGTCGATCACTGTGCCCACTACTGAAACTTGGTGCGGCAATAACTCGATGCGGCTTGCCGCAATTGCTCGGATGCCTGCTGTTTCCTTGTGTAGTCTGGCCAATGCCCTAAGTAGGTCGTCCCTGGCGCGGAAATGTTCCCATTGATCCAGTTGAAGGCTGAGAAGACGCGTTTGGGGTGTCTCGATAAGTTTCGCTGCTATCGGCCATAACTCACGTTCGTTCAGAGTCGCGGATTCTCTTCCTTCTGACTCAAATTCGACCTTGTATTCGTGGGTTCGACTGGTATCGTCAGGACCGAACGGCGACTGGATAATTCGGCATTCTCCGCGGCCTTGAACCTTGCAAATCGTCCCAACTGGAAGGGGTTCCCACTTAAAGTCCTTCCCCTGCAGTAAAGCGTCAAGGGTATAGACCGCCTGACGACCGTTGCCGCAGAACTTTACGTGAACCTGTCTATTTAGGTGCAGTACAACCTTGCAATAGCCAAATTGGGCACTTTTAAAGATAAGTCCTTCAAGATCAACCAACGATTTTCTCCCGTTCTCTTGCTCACGCGGACCAAAACTTAAATCCGGTTCCGATTTAAAAATAACTGGGACATCCTTTGATTTAAATCCTTAAAGATATACCGTCGATCATACTAGTTTCTAGTGTTGCGTGACCTTGCTTCGCGAGGGCGCGATTCAGGCAACCGATTGCGCTCTTACTATTCCGGAATGAGGTTGATCCGAAGTGAATTGCCCAATGCCCTAGCAGAAAGTTTCAAGAGCGAGTTCGGCCTGGTTAACCGAATCCCTGTCGGTGTTGAGATCCCAAGAACGGCGGCGTTGTTGCCCAAGGGTTTACGGCAAATGCAAGGCATGCTTGGCCAATAATGGTTAAAAACACGCGTCTTTTGTTTCAGATCCAATGCACTATTCGGTAATCCCAGTTTTTCTTGGGTTGACTTTTTGTGCCAGCGAACGAATCAAGTCGACTTCAATTAGACGAATTCACTGCACAACGTCGACTGTACTTTAGTGTCACTTTTCAATGCAAGTTGCGAGCACTAACTAACTGGATACGAGCGGTATCTGCTGTTATGCTACGGACTAATATGCGTTATCTGATCGTAACAAACTGCACTAATAGGAAGTCTCTCAAGGGCCTTCCTTGGGACTTTGGACCGAACGTGGGTTCGTTAGACATTCAAGGCGCGGCTGAAGAGTGGGTGTCCTATGTCGAGTCGGTTAGGTCTGTTGAAGGAAACCGTATCAGGGTTTCTGACTTATACCAAGGGCGTTCAATGACTGATGTAACACGACTTTCAGAGTGCATTAGGGGAACTGTATTCGTTGTCTCGGCAGGGATGGGGTTGGTGTCATTCAATGATACGGTGATCCCATACAACCTAAGTGTTTCAGATAGGGTGAATCCTCTCTACCTGCTACTCAAACGAAGTGGGAGTACCCCTGCCCAATGGTGGTCCGCAATCGGCGCTTTGGGTTTCGGAGCGATGTCATTAGCAAGACTTACTCGCTCCCAACCAGAAGTGGCAGTACTTATGGCTCTGCCAAGTACTTATTTGGCCATGGTTGTTGAAGACTTGTCGACACTATCTACTCACGAATTGGAGAGAATTAGGATTCTCACGCATCCCGCCTCGATGGATATGTTGCCACAGAGACTTCAAGAGTTAGTGATGCCGTACGACGAGCGTCTTCAGTCGATAAGAGAGTTTGCCGGCACTCGATCTGACTTTGCCCAGCGAGCACTTTCTCATTTTGTTCTTGGCTTAGGTGCCCATGAATTGCCCATCGAAAGTGCAAAGCAGGCCGTCACTCGCGCGATGGAACGGTTGGGCCATGTGAAGTTGCCGACTCGAAGGCGGGCGGCGGATGAAGAGATCCTCAGCCACATCGCCGACCATTGGGACAGGACCAATGGCCATGGAAACCGCCTGCTACGAGTCCTACGCGACGACCTGCTTATCTCATGCGAGCAGGGCCGATTCCAGGGCCTTTGGAGAAAGTACAAAGCGCAGATGGATGGAGCTAAGGAGAACGTCACGTGAAGTCAAAAGAAGTAGTCGTATTGCGTGCTCTCGAAACGACCCAAGGCGAGGACGTAAAGGTTTATGCCTTTTTTGCCAAGG
>Ga0214917_10004348_pt1 | contig 15805 bp, 11 predicted proteins | sample LL_1208_BB_MetaG_FD_177983 | JGI IMG/M metagenome (GOLD analysis project Ga0214917, IMG submission 177983) | Freshwater microbial communities from Lake Lanier, Atlanta, Georgia, United States - LL_1208_BB | ecosystem: Environmental > Aquatic > Freshwater > Lake | place: USA: Georgia | collected... | reverse complement strand
GCCCGATCCGGTCACTCCCAGTAAGACTTGGGCAGGGTCCCCCCGCTTGATGCCCTCGCTTAATTGGGCAATAGCGGTGGGTTGGTCTCCGGACGGTTCAAATTCCGATACAACGCGAAAGGGCATAGGGGCTGTGTAAACAGGGTGGTTAGGGCGAAGGTATCTCCATGGCTGCGATTCAGGTAAACCTCAACCGTATTAAGCCAACCAGAATTCCAAGGAGGCGATGGCTTGTTGCTCCAACATGGTCCAACCTCCAAGGACATGAGCCCCACGAGCGGCGCATTGTTCCAGGAAAAGAGTTCGTTCAGGTCGGTAAATCAGGTCCATTACGCGGTGATGCGTGCCTACTCCTTCCATAGCCATGGTGGGCAACGGGGGCATTTCGGTCTCCGAAGGCCACATCCCGATCGGGGTGCATTGGACAAGGAGGGGATGAGCTTGGATAAGGTTCGCCTCAGCATCTTCCCATGCAAGCAGGCTTCGGCCTCTTGTGTTGGGAATCGAAGGGCTCGATAACTTCCTGCTTAGTTGGGTGCAGGCAATGCCCCTGGTGTGCAATGCATGGACTACCGCCTTCGATGCCCCACCATCCCCCATGACAAGGGCAGGGCCCTCGAGCCGATTCGGTTCAAGAACGGCCAAGGCTGCGGCAAAGCCTTGGGCATCGGTGTTATGGCCTGTGACCCCTGAAACGGATCCGAACGGATCACGATGCAAACGAACGCAATTCACCGCTCCACAAGCCAGAGCCTCCGGGCTAAGGGACCAAGCCGCATCCTTCTTGGATTCTTGGAAAATCTCTTGAAACACCTTTATTTTATAGGGCAAGGTCACATTGAATCCCATCAAATGACGATGTTCGCTGGCCAAGCCCAAAATCCCGGGATATTCAGGATAGGCCAATAAGGCGTAGGGATACGAATATTGACGCTCTTCCATAAGACGCCCCATCAAAGCAGGCGAGGCGGAATGCCCCAAGGGCCATCCAAGAACTCCGTAACAATGCTCCGAAGACATGAAGATTGGGGGGTAATCCTAAGGATTAACGCTCAGTAGGGGATGTTTTTTCAGGGGCAAATTCCTTTGAGTCAGGTTGTTGACTTAATTTTCGCCCCCAGGATTCCAGCCCCAAGATCAACACGGCGCCAAAGGCCATCAAGGCGATGGCCAAGCCCCATTGGGAAGGGTTTCCCGTGATGGCCTCAAAATCTTCAGGTAGCAAGTTGCGTTCGGTGAGTGGGTGGCTTTCTCCTTGGCGATCGGTATAGAAGGTGAGGGTTTCCTTCCATGGCCAAACCTTGTTCAACGAACCCAACATAAATCCAGCCAGCAAAGAAACCGTGGTGAGATGATGCCGCTTGAGCAGCCAGGACAAAACATGCGAAAAAGAGAGGAGACCAACGGCAGCCCCCATGATGAACACCATGATCACGGGGATATTCAATTCGTGAAGCGCTTGGAGAATAAAACGGTATTTGCCCATCAAGAGCAGAATAAAGGACCCGGAGATACCGGGAAGGATCATGGCACAGATGGCAATGGCGCCGCTCACAAAAATAAACCACAACGCCTCCGGGGTCTGGGTTGGGGACATCACCGTGATCGCGTAGGCCAGAATGCTACCCACCACAAAGCCAAACCAGAAGCGCGGACTACGCAAATCCAAATCGCGGCATACCCCAACAATGCTTGCCAAAATAAGTCCCAAGAAAAAGGACCAGGTAGGTACAGGATGAAATTCCAGCAAATACAACATCAATTTGGACAAGGCCAAAATGCTGGTACCAATGCCCGAGAGCAGGAAAAGCAAGAAAGTGCCGTTGATTTTGTGCCAGGCCGCAGCCCATTTCCTTTGGATGACCAACTTCAGGAGTTCCGCATCGAAAGAACGCAGGGCATTTAACAGGGTCTCGTAGATTCCGGATATGAAGGCAATGGTCCCCCCGGATACCCCCGGAACGACGTCGGCGGCCCCCATGGCCACCCCTTTGAGATAAAGAACAAGATGTTGGATCATAGGCTCAAATCAAGGGTCAGCCTAACGAAAGCGTTTTAGATGCCCAAGAATTGCCCAAAGGTATCGCTGCGTAAGCCCAGTCTCAATGTTTCGAGCGGAATGACTTCCGATGGGGCGATGTTGCCCAGGCTGACATCGGCCCCCTGCATTCGGATAAACCAGGTTTGTTGAGCCTTGTTGGGGGCTTCCCAAAGAATTTTCTCCGAAGGAATCTGGGTAAGGATTTCTTCGACCAAACCGGACCGTACTTCGCCGGTGCTGCGAAAGATGCCAACGTTGCCTGCTTCTCTTGCTTCGGCAATCACCAATTCGGATCCGGCACTTAATTCGGCCTTCATCATGGCGATCCAACGGTAGGGAGCGATGATTTTTTCGGCGTCTTTGGATCCCACCTCGGACAAGACGTTGAAGTCTTTGCTAAAATCGGCGATATACTCGCATTTGCGGTCATGGGGCATGTCCAAGGAACCGTCCGAAATTTCCACGGTTTCCAAATTCAGGTCTTCAACAAGGCGCTTGAAGGCAGGGATTTGTTGACGAACTGCGTAGATCTCAAAGAGGGTTCCCCCCATATAACAACGAATGCCAGCTTCTTGGTACAACTGAATTTTATCCTTGAGACGACGATTGAAAAGGCCGGTGGACCAACCAAACTTGATCAAATCCGTGAAGGGTGCCGCATTCTCAAGAAAGGCCTCGGCTTCCATCAAGGAAAGGCCTTTGTCCATAACCATCGTGAGCCCTGCTACCCGTGGTTTGGCGGAGCGAGGCGGTAAATTCTCAAGAAGGCTCAGGGCAGGGTGGGTGGATGGAGCTGGGTCCATGATGCTGCTGTTTAAGTTAACGCAGTGCGCCGCCTTCTTTCAGAATGCTGAGCACGACGGGATTGTCATGCGCTTCGGGGCAGAAAGTCAACAAGTGATGGGCCTCGGATGGGTCGATGGCAAGGGCCCATCGAAGACAGGTTGCCGCCAATTCCACCAGCTCAGGCATATCGAAGGCATACAACAAGCCGGATAATTCGTAGAAATAGGCGGCCTCTTCTTGATGGGGCTCTTGGCCGTCTTGAATGCATTGCATGGCTTGTTCGAGGGAATCTTCGGCCAAGAACAAGGAAATCTTGAGAATGCGGGCTTCCCAGAAGGACTCGTCCAACCGCAGCGCTTCGTTAAGGGCAGATTCAGCATCTCGAAAGCAACCCAAAGCCATCAGAATGCGGGCTTTCTCGTACCAATACTCTTCGTGGTCCTCGGTAAGTTCGATGGCTTTGTTGATCAATGCCAGAGCCGTAGGCCATTGTTCGAGGTAGGCTTTGCAGGTGGCCTGCCCAAACCAGGCATCCGACAACAAGGGGTCCACCCGGGATGCCTCTTCGTAGCGAAGCAGCGCTTCAGGGTAGCGATCCAATTTTTCGTAACATACCCCCAGTCCGTTGATAAAAATGGAATGTTCGGGCTCTGCTTCGACCGCCAAGGTCATGCTCGCTAAGGCATCCTCAAATTTCTCTAGGTTAATCAGGGTATTGGCCATGTTGAAATGGGCCATGGACAAGGAAGGCTGTATGATCAAAGCGTAATCAAAAGCAACAATCGCTTTTTCAAAAAGACCGGCTTGGTTAAGCAAGACTCCTTGGTTGTACCAAGCGGAATCTGAATAGGGATTGGCAGAAATTTGCTTTTCAAAAAAAGCAATTCCTTCGTCCAAGAGCTCAAGTTGATGATAACAATAACATAAATCGTAGAGCAGATGCTCTTGATCGATTTGATCAAAACCAACACATTGTTGCAAGTGATCCAACGCGGAACGGTAGCGGCCTGCATTGAGATAGACCATCCCAAACGCAAGGTTCACGGAGGGTATTTGTTCCTTATCGGCAAACTGTTCTGCTTTGCGCAGATGTTGCAGTGCTCGATTGGTTTGGTTACGGTAATCGTACAGCGAAGAACGGGTCAGGTGAAGTTCCACCATGGAGGGATCTTGCTTAAGCGCTCTCTCCAACAATTCTTCGGCCAGCCGTATTTCCCCTTGTCCGATGAGCAATTGGGCTTTGCGGAGCATGAAACCCGAATGATCGGGCGATTGTTCCAATCCCTTGGCGAGGGCGATCTCCGCATGGGCCATGTTCCCACGGTCTTGGTAATAATCGAACAATTGCTCCAGCTCTTCTGCATCAAAAAACCAAGTCATCTGCTGGTTCAGCATGCGTTCAAAGCGCTCCACGCTCTCTCTCATCTCGGCATCCTGGTTCTCCCAGGAATCAGACCAATCGGACAATGGCTTAGGGTTTGACCAAATTTAGGCGATGACTTTGGCTTTTGGTGAGAACCTTTTGCATTTGGTGAAGGTTTTTTTGAACAAAAGGTGGTGGATAGCGAGGGGAGAGGTCCAATAAAGTTGAAAAAATAAAATAGTACTTGGTATTGCAAAGTACCTTGGAGGTTGTATGTTTGCCCCATGAACAGAGAAAATGTACGCGCACAAATGCGCAAAGGCGTCCTGGAGCTCTGTATACTCCGGGTTTTGGGTCAGGCGGAGGCCTATGCCAGTGATTTACTGGACAATCTCCGCAAAGCCGATATGCTGGTGGTCGAGGGGACCTTGTATCCCCTGCTGACCCGTATGAAAAATGCGGGATGGCTGGATTACCGCTGGGAGGAATCCAAAAGCGGACCACCCCGCAAGTATTATCGACTGACGGAGTTGGGCCAAGAAATCCTCTCGGATTTGGACCAAGAGTGGTTGGCTTTTACCGAGGCGGTGGCCTCCCTATCGCGTTAAAATTTCAAATTTTTTAAAGGAAACATACCATGAAAACAACCGTTTCAATTCATTTGGGAGGCCACTTGATGCACGCCGAGGAGGATGCCCATCACTCGTTGGTTCAGTATTTGGAATCCATCAAAAAACATCTCCGAACCACCGAGGGTCGCGACGAAATCCTGGCGGATATCGAATCTCGTTTTGCCGACCTGCTTATGGAACGATGGATGGGAAAATCGAGGGTAATTACGCGGATGGATGTCGAAGGCGTCGTTCAAATTCTGGGGAGTCCCACGCAATGGACGGAAGGCGATGACGAGGATGGAGGGGAGAGAGATCATTTGTTAGGAAATATACCCAAACGTTTGTTCAGGGACCCTAGTCGCCGGGTGATCGGTGGGGTTTCGGCGGGCTTGGCCGCCTATTTTGGCCTGGATTTGGCCTTGGTGCGTATTGTTATGCTCTTGTTGGGGTTGTTCACCGGTATTGGAATTTTTGCCTATTTTATCTTGTGGGTGGCGGTCCCCAAGGCCAGGACGACAGCCGATAGGCTGTCGATGCAGGGGAGTGCCGTAACATTGGATTCCATACGGCGCAAAGTGGAGGAGGAATACCGGACGGTGGAACAGACCCTGCAGAACCCAAGCAATCATCGCCGGTGGGAGTCATCTATCCGGGGCTGGCTGCGCGATGCCAACGGAATCGCGGCTCCGGTGTTGAGGGGTTTGGGGAGATTGCTTGGGGTCATCCTGGCCGTGCTTACGTTTGTTTTTTTGTTGACTTTGGGCTTGGGTTTTTGGTTTTCGCGAGCTGGCCTGGAGATGGGAGACGGGGTTCTCTTGGAGGGCGATGCTTCTTGGGGGACCTGGCTGGGCTTGTTATGGCCCTCTACGCTTCCAACCGGCTATGCTTGGTTGGCCCTGGGTCTGGTACTTTTCGGTAAGTTGGTCTTTATGTCTGCGCTATCCGTACGCTTGTTACGAGGAGCCCCCTATAGGTTTTTTGGGAGGATCTTGGGTTTTTCGTTGTTGGCCATTCTTTTGGGGGTCCTTATGGGGTTGTGGCCTCTGGTGAAATACGCGGAGGATATTGATCATAAGGCCGAAATAACCCGGACGATTCCATTGGATACCAACCGAACCGAATGGAATTTGGGTTTACTCCCCACTTGGCTGGATCAAGAAGGCAGGCCCATCGAGTGGACGGGGGAACTTCGGTTTTTGGAGGACGAATACAGCGGGGGCAACGAAGACAGCGACGCCAACCAGGAGGCGACGCGTTGGAGCATGACCGAGCAGCAAGTGTATGGGAACCTTATGGGGGTTCGCATTGTGCCCACGGATGGTAAGGCCCTCTTGGAGTCCAAGGTATGGGCTGCGGGCAAAACCAAGGCAAAGGCCAGGAGCCGTTCGGCTTCGGTCCAAATCGAAAGCAGGTGCGATAGCAGCGGACGCATTGCCTTGGCCGAGGGTTTGAATTTTCCCAAGAAGGATGGATATCGCATGCAACGGGTGGAATGGACCCTGCTGATTCCGGTGGGGCAAAGCCTACGAATTGACCCTGAATTGGCACCTTACCTCGAAGAAACGCTTGTCGTTGGGGATTTGCCCTATTCGTCCTTGGCGGGTCAGCATTGCATGATGACCTACAACGGTTTGGTTCGAATTGGGCCCTAAACGTACGGTGAATTCGTCTACGGAAATTAGCAAGAATTGACAAGGCGTTTTGTGTCGTACGGAATATTTTTGGACTTGAATGAGTTTGTATAATATCATCTTGGTTATCTCTATCGATAAATTAGATTTATGTTAAGAAAATTACTTTTTGTTGCGCTCTTTGTTGGAATCAAGAGCCTAACGTCTTTTGCTCAAACGGATTATTTTCAGCAGAAGGTGCAGTACCGCATACAGGTTCGCTTGGACCCTGTCAAGCATGCATTGCACGGTCGATTGGTTTTGGATTATACCAACCAATCCCCTCATTCCTTGGATCGCTTGGTCATGCATTTGCATCCCAATGCGTATTCCAGCCATCGAACGGCCTTTGGGCAACAACAAATTGCAGGGGGTAGTACCCGCTTTCGTTATGCTCCGGACAGCCTCCGTGGAGGCATGGATTCCTTGGATTTTTGGAGCGAAGGACGATCCTTGCGATGGGAATATTGGCATACCGATACCCCGGATATTGCAACGGTTTTTTTGAATCAACCGTTGTTACCGGGAGCTACCCTTCGTTTGGAAACCCCTTTTAGGGTCCGTATTCCTGGCGATTTTTCAAGAATGGGTCATGTCGGAAATCAATACCAAATAACCCAATGGTACCCCAAACCCGCCGTGTACGATACCAAGGGCTGGCATCCATTGCCTTACTTGGATCAAGGCGAGTTTTTTAGTGAATTTGGTTCGTTTGAGGTGGATATCACGGTTCCAGAACATTACCGGGTCGCCTCCTCCGGGGATTTACAAACCCCTTCTGAGCAGATTTGGTTGGATTCCTTGGCCAGGGTTGCCTCAGGACTGGACTCGTTTCCGCCCCTAAAGGCCCGCCAAGATTCCATGAATCCTGCCGCGGCACCTACCAAAACCCTACGTTACACCTTGGAGCAGGCCCATGATTTTGCTTGGTTCTGTGCGCCGGATTATTATGTGCGTCAAAGCCAAATCCAAATCGAGGATCGTAGCGTCAAGACTTACGCATTTTTTACCGGCCGTAACAAACCCTGGAAGGACGCGACCCTCTACGTGGATTCCTCGGTTTATTATTATTCCAAATGGCTGGGCCCCTACCCCTACAATACCTGCACGGCCGTCGAAGGAGCATTGCGTGCAGGTGGTGGCATGGAATACCCCACCATCACGGTTATCTCCGCGGGCGGTGGTTCACCCTTGCTTTTGGATTTGATCATTGCTCACGAAGTTGGCCACAATTGGTTTTACGGTATTTTGGCCTCCAACGAAAGGGATCATCCCTTCATGGACGAGGGTTTTAATTCCTTTTACGAAACCCGTTACCTGCGTTCCCGTTATCCGGGGCAAAACGAGCTAAGCGCTCAATTCGAAAAAGCCCCCAAAGCCTTGAAACGGCTTTTGGAACCCTGGCCGGATCTGAACAGCCTTTCCCTGTTGCTTTCTTTGCGTCGCGGCAAAGACCGCTCCCTCTGGCATTCGCATACCATGGATTACGATGGCGAAACCTACGGAACCCTGGCCTACAAAAAGACGGCCATGGAGCTCAACTATTTGGAGGCTTATTTGGGTCGCGAGGAATTCGATCGTCGAATGAAGGCCTATTACCAAACATGGAAATTCAGACACCCTTCTCCCGAGGACATGGAATTGATTTTGAAGCAGAAAAGTCCTGATCAAATGATGTTGCAACAACAAACATCGGTGGCTTCCAAGGCTGTGGATTGGTGGTTCGAAGAACGTCTGCGCAAAGCAATTCCTCTGGATTATCGATTGGTAAGGCAACGAATTCGACCGACGGCGAGCGGCTGGGCATTGGAGGCCAAATTGAAGGGGCTCGGGACCGCAACTCCCTTTACGGTTGGTATCACGGATACCGCAGGTTCTCTGGTTCGGCAGGAATGGTTGGAAGGTTTCCAAGGGTCCAAAAGTTTCCGTTGGGATTTGACCGTGGAACCTCAACAATTGTTGCTGGACCCTACCCAAAGCCTGCCTTTGTATTGGCGGTCTTCGGCCAATAACAAAAACGAATTTTGGAAGCCGTCGCTTCCCTTGGATTTTGTGGGGTCTCACTTTTCCTGGATTCCTTGGATTAATTACCTAGAAACTGAGGGTTGGACCCCTGGACTGTTGGTGATGAGTCCGCTGATCTTGCCCACCAATTTGCAATACCGCGGGCTGCTCCAATGGGGAACGCGCAGTCATGCTTGGAGCGGTTTGGCCAAAATCGACTACAGCTGGTTCCCCAAACAATCGTACGGTCCGCAATGGACCGCGGGGTTGAATTGGAGGCGATTTGAACGATTGGGTCCTCTCAATGGGGGCACCCTGCATGGGTACGGGATTCGTTCGGCTCCCCAGGATCCCCGCCGTCCGGGACATCGCCAGCAATTGGAATGGGGATGGCGCCAACGCTACAACGGGAACTCGAATTCATTCAATGCGGGTCGTTCGGCCTGGGCCGGGGATTCGGCAGTCATACCAACCGGCGTTTGGCCTTACCTCCGCGGTTCGTACCGCTACGGTACGGTTTTGAACAGCCAAGCTTGGGGTTGGATGCTCCAAACGGGTCGCGCCAACGGGTCGCCATCCGGGTCGGCAATGCCTGCGCGCTTGGACCTCTACGCAAATACCAGTCGCTTGTTGGGGGAGGGTGCGCATCGATGGCGTTTGAACACCAGACTTTGGGGTGCCTACGCCTACGCTGCGTTGCCCTACCGGGATGAGCAAGGCCAAGTAGGTCGAATTTTCAACGGACCTGGCCTGTACAGTCCTGCTGGATTGGGGGGGGCTCAAGAGTACAACGCCCAAGATTTGTTATGGGCAAGGCCTCAATTGGTCAAAATGGATGCGATGACCACCACGGAGTCGGTGGAGCAATGGATTACCGATGCGTCATGGCGTGGCTTGGGCGGTCGTCAAGTCATTTTGCGCGATGCCGGCTTTCGTACCCCTGCTGGTGCGTACAGTCAGTTCTTGTTGCAACACATGACACAACCTTTGCAGTACCAATTTGCGCTGAATGTAGAGCTTGATTTGCCCAGAACCTTGGTGAAATTGCCCCTGAGTGTTTTTGCGAATGTTCAACGCAACAACTGGAATGGACGCAGTCCTGTATCGCCTTTGGCGACAATCGCGGATCTTATTGCCGACGATAATCCATGGTTGGCAACTCTTCCAGCGCTGAGCTGGGAAACGGGTATCACCCTCAAAGCCGCTCCATTTATGCAATTTCATTGGTTAGCTGCTGTGAGCCCCGATTTGCAAAGAAACTTTGTCCAGGGCACGTTAGAGGCCAAGGTTCCTTGGTACACCCGCTGGTCCTGGACACTCGACCTCAGCGCGCTGGATCCTCAAAAACTAATCTTCTAATCCATCCGTGGTGCATTGTATTTTTGCTCGCCTTACCTACAGCGACCCCAAAATTCAAACCCATGAAACCAGCGGTAAATTCCATCCTCCAAGCTCTTGAAATACCCAGCCTGGAATCAGGCGCTTCGACCGGGCGTCGATTTTTGAAGGCGGAGGGCACGTTGTTGGAATCGTATTCGCCGGTGGATGGGGCTTTGATGGGTTCGGTAACCCAAGCAAGCCAAGCGGATTACGAGCAGGTCATGGCGGCAGCGGTGACGGCCTTCCAGGAATGGAGGAACGTACCTGCCCCACGCCGTGGGGAATTCGTCCGACTATTGGGCGAAGAATTTCGCCGGCTCAAAGAACCCCTGGGCCAGTTGGTATCCTACGAAATGGGCAAAAGCCTCCAAGAAGGTTTGGGAGAGGTTCAGGAAATCATTGATATCTGCGATTTTGCAGTCGGCCTCTCTAGGCAATTGTATGGACTTACCATGCACAGCGAGCGTCCCGGTCACCGGATGTACGAGCAATGGCATCCGCTGGGCGTGGTGGGGGTTATTTCTGCTTTTAATTTCCCGGTGGCGGTATGGAGTTGGAATACCATGCTAGCCTGGGTCTGCGGTAACGCATGTGTTTGGAAGCCTTCCGAAAAAACCCCTTTAACGGCCTTGGCTTGCCAGAAAATCACCGCTCGTGTTATGGAGTCTTTTGGGGCGCCGGAAGGTCTAAGTGGGCTGGTCATTGGCGGTGCAGCCGTTGGGGAATGGCTCAGCCACGATCCCCGGGTTCCTTTGATATCGGCCACGGGTTCAACCCGGATGGGCAAGGCGGTTGCTACGGCGGTTGCCGGCCGACTGGGTCGCTCCTTGTTGGAATTGGGCGGGAACAATGCCATCATTGTTTCATCCGAAGCGGATCTAAAATTGGTGACGGTGGGGGCGGTCTTTGGCGCGGTGGGAACAGCAGGACAACGTTGCACCACCACCCGCCGACTCATTGTTCATGAATCGGTGTATGCCGATTTAACCAGAATTTTGGTTTCGGCGTACGCGCAATTGCGCATAGGCGATCCTTTGGACTCCAACAACCATGTGGGGCCACTCATTGACCAGCAGGCGGTTCAAGCCTATACCCAAGCCATCGAGAAGGCCCTGGAACAAGGTGGTCGAGTTTTGGTCGAAGGGGGCGTGTTGAGCGGAATCGGGTTTGAATCCGGTTGTTACGTCAAACCCTGTGTTATCGAAATTGCGGCGAACGCGCCCATTGTGATGCACGAGACTTTTGCTCCCATTCTCTATGTTCATGCTTACCAAACATTGGACGAAGCGATTCAAATTCAAAACTCCGTTCCCCAGGGATTGTCATCGGCCCTGTTCACCCGCAACTTATTGGAAGCCGAACAGTTTTTGTCGGCCTCCGGCTCCGATTGCGGAATAGCCAACGTGAATATTGGTACATCGGGAGCAGAAATTGGCGGGGCCTTCGGAGGCGAAAAAGAAACCGGGGGAGGTCGCGAATCGGGTTCAGACAGTTGGAAAGCCTATATGCGTCGGCAGACCAACACCATCAACTACACCGACCGATTGCCGTTGGCCCAGGGGATTCGCTTTGAAATCTAAATTTAATTTTTAAAAAATATTTTTGGAGGAACTCTTGGAATTTGGAAAATTCAAATTCAACGATAAGTTTCTCAGAAATTCCAGCGGCGAATGGAGGGGCAATCCGGAGCAAGAGGGGTGAGCCGAACATAGGTTTCTTTGGCTTTGTTTTCAATCCAGTGATTGAGTTTATCGATTCGTTTGATTTGCAGGGCCGTGTTCTGGATTTTTTCGTAATCGGTTTCCAGGGAGGTCCGGTGTGGGGTGCTCCGTTTGCGCAACAAAACCAATCGGAACCCCTGTTCCCCACCGGGAGCAGAGTAGGGTTGTACTTCGGAATATTCTCCCTCGTTGATCTTCTCGATCGCGTAATAAAGTTCCGGGGTCAGCTGGTCAAGGGGCCAGGCCATGCTGCCGCCCTGGGGTGGAGGTAACATTCCGCCAAAGGCCTTGGTTTCCGGATCATCCGAATACTTGCGGACGGCATCGGTGAAGGAAATTTTGCCAGCAACAAGCAAGCCGCGTACCGAGTCCAAGAGACTGCGGGCCTCGCTTTGTTCTCGGCTACCGATGGGCGGCTTGATGAGGATATGACGGCATTGAATGCGTTCGCCACGACGGGCGATTAGCTGAATAATATGGTATCCAAAGGAGGTTTTGACCACAGAAGAAACCTCTCCGGGTTTAAGGCGAAAAGCCACGGCTTCAAATTCCGGAACCATATCCCCTCTCCCAAAGAAGCCGAGCTGTCCTCCCTCCCTGGCGGATCCAGGATCTTGGGAATACAGGATGGCCAGGGTCGCAAAAGATTCGCCTTGAAGAATGCGTTGACGCAGTCCTTGGATTTTGTCCATGGCGAGGGATCGGTTTTCGAGTCCGGCCTTGGGCTTGATCACCAGTTGCCCAATTTCGACTTCGGCAGGAACCAAGGGCAGGCTATCGAAGGGGATTTTGGCAAAGTAAGCTTTCACTTCGGCCGGAGAAATTTGAACATCGGCGGTGATTTTGTCCCGCATCTTCTGAGACAATAACATGTCTTTGATTTGGGGCCGGAATTCTTCGCGGATTTCGGGCATGGTTTTGCCATAGAATTCTTCAAGACGTTCTTGGCCTCCCATCATTCCCGCGAAATGGCGAATACGCCGATCCAATTGATTGTCTACTTCTTCGGGTGCAATGACCAGCGAATCCAGTTCGGCTTGACGTTGTAGCATTTTGCCCAAAATCATTTGTTCAAACAACATGCACCGCAAGGCTTCGCCTGAATCAGGATTGAAGCGGCCTTCTTGCCGCTCCTGGTCGGTGGAATTTCGAAACTCAGTTTCCAGCTCAGATTGCAAAATGATTTTGTCCGCAATCTGTGCCAGTATCCCTTCCGAAACTTTGGCAACGCTGGTTTTGGATGAGCCAAGCGTATCGCGCGGCGCCAGGCTATGCAAGGGGTGAGCTTCCCCTCGAATGATAAGGCTGTGAAGGAGTAGGCCTAACCCCAAGAGTCTTATCCCACGGCGATACTCAAGTTTCAACGCAATAAAGAAAATCATTCTTTAGGCAGCAAAGCCTTGAAGACATCGTTGTTGATTTGAACAGGATAGGATTGCTTGAGTTCGGCAATCCAACGGGTTTCCAATTCGGTTTGGTAATCGGAGGTTAGTTGACCACGGGCTTCGTTCATCTTTTTGGGTCCTGCCGGAAGAAGATCTTTGATGCGTACCACCACCCATTGTTTGTTGCGTTCGAAGGGGCCCACCAAGGATTTTTTGCGGGGCAATGAATCCAAAACGGCTTGGGTTCCGATTTCGTATTTGCCACTGATCACCTTGACGTTCAAAGGGTCTTTGGCATTCCAGGTTTTGGAAATTTCTTCGGGGCTCATTTTGCCTTTCTTGACGGCCTTGCGGACTTCTTTGGCGACTTCTTCGTTGAGGCAAGTGTAGATTTCGGCATCGGTGCGGTCCTTCCATTGGTACATTGCGGCTCGCTCATCAAAGAATTTCTGCAGGCCTTCGGTATCGCTCATGGCCATGGACCAAACTTTTTTGTCCATCAAATCAAAGAGCAAAATTCCTTCGCGGTATTCTTTCATCAAGGCCGCAAAAGCGGGGTATTTGCTTTCCAATCGGCTGTCTTCGTAGGCGAGGATAGCTTTATCCGTGCGCGCTTTGTACACATTGCGCAAGTGTATGGCCGGATCTGCTCCTGCGGCGTTCTTTTGTTCTTCCTCAAGCCACATGGCCAATTCGGATTGCTTGAGGACCCTGTCCCCGTAGCGATGCACCACGGTATCGCCCATCACGGTAAGGGGAGCAGCCGGTGCTGCAGCTTTGCCTGCGCTTCCTTTGCCTTTGGGGCTTTTGGAGCCGGCTTTTTCTTTGGAGACGCGTTGGGCATCCCAGTGACCGGGGGCAGCCTTCATCGCCCATGCGCTCGGTGCTTTCCATTCCAGTTTGCGGTACAGGCTGTCCACCACAGAATTGAAGACGGCTTCAAGGGCTTCTTTGTTTTCGGTGAATTGGTATTCGGCTTTGAGTTTAACAATCAAATTTTCGGTGTTTTGATTCGCACGGGTATCGCGAGCAATTTTGAGTTCCAAATCGCCTTTGGCTTGTTCAAAGCCAGGAACCGGACGAAGTTCAATGCGCTTGAGGATATGCCACCCGTATGGGGTCTGGACGGGTGCGGAGAGATCCCCGTCTTGAGCCAGGCCGAAAGCGGCTTCTTCAAAATCAGGAATCATGCGACCTGTGCCAAAGAACGGCAAAACGCCGCCTTTGTCGGAGGTGCTGGGGTCTTCGCTGTGCTGTTTGACCAAAGCTTCGAAAGATTCACCGGCTTTGAGTTTGGCCATTAGCGCATCAACTTTGGCTTTGGCCTGGGCCTTGAGGGTGTCGTTGTCTGTGGCGGGGCTTTTGATCAAAAGGTGAGCAACACGAACCTCGCCTCTGGCTTTGCGTCGGTCAATCACCTTCAGAAAATGGTATCCGTATTGTGTTCTGAAAACGGGAGAAAGCATGCCTACCGGGGTGGTGAATGCCATTTCTTCGAAGGGGTATATCATGCGGAATACCGAGAAATATCCAAGGTCTCCACCGTTGTCCCCTGCCGAGGGATCGTCGGATTTTGCCTTGGCCCATTCGCTGAAATCTTTGCCGTCCACGATGTCTTGGCGCAAGGCCAAAGCCTTTTGGTAAGCGGCCAGACTGTCTGCCGGGGATGCAGTCTCCTCAACGCGCACCATGATGTGGGCGGCTCGGACCTCCAATTGCGAACGCTCGTAGGCCTGCTCCAAAAGAAATTTCCCGGTTTCCTTGTCGCGCAGATAGGGTTGCGCCAATTGATTGCGGTATCCTTGTAATTCATCTCGGAAACGCGTTGTGGTATCCATCCCCAAACGAACGGCTTCGCGGACTTTCAGCTTGAACTTCACGTAGAGATCAAGGTACTCTTCCCATTCAGCTCGGGTTGGAGCGGTTTTCTTGAAATTGTTTTTGTTGAAAAGGGTGCTGAACTCATCGGTGCGGACTTGTTCGGCAGGCATATTCCCTCCGCTTACCTCAAAAAGCACAGGGGCAGGCTCGGAATCGTTGCCTTGAGCCGTGGCCTTCAGGCCATGGACAAACAGAACCGCCCCAAGGGTAATTCCGAATACCGTGAAGGGCTTGAATGCGTGGATTTTCATGGATTGTTGGTTTTGTGAGGTTTGTTTTCAAAAGGAGGCCAAAAATAAGTCAAAGCCTTGTTTGAACGGCAGTTTTGCGGTTAAATGAAGGGACCTAAACTCGCCCCGAGGCGAAACAACCCGTTAACGACTCCGAAATCCAAATGGTTTGGCTATACGGCCATGGTTTGGAGCGGTATATGCCCGGTTTGTGGCCAAGGAATGGGGGTCATTCCTGCCTTGACTTGCCTTCATTGCGCCTTGGACCTTCGAGGCGCCTCCCAATGGGATTGCGAGATGATGATGGAGGAATTGGCCTGGCGAATTCCAGTCCAGAATGCATCTGCTCTTTGGGTAGCGCCGTCGGGCTCGGTGGCGGAAGCCTTGTACAAGGCCTTCAAATTCGGGGGCAAACGCCAACTCGGTCCACCCTTAGGGGCCATGATGGCTGCTCAATGGGATGGTTGGCTTCCACCCCCTGATCTGCTGATTCCTGTTCCCCTGACAGCCAAGCGCATGTGGAGCAGGGGATACAATCAAGCCGCCGAACTGGCTCGTGGGATGGCCCATTATTGGTCGGTTCCCGTCATGGAGCATGCCTTAAAGCGCAAGGAAGGGGGATTGAACCTCGCCAGGCTGGGGCGAAAAGAGCGATTTGCCAAGGCCGCTACGGATTTTGTGCAGGGTTTTGGGCCGACTGCCATGAACAAGGGTAATGATCTCGCAGGCC
>Ga0214917_10004347_pt1 | contig 15808 bp, 10 predicted proteins | sample LL_1208_BB_MetaG_FD_177983 | JGI IMG/M metagenome (GOLD analysis project Ga0214917, IMG submission 177983) | Freshwater microbial communities from Lake Lanier, Atlanta, Georgia, United States - LL_1208_BB | ecosystem: Environmental > Aquatic > Freshwater > Lake | place: USA: Georgia | collected... | reverse complement strand
GCGGCGGCGACAGGCGAAGCGGCGGCGACAGGCGAAGCGGCGGGGGCCGGGGCCGACTGTTTGACGAGCGGCTTCGCGAACACCTGCCGCCAGTCGCTCGCGATCCTCACCACCTGCCAGCCATACTTGGCCGCCGCGTCGAGCGACTCGTTGGTCGGCTCGCCGTAGGCCATCTCCCGTTCGGCGTCGTCGTGGAGGACGAGCAGTTGCAGGTTCGGGCGTTCGCTCGACTGCGACCAGCGGAGCATCTCGACGTCGCCGCCGGTGCCCACGTTGCCGACGGCGAAGATCGGCCGGCGGCCGATCTGCTCCCCGATGCTGATCGGCTTGCGGCCCTCGTCGTTGAGCACCTCGAGCTCAGGCCTGACGACGAGCGCCAGCCGCCGGTTGGGGGACGCGGACGGGGACATCGGCGTCGCCGGGTCAACCTCCCGCATCTCGGTCGTGGACCGCGACGCGATCACGTGCTCCGGGCCGATGCCGTACCAGGCGGCGGCCGCCGGCCGCATGAAATGCACGCCGCTGCCGGAGCAGATCCAGACCGTGAAGCCCTTCGCCCGCAAGAGCGCGAGGAGCTCCTTCATCGGCTGGAACGTGACGTCGCCGTAGGGCACGTCGAACACCGGGTGCCGCGCCGTGGCGAGAAACCCGCGCACCGCCTTCTCCAGCTCGTCTTCCGTCGTGCCGGCGAGCGTGGAGAAGGTCAGGTCGGCGAAGAACTTCTTGCCCAGCCGACGGACGAATTCGAGGTCGCCCCCGAGCAGCGTGGCGAACGGCTCCTCGTGGGCGTGCTCGGGATGGGCCTCCACGAAGGCCCGGATGCGGTCGATGAGGAACGCCCCGTGGACGATCGGCTTCTCGCAGACGAGCGTGCCGTCGTGGTCGAAGACCGCCACCCGTTCCTCCGGGGGCACGAAGGTCGGCGCGTCGGCGCGGGTGACGTCGGCGAGGAACGAGAGGATCTTCCGCTTCGTGGCCCCGTCGTTCCAGCTCGGCAGGGGGTCGGTGGCGACGGCGGGCGCGACGCCGCCCGGCGCGGGCTTCGCCGCCACCGGCTCCGGCGGGGCGACGGTCCGCGCGAACAGCACGGCGGCGGCCACGGCGCCCGCCAGCGCCAGAAACGGCCACACATCGAAGTTCTCGCCCGGGGCCTTCCCCGAGATCGGCTCGCGGTGATCGCGGTGGGTGTCGTCGGTGGGGGTGCGGTCGTCCAACGCCATGGCTCTCTCCTCGACCGGGTTGGTGCATGATTGCGGCCCGGCGGCGGCAATGTACCCTACTGCAGGGGCCGGGGCACGCGTTGCCGCCGGATCGAAAAATTCCTCGCACGCCGGAGTTTCCACCGATGCATCGCCGGAGCCTTCCAGTCGCCACGGCCGCGGTCGCCGTCGCCTTCGTGTTCGCCGCGCCAGCCCGGGCCGACGTGTCGCTCAACAACATGTTCGGCGACCACATGGTGCTCCAGCAGGGGATCAGGAACAAAGTCTGGGGCAAGGCCGATCCCGGCGAGGCCGTCACCGTCACGCTCGGCGGCCAGACGCAGTCCACGACGGCCGGCGCCGACGGCATGTGGCAGGTGTTCCTCGACCCGGTCATGGAGTACGGCGGCCCGCACACGCTCACCGTGAAGGGAAAGAACACCGTCACGTTCAACGACGTGCTGATCGGCGAGGTGTGGGTCTGCGCCGGCCAGTCGAACATGCAGTGGAGCGTGAACCAGTCGAACGACCCCGACCTCGAAAAGGCCGCCGCCACGTTTCCGAACATCCGCCTCGTGTCGGTGCCGCAGGTGGGGACGCAGGAGCCGCAGTGGAACTTCACCGGGAAGTGGCAGGCCTGCACGCCGGACACGGTGGGCGAGTTCTCCGCGGTCGGCTACTTCTTCGGCCGTCAACTCCACCAGACGCTCGGCGTGCCGATCGGCCTGATCGACAACGCCTGGGGCGGCAGCGCCGCCGAAGCGTGGGTGAAGCGCGACAAGCTCGCCGCGCACCCGATCCTCAAGGTGCTCCACGAGAAGTGGCAGAAGGAGGAGGCGAACTTCGAGGCCGCGAAGGCCGAGTTCGAGAGGAAGATGGCCGACTGGAAGCAGGCCGCCGACAAGGCGAAGGCGGAAGGCAAGCCCGAGCCGGGCGGCAAGCCGCAGCACCCCGATGCGCGGATGAAGGGCAACGCCCGCCCCGGCAACATTCATTCGGGCGTGCTCACGCCGTCGATCGGCTACGGCATCAAGGGGGCGATCTGGTATCAGGGCGAAAGCAATTCCGGCCGCGCCTACCAATACCGCGAGCTGTTCCCGTTCATGATCCAATCGTGGCGCGACGAATGGGCGCTCGGCGACTTCCCCTTCTATTGGGTGCAGTTGGCCGACTACATGGCCGAGAAGTCGGAGCCCGCCGAGAGCGCCTGGGCGGAACTCCGCGAGGCCCAGACGATGACCATGAAAAAACTGCCCAACACCGGTGAGGCGGTGATCATCGACATCGGCGAGGGGAAGGACATCCATCCCAAGAACAAGCAGGACGTCGCCAAGCGACTCGCCCGCTGGGCGCTCGCGGAGACCTACAAGGTGCCCTCGATCCCCTGCCGCAGCCCGCTCTACAAGTCGATGGAGAAAGAGGGCGCGAAGATCGTGCTGTCGTTCGACAACATCGGGGCGAAGGCCGCCGAGTGGCGGCCGTTCGACGTCGCCGAGCCGGTCGGGTTCACGATCGCCGGCGCCGACAAGAAGTTCATCGCCGCCAAGGCGAAGATCCTGCCCGACGGCCGGATCGAGGTCTGGAGCGACGCGGTGGCCGAGCCGGTCGCCGTCCGCTACGCCTGGGCCGACAACCCGGTGTGCAACATGTATTCGGCCGCGGGGCTGCCGCTGACGCCGTTTCGCACCGACGATTTTCCGGGTGTGACGGCCGCGGCGAACTGACGCCGTCCGCCGGGAATCGGCTACATTGGCTGCAGCCAAGGAGGGTGCCATCATGACGATCGCGTTCCGCAGAATCTCCCTGTATGGGTGGGCCATCGTGTCGGGCCTCGTGTGGTCCGCGGGGTGCGGCCGGGGGCCGGTGGACGAGGCCCGGATCGACGTGCCGGTGCGGGTCACCGCCTCCGCCGATCCCTCGCGGCCGGTGGCCGTGGCCATGCCCGAGGTGATCACGAAGCCGAGGCCCTTCCGGCTGCCCGACGTGATCGGGGCCGTGCCATCGCTCGAACCGTTGACCATGACGCCCAGCCCCGGGATCGCCGTGGTGACGCGGTCCGAGCCGGACGTTCCGCCGCTCGAATTTCCGTCCGACCGCCCCGCCGTGGCGGAGGTGGCGGCGATGCTCAGCGGCTATCTCCAGGCATTCAACCGCCACGACGCCGCGGCCCTCGCGGCCCACTGGAGCCCGACGGCCGAGAACGTCGATCTCGATTCGGGGGACACGACCCGCGGACGCGCGGCGGTCGAGGCGGTGTTCGCGACGCTCTTCGAGGAGGACGCCGAGGCGACGATCGACATCGACGTGGAATCGATCCGGCCGCTGCGCGACGATGTGGCGGTCGTGGATGGCGTCTCGCGGATCGCGTTCACCGAGACCGGGTCGGCCGCGCCGCACGGGGCAGCCGCGTCCTCCGGGGTGGCGGGCAGCCGGTTCTCGGCGGTGGTCGTGAAGCGCGACGGCCGCTGGCTTTTGGAGAGCGTGCGGGAGGCGTCGATCGCCGCTCCGGCAGCCACCACGGGCCGGCCGCTCGACGCGCTCGAATGGCTCGTCGGAGCGTGGGAAGACATCGGTGAGGGGGTGACCGCCGGCACCGACTGCTTCTGGAGCCCGGGCCGCGCCTTCCTCGTGCGGCGCCACGTCGTGACGATCGACCCGCCGGCGACCGTCCGGCCGGTCGCCGGCGACGACTCCGTCCCCGGCCTGCTGCCGCCCGGCACGGGGTCCGCCGGCACCCGCCGCGAACTCACGGAAATCATCGGCTGGGATGCCGACCGGGGCCGCATCCGCTCCTGGCTGTTCACGTCCGACGGCCGGTTCGCCGAGGCCACGTGGATCCGGGAGCGGGACGCCTGGCGCGTCCGCTACGAGGGCGGCGGCCCCGACGCGGCCCTCTCCGGCAGCCTGTACGTCGCGCGGGTCGGCGAGGACGAGATCGCGATCCGCTGCGACGACGACGGCCTCGCCGACGTCATGCCGCCGGCCTGCGACTTCGTGCGCACCGCGCGGCTCGGCGCGGTCGAGTAGCGGCCTCGCGATGCGCCGGCTGCTCGACCTCGCCGCGAACGCCTTTCCCCTGTGGGTGCTCGCGGCCTGCGCGCTGGCGCTCGTCGAGCCGCGGCTGTTCACCTGGTTTCGCGGCGACGCGATCGTCGTCGGCCTCGCCGTGATCATGCTCGGCATGGGAATCACGCTCTCGCTCGACGACTTCGCCCGCGTGGCGACACGGCCCACGACGGTGGCCGCGGGATTCCTCGCCCAGTTCCTCATCATGCCCACGGCCGGCTGGCTCGTGGCCACGCTCCTCGACCTGGACACCCCGTTCGCGGTCGGCCTGATCCTCGTGGCCTGCTGCCCGGGCGGCACGGCCTCCAACGTCGTGGCCTACATCGCCCGCGCCGACGTCGCGCTGTCGGTGCTGATGACCACCTGCACGACGCTCGGGGCCGTGGTGCTCACGCCCCTGCTCACGAAGCTGCTCGCCGGGCGGCTCGTCGAGGTCGATGCCTGGGGGCTGTTCGTGTCCACGCTGCAGGTGGTCGTGCTGCCGGTCGCGGCGGGCGTCCTCATCAACCGCTTCCTGCCCGGCGTGGTGCGGACCGTGCTGCCGGTCGCGCCCCTCGTGAGCGTGATCACGATCGCCCTCGTCTGCGCGAGCATCATCGGGCAGAACGCGACGGCCATCCTCACCAGCGGCCCGCGGCTGCTCGCCGCCGTCGTGCTCCTGCACGGGCTCGGCTTCGGCGTGGGCCATCTCTTCGCCCGCCTCTTCGGCTACGACCGCACGGTGTCGCGCACGATCTCGATCGAGGTGGGCATGCAAAACTCCGGCCTCGGCGTCGTGCTCGCGCAGAAGCACTTTCCGGCCGAGCCGCTCACGGCGGTGCCCTGCGCCATCTCGAGCGTCGTGCACTCGGTGATCGGCAGCCTGCTGGCCGGCTGGTGGCGGCTGCGGCCGTAACTCCGGCGAGCGTGGTTCGGTGCAGCGCCGAGTTCGACGCGCCGGTTTCGGTCCTCCCGTACGCCCGTCGCCGGACGTTCGCTGCGGGCCTCCAGCCCTCCGCTCACTCGACTCCGACTGCGCTGGCGAGAGCGCCTCCGCTTCGCCATCCTGGCTCCGCTTGTCTGCGTACGCCGGCTCCCGGGGTACGGGGAGCCCGAAACCTCCTCGATCGGAGACGGGCGTACGGGGAGCCCGAAGCCGGATTCGGCACGTTGACGAGACCCGGTCGAGCCCGTCTTACTTCCGCGGGCCGGATTTCGTCGTCGCCATCTGCGGACGCTTCACGAAGTAGATCTTCGGATCGTCCACCACCCATGGCGTGCTCCACGTCTTGCCGTCGTCCATCACGCACACGTTGTAGAAGAACGTCTTCAGGGTCTCGGTGCGGTAGCCGTAGGGGAACTGCGACGTGATGTGGTCGTCCATCGTGAGGTCGTCCACGCCCGGGCTGGCGAAGTAGTGGATCATGCCGTCGGGCGTGAACGAGAGGCCGAGCGTCCACCAGCCGAGTTGATCCTCGGTGATCGTGGGGCCGCGGATCTCGCCGCCGTTCCGACCGCTGCGGACGCGGAGGTACGCCTGCTCGGGAAGGTTTTTCTTGGCGTTCGCCTTCTCGTAGCAGATGAACATGCCGGGCCAGTATTCCTCGAGGCCCCACCAGCCTTCCCGTGGATGGTCGTCGGCGGTGATGATCGCGTGGGTGTAGCAGCCGGCACGGAAGCCGAACGACGGGCCGCTCCGCTTCTCCCACTGCTCGAAGGGCGGCAGGTAGACGCGGGTCACGATGCTCGGGCTGTCGGCCACCGAGATGCCGCCGCCGACCGAACGGCCCGCGGCGAAGATCAGGTCGTCCTGCTGCATCTGGTACGTGACCCGTCCGGGGATGCCGGCGTTGCGCGTCGAAATCAGCAGGCCGTGCGTGCTGCCTTCGAGGCCCGGGCTCGGCAGTTCGATCCGCTTCACGACGTCGGGTGTGCCGCGCTTCGGGCCCTCGAACCACTGTCGGTTCACGCTCTTGCCCACCGGCCCGCGGAGACGCTTGTCCTGCTCCTCGGAACTCTTGGGATGGTTGTAGTTCCAGGTCCACTTCTCATCCTCGAAGTCGTCGGTGGCCCCCTTGGCGACGGCGCCCGTTCCGGGCACGAGCACGGGCTTCTTGGGCGCGGCCGGCTTCGTGGCGGCGGTCGTGGACGACGCCTTCGCGGCCGCCGTCGGTTCGGCGGCGCGGCTGATGTGCCCGCCGATGGCGATGCCGGTCCCGAGCACCGTGAAGATCCAGGCTCGCATGGGCCGCATGCGTGTGGTGAGCGTGGTGAGCATCAGCGAATCCTCGCGACGTGGGTCGGCCCTCGAAGCACCCGGCCGTATCGCTGGTGCTATCGGCCCCATGCCGGCCGCGATTCAAAGCGGCGACCGCACGCCAGCCGCGGTCTCGCCCCCTTGCCGCGCTTTCCCAGCCTGCCCGGTCGCCCGGGGGCGGCTGGTCGCGGCTACCAGCGCACTTCGGCGACGTCGCGCGTCCAGCTGCCGCCGGCGGCGGGCGAACTGCCGCGCGCGGCGCCGCCCCCGATGACCGGCCCACCGCCGAGCACCGTGCGCCAGGGATCCGGTCCGGTGAACGTGCCACCTGGCAGTGAGATCACCCACGGCCCGGCCCCGCGCGACATGCGCTCGAAGGAATCCTGCATCTGCCGGCGCTGGATTTCCTGGATCCTGCGCTGCCGCCGCCGTTCCGCCTCCGCGGTCGCCGCGGCGTAGGCCTCGCGGGCCAGCGCCGCCGACTCCGACGACGCCTTGATCGAGTCTTCGTACCGCTGGCCGGTGAGCAGCGACTTCGCCCGTTCGAGCGCCGACACGGCCGCACGGACGTCGGCCGAAACGCCCTCCGCGTACCAGGCCGCGGCCCGGCGGATGAGGCTGTCGGTCTCCTCGATTTCCGTGAAGGCCTGCCGGGCGAGCCGCTCGTCCTCGGTGGCGAGTTCCTCCGCCCGCGCGGCGGCCGAGTCGGCGGCGTCGATCACGCGGCCGGCCTGCAGCAGATCGGGACGCTGGACCGCGAGGCCGCGCTCCGCGACCTGCACGAGCCGGCCCGCCTCACGGCAGTGCTCGTTGGCCCGGACGCGATCGGTTCGCTGCCGGTCGAGCCGGGCTTCGAGCTCGCCGATCCGCCGCGTGGTGTCGGAAGCGCGCTTCGGCAGCGACGCCCGGAGGCCGTCGAGTTCCTGTCGGCGGTCGGTCACCGCGGTCTGGCAGCCCTCCACCCACGCCTCCTGCCGCACGACCTCCTCGAGCAGCGCGAGCGCCTTGAAGTAATGCTGTCGCGAGGGCTCGGCGGCCGACTGGGCCTCGGCGATCATGCGCTTGATGCGCTCGAGCCCCTCGTCGGCCTTGGCGACGTTGTCGGCGAGATCGGTCCACGAGTTCTCGGCGTAGGCCGCGGCGAGATGCTCGAGGGCCCGCTCGGTGGCCGGGCGCCGGCCGCCGAGCGCCTCCAGCCGCGCGATGCATCCGGGCAGCAGGTCGTCGATCTTCGCCTTGGCGGCCACGACGCTCTCCAGGATGGCGACCGCCTCACCGGCATGCCGCTCGGCGTGCTCGAGGTGCTTGAGGGCGCCTTCGACCTCTCCGGCATCCAGCAGCTGCGCCGCCAGCGCGGCGTGCTCGCGCGATTGCACGACGTGGACCATCGGGTCGGCCCCGGGCTCGGCCAAGAGCCAGCCCTCGGCCCGCTTGGCGCGGATCTTCGCTTCCGCGTCGTCGGCCGTCGCGGCGGCCTTCCGCCGGCGGTCGTCGGCGGCCTCGAAGGCGTCGAGCCGCCCGACCAGCGTCGCCATGTCGGCCAGTCCGCCCTCCAGCCGGCCACGCGCCTCGACGGGATCGCTCTCCAGGTCGTGTCGCGCCAGCGCGAGGCTGCGGGCCGCGGCGGCCGTCGCGGCCTGAAAGGCGGCGCCGGATCGGCCGCGTTCCGCAAGGCGGGCGATCCGGGCGTCGGCGGCCGCGAGTCCGGCGTCGAGTTCGTCGGCCAGGGCCCGCGACTTCTCGTGGGCCTGCTCGAGCACGTCGAGCGGGCCGCGGCATTCGCCGGCCACTTCGTCGAGCGGCGGCCGCGCCTCCGCCGAGTCGAGCAGCCGGATGCAGTCGTCGGCGGCGGCGGTGCCGAGGAACCATTCCGAGTCGACCCGTTCCTGCGCCTTTTCCCACACGTCCATCAGGCCGAGCCACCGCTCGCGGTAGCGGCCGAGCGCCCCCTGCACCGCGTCGTACGCGGATCGCGTCTGACCCTGCATCGGTGTCTTGAAGTCGGGGTCGGTGTGCGGCAGCAGCCGATGCCGCTCCTGCTGCGCGTCGAGCAGGTCGGAGAGGCCGACGACCTCCTGCTTGAAGGCGGCGAGTTTCCGGCGCGCCTCGGCGACACGGCTGTCGTGCCGCGACCGCTGATAGAGGAAAGTGCCGACCGCGGCCAGAGACCCCAGGCCGAGGAGCGACAGCGGGAGCGTGCGGGTGCGAAACACCCGCGCGGCCTCGATCCGGGCGAGTTCGCGATCCTTGCGATCCTTGACCCAGCCTTCCGTGGCCTCGACGAGCGCGGCCAGACCGTCGTCGTACAGGCCGTCCTTCGCGCGTGGCAGGAACACCTTCTCGATGAGTTCGGTCTGGATCGTCGCCGGGTCGAGGCCGCTCGACACCTCGAGCGCCCACGGCGCCCGCATGGCAATGGAGTGTCCCTGCGTGTCGAGCACGATCGTCACGTCGCCCGCCGGGTCGTAGCCACTCGCCTGATCAGCCCCCTCGGCACGCCAGCGATCGACCAGGGCCTCGAGAACGCTGCGGGCGGAGCGGCCGGCGGGCGTGTCGCCGACCACGATCACGCGGTAGTCGCGGCCGGTTCCCCGCTTCGCCGCATCGACGGCCGCGGTCACCTTGGGGAAGCTGGCGGTGGTGCCGGTCACGAACACGCGTCGGGTGTCGGTGGGCGAGAGCCGCGGCGGCTCCTCGGCGCGAACCTGCGGCGCCGGCAGGCATGCTGCGAGAGTCGCCACCAGGGCCAGCCGGGTCGCGAAGAGCCGGACCGTGATCGAGGGAGTCTTGAATGCCGTGCCGCGCATGATTCCTCCAGGCTGGGTGGTTGGCAGGCGAATAGGTGTAGCACCGGTGAGGACGCCGCAAAAGTGCCGCGCCCGGGATGCCACGAGGCTTTGCGGGCCGGTCGGCACTACCGACCGAAGTCCTCGGCCGTCGGCCGCGTCGAACCCTGCGGAAAGAGTCCCGTTCGCGGAGAGCCCGTCTGCGCGGGGGCGCGGCCCGCCGCCGGGATGCCGGTGCGGCCGCGGGCGGCGGTGGGCCGCGGTTGCGATTGCGGTTGCGGATCGCGGGGCCGGCCCGCGTTGAGATCCTGTTTCGGCCCCTGGGCTCCGTAGCCTGGCCGCACCGCGGGAGCGCCGGCCCGCACGCCGCCGGTCAGGGCGGGCGTGCGACCCGGGGTCACGTTCGCCGGGGGGCGGGATGCGGGCGGCCTGGCGGAGTCTTCCGTCGCGGCCCGCGGACGGGATGCCGGTGCCGGGTTGCCCGGGATCAGGATCAGGTCGTCCGTCGCCGCGGGCTCGCGACCACTCGCCGCCGCGTCGCCGCGGGGCCGGCCCGTGAGGGGATCGACGCCGGAGTTTCGCAGCGTCTCGATCCGTTCGCGGCGCATCCGCACGCGGGCCGTCTCCGCCTCCCCCTCGTCGATCGTCCCGTTGGCATCGAGATCGAACCGCCGCAGAATCTCCTCGCGGGTCAGGCCGCCGGAAATGCTCGGCGTTTCGCGGGCCGGCAGCAGCCCGCCGCCGCGGCCGCCCGGTCCCGGCGGCTGTGCGCCGGCCGGGAGCGCGAGAACGAGTCCGAGCGCGAGTGCGACGATCACCCCGATATTCGGCCGGGTCGTCACCGCCCCGCCGGATTCGCCGTGACAGTTGTTCGTGCTGTTCATGCTGTTCACGCGCTGTTCCCTGTCCCGATTCTATCCGGCGTGTCGCCTGCCATCATCTCCGCCAGCCGTGCGGCCGCCGCCGCGGCGCTGCCACCGCGGTCGAGTTCCCGGGCGGCCACATGGCAGTGCACCCGGTGACCGTCGATCACGGTGGCGGGCGGATCGACCGAGCGGCAGACGGTCTCGGCGAGCGGGCAGCGGGGGTGAAACCGGCAGCCGGCAGGCGGCCGCGCGGGACTCGGCACGTCGCCCGTGAGCACGATGCGCCTCCGGCGGTCCGCCGGATCGATCCTGGGCACGGCGGAGAACAGTGCGAGCGTGTAGGGATGGAGCGGCGTGCGGTAGAGCGCGTCCGCCGTCGCATGCTCGACGATCCGTCCGAGGTACATCACGGCCACCTCGTCCGACACGTGCTCGACCACCGACAGGTCGTGCGAGATCAGGAGGTACGTGAGTCCGAACTGCTCGCGCAGCTCGACCAGCAGGTTGACCACCTGCGCCTGGATCGAGACGTCGAGCGCCGACACGGGCTCGTCGAGCACGAGGAAGTCGGGCTCCAGGACGAGCGCCCGCGCGATCGCGATCCGCTGCCGCTGCCCGCCGGAGAATTCGTGCGGATACCGCTCGAGCGCCGCCGCCGTCAGCCCCGTGCGTTCGAGCGCCGCCTGCATGCGGGCGAGCCGCTCCGGCGGCGTGCCGAGACGGTGGATGACGAGCCCCTCCTCGAGGATCGCCCGGATCGTCATCCGCGGATTGAGCGAGCCGTAGGGATCCTGGAACACGATCTGCATCCGCCGCCGCAACGCCCGCAGCGCCGCCCCGTGCGTCCCCCGCACGTCCGCGCCGGCAAACCGCACCGTGCCTGCCGTGGGCTCGACGAGCCGCAGCACGCTCCGCCCCACGGTCGTCTTGCCGCAGCCGCTCTCGCCGACGAGCCCGAGCGTGCGGCCCTTGGCGATCGAGAAACTCACGCCATCCACCGCCCGCACGCTGCCGACCTGCCGACGCAGGAGCCCCTTCCGCACCGGAAAGTGCGTCTCCAGGCCGGCGACGTCGAGCAGCGATGCAGTCGTCATGCGCGGCTCCCCGCGGAGGACGCGCGGGGCTCCCCGAGCGCGCCCGCGAACGGGCAGCGGACGAGGTGCCCGGGGGCGATCTCGACGAGCGCGGGGGCGTGCGTCGCGCAGTCCGGCAGCCGCGCGAAGCCGCACCGCGGATGAAACCGGCAGCCGGCCGGAAAATCACGCGGGGCGGGCACCATCCCCGGAATCGTGGTCAGCGGTCCCGACCGCCGGCCCGTGGGGCGGGCCGCGAGCAGGCCGATCGTGTACGGGTGCCGCGGGTGCGCGAACAGCTCGGCCGCCGGCGCGTGCTCCACGATCCGGCCGGCGTACATCACGGCCACGTCGTCGCACGTCTCCGCCACGACGCCCAGATCGTGGGTGATGAGCAGGATCGCCGTGCCCAGACGGCGCCGCAGATCGTCGAGCAGGTCGAGAATCTGGGCCTGGATCGTCACGTCGAGCGCGGTCGTGGGCTCATCGGCGATCACGAGGTCGGGCTCGCAGGCGAGTGCCATCGCGATCATCACCCGCTGCCGCATGCCGCCGGAGAGCTGGTGCGGATACTCGTCGAGCCGCCGTTCGGGATCGGCCAGGCGGACGAGGCGGAGCATCTCGAGCGCCCGCGCCCTCGCGCCGTGGGGGGTGACGTCGCGGTGCAGCCGCACCGCCTCGGCGATCTGGTCGCCGATCGTGAACACGGGGTTCAGGCTCGTCATCGGCTCCTGGAAGATCATCCCGATCCTCCCGCCCCGCACGCGGCGCAACTCCCGCTCGGGGAGCGTCACGAGATCGTCGGTGCGGCCGTCGCGCTCGAGGAGGATGCTCCCCGACTCGATCACGCCCGGCGCCGCCACGAGCCGGAGGATCGACATCGCCGTCACGCTCTTCCCGCAGCCGCTCTCCCCCACGAGCCCCAGCGTCTTCCCGCGCTCGATCGACAGCGACACGCCGTCCACCGCCGGCACGCGGCCGGCCGGCGTATGGAACGCGGTCACGAGGTTGTGGATGTCGAGAAGCGGCACGGGGCTCACCCTGAACACGACACGAGGAGGCGAGGGGGTCGGCGAACGCCCGACGAGCATGGGGCTGCTGCAGCCCCCGCGAGGAGACTTTCGCCGCCTCCGAGCCGGCGCGTCATCGAGCGCATCATCGAGCACTTCATTTGCGGGCCTCGCGGAGCCGGGGGTCGGTGGACTCCTGGAGCGCCTCGCCGATCAGGTTGTAGGCCAGCACGGTGAGGAAGATCGCGATGCCGGGAAACACCACCAGCCACCACATCGCCAGGTTGCTCCGGGCGTCGTTCAGGATCGACCCCCAGCTCGCCGTCGGCGGCGGCGGACCGAAGCCGAGGAACGACAGCGAGCTCTCGAGCAGCACGGCCGAGGCGATGCCGAACGTGATCGGCACGAGCACCGGGGCCAGCGCGTTGGGCAGGATGTGCCGCAGCATGATCCGCCAGGGGCCCGCGCCCGCAGCCCGGGCGGCGAGCACGAACTCGGCCCCCTTGAGCCTGAGAAACTCGCCGCGGGTCAGGCGGGCGATGCCGGTCCAGCCGGTGGCCCCGATGATCGCCATCGTGTGCCAGATCGTGGGCTTCTCGATGAGCGCGATCACCGCCAGGATGAGCACGAGCGTGGGCACGCACATCACGATCTCCGTGATCCGGCTGGTGAGCATGTCGATCCAGCCGCCGAAATAGCCCCCCAGGGCGCCCACGACGATCCCGATCGTGCCGGCGATCCCCATCGACACGAAGCCCACGAGGAGCGCGATCGTCGTGCCGTGCACCATCTTCGCGAACACGTCCACGCCCGCCTGGTCGGTGCCGAAGAGGTTGCGCCGGCTCGGCCTCCCCTCGTCTTTGGCGGGGTTCGCGGCGGTCCCCGGCCATTCGTCGGCCCGCACGCTGCGATACGGATCCTGGAACACGAGCGGCCACACGGCCCAGCTCTCCGGGTCCTTTTCCTCGAGGTTTCGCGGGTAGGTGCCGCGGAAGCGGTCCCGCGTGAAGACGGCGGGCTCGAGGCGGCGGTCGAAGTATCCGAGGCAGGGCGCGTAGATCCGCCCCTTGTAGCGGCAGAGCACGGGCTTCGTGCCGGCGATGGCCGGGCTCAGCAGGGCCACGAGCGCGAGTCCGCCGACGAAGGTGAGCGCGGCGACGGCGAGCGGCCGCCGGCGGAACCGCCGCCAGGCGTCGCCCCAGAACCCGGCCGGCCGTGTCGCCATGTTCATTCCACACTGACGCGCGGATCGACCGCGCAGTAGAGGAGATCGGCCAGCAGCTGCCCCAGCAGCGTGAGCACGCTGAACATCAGCGTGAGGCCCATGATGGTGGGATAGTCGCGCTCGCGGATGCTCTCGAAGAACAGCCGCCCCATCCCCGGCCAGGTGAAGATCTGCTCGATGATCACCGAGCCGCCGATCAGGCCGGGCAGCGAGAGCCCGAGCAGCGTGACCAGCGGGATCAGGGTGTTGCGGAAGGCGTGGCGGAAGAGCACGCGCCACGGCCCCGCCCCCTTGGCCCGCGCGGTGCGGATGTAGTCCTGCCGCACGGCCTCCTCCATGTTCGCCCGGATGAACCGACTGTCGTAGGCCAGGCTGACGTAGGTCTGGCAGGTGACCGGCAGGATCATGTGCCGCGCGACGTCGCCGATCCTCGCCGGGAGGGCCGCGTCCGGCGGCAGGTCGCTCATGCCGAACAGCGGCAGCTCCCAGGCGGTGCCGCGGAGCCAGACGGCGAAGATGATCTGGAGGAACAGCGCCGCGACGAACGTGGGAAACGAATACAGCACGTACAGCACGAGGCTCGAGATCCGCTCGTCGGCACGGCCGCTCCGCGCGGAGGCGTAGAGCCCCAGCGGAATCGCCGCCAGCCAGGCGAGGACGAGCGCCGTGCCCGAGATCAGGAACGTGGGGCCGACGCGGTCGGCGATCAGCGTCGCCACCGGCTGCTTCCGCGAGATCGAGCGGCCGAGATCGCCGCGCGCGACGTTCGCCAGCCACTGGACGTAGCCCACCGGCCAGGGCTTGTCGAGGCCGTAGATGCGCTTCAGCCGCTCGAGATCCTCGGGATTGAACTTGCGGCTCGGGTCGGTCTCACCGAGCTGCACCGTGAGCGGCGTGCCCGGCATGTTGCGGGCCAGGCCGTAGACGAAGCAGGTGATCACGACGAGGGTCAGGACGCCGAAGATCGCGCGGCGCACGAGGTACGTCGCCATCCGCTACTCCTGCCCCGGCATCCACAGGCTGCCGAAGCCGGGCGAGTAGTGGTAGGGGCCGCGCGGGCTGAACACGTAGCCACGGAGGCCCTTCGAGAAGCCGTAGAAACTGTTCCGCCAGTACAGCCAGGTGTAGGGCTGGTCGTCCTGCAGGATCTCCTGGATGCGGGCGTATTTCTCGGCCCGCTTGGCCCGGTCGCGCTCCCGTCGTCCCTCCGCGAACAGCCGATCGACCTCGGGATTGGAATAGCCCACGTAGTTGCGGCCGGCGTTGGTGGCCCAGATGTTCTCGGAGGTGTCGGGGTCGGTGCCCGCGCCCCAGCCGCCGTGATAGGCCTGGAACTTCTTGTCCTGCGTGAGCTGTTGGAGCACGGTCGATTCGGTCGGTCGCACGTTCATCCGCACGCCGATTTGATCGAGGTTCTCCTTGAGGAGCGTGCAGATGGCCACCCGCAGGGGTTGCTGGCTGACGAGCATGGTGAACTCGAACGGCACCAGCCGGCCGTCGATCTGCTTGTCGCGCACCCCGTCGTTGTCGTGGTCCGTCCAGCCGGCCTCGTCGAGCAGGGCTTCGGCCTTGTCGAGATCCTGCTTCGAGGGTCCGAGCCGCTTCTGCGGCGCCATCCACGACGCCTCGTGAAACGGCCCGGTGGCCGGCTCGTAGAGGCCGTAGCAGAGCTTGTCGAGCATCGCGTCGTGGTCGAAGGCGTAGGTCATGGCCCGGCGGACGCGGCGGTCGGCGAAGAAGGGCGTGTCGATGTTCCAGCCGAAGTGGAAGCTCACCCATTCCGGCGCCGTGACCTTCGTGTTGCGCTCGGAGAAGTCGCGGCCCTTCGTCTGCGTCGTCCACTGTTCCGGAAGCAGCACCATCTCGTCGATCTCGCCGCTCTTGAGCGCGAGGAGCGTGGTGTTGGGGTCCTCGATGATGCGGAAGCGGATCTCCCGGAAGAACGGCGGCTCGCGGACCTGCCGGCCGCCGACCTGCGACCAGCTGTCGCGGCGCCGCAGCACGATCTGCTGGCCGCGCTGCCGCTCCACGATCTCGTACGGTCCGCCGGACACCGGCCGCTGCTCGAGCTGCACGTGCTCGGGACTGTCCTTGAGCGTCGGGTCGTTCTCCCAGGTGTCCGCGTAGACGTGCCTCGGCAGCACCGGGAAGTTCACGTTCCAGACGTTCGTGGCCAGCGGCTCCTTGTGGAAGAACACGATCGTGCGGTCGTCGTAGGCGTGCACCCAGCGCAGCTGGTCGGTGCCGCTGCGGACGGCGGGCACCGGCACCCGCGGATCCATGATCACGCGGTAGGTGAAGGCGACGTCGTGGGCCGTGATCGGCCTGCCGTCGCTCCACACCAGGT
>Ga0214917_10004345_pt1 | contig 15816 bp, 7 predicted proteins | sample LL_1208_BB_MetaG_FD_177983 | JGI IMG/M metagenome (GOLD analysis project Ga0214917, IMG submission 177983) | Freshwater microbial communities from Lake Lanier, Atlanta, Georgia, United States - LL_1208_BB | ecosystem: Environmental > Aquatic > Freshwater > Lake | place: USA: Georgia | collected... | reverse complement strand
TACAGGTGGCATACATATCGTTTCAAAATTATATGTTCCTTGTTTCTTTTCTTCATCTACTAATGTTCTATAAGATGTTGCAACAAAAAGTCCCCGCTCTACAGATGCTTTATTGATTAGGATACTGTCTTCTTGATTCGAATTAAACACATTTTCACCTTGACTTGAATAAAATTCAATTAAGACTTAATATCAAGTTTAAATGTTATATGTTTAAACTATATATTTCTAAATAGGCTGGACTATATCTTAAGTTATCATCCAAAATTGTCAGTTTTGTCAAACCCATAACCATTTAGTCTCTGAACGTTTTTCTTTTCCTGACATAACGGAATAAGAAACTTCGATGCGGATTGTCTTTTAGTCTCATTTTTTTACCATATAACTAATGATTAATTAGTTCCATCAACTTATCTCTAACTTGACTTGGTAAATGAGATACTCCGTAATTTACGATTAAGAGTTTCCCGCAATTTGATCATGTTGCCGTAATAAATCACGACTTGCTATGATTTTACACATAACAGGTTCAACCAAGTTTTAAACCCTGTATAACAAGCAATTGCTACGATTGCATTTATACCGCTCGGCATATCATTAAATCCCATCATTTGCGCTGGTATTGTACTTATCAACGGTCTTTGTGGATAATCTAACACATATGTTATTGTATCTGACCTAATTTGATGTGAAGAAGCATAAAACCCGAGCGCTTGTTTACCCATAGAGCTTTGGTAAATGTTGCGTGGTGAATTATGCACACAAAACATATCACCGCACAAAAAGCTTTGATTTTCTTCATTCTCAACTGTTATATCTGATACTATGTTGTCATCTGTTTTTTCAATAGAAAGTATCGGTAAAAATATCGTGGAAGCTTTTACTTTAACTTTTTTCTCCCATTCTTTTGCTGTTAATAATCCTTTAGGTAATCCGATATTATCGAATTTTAATGTGAGAATATTTAATACTTGTTTTGTTGTAATATTTAATTTTTCAGCAATAAGGGAACGTTTCATATTTCCATATGATTTTACAGCATCTACTAAATTTTTTCTTTTATCATATTCAAATTCTAAATATCTCATATATTCTACAAGTATACCACTTTCTACTTGCTTGTAGATATCATAACGGTAATTGATAGTGTCGAAATACTTGATTAAATTTGTTCGACTATTATTAATATAATAGGATACTAACATTCTATTTTCATATTTTGTAGATTTTTCATATTCGACGTCTTGAACATCTATAGATAATTCTCTAAAAAGAGTAACAATATCAGACATCATTTTAATTAAACTATCTAAATATTTCGGTTCGATACTTTTAGTTGTTTTAGCCATTTGAACATGTATTTGTTTTTCTTGTCCTTTTTTAATTTTTGAACCATCACCACCTTGAAATCCAGACAAAAATTCACGTTTAACCATATCTGAACCATTCATTATCCAAAATGGTATTTCGCAAGCAGGTTGTGTTGTTTTCTTACCAGCATTAATTCCAAGTGCTACAAATAAAGATGGTAAACTTCCTGAATGCTCTACTTTATATGTACATCCAAAGTCAGGTTTAGAATCTGAAAAAGTAATATTAACTTTTTTAAATCCTAAAAATTCAACATCTTGTTCAAATAATTCAGCACTATATTCATTACCAAAATCAGCACCCAATCTTATATATTCATTTATTCCAATCCAGCTATCAGTTAGCAAAAATCCAAACATTCTACTTATTACATTGATATATACTGAATTGCTTTTTAGAGGTAAAATATGGTTTAATTCATTAACATATTTATTAACACAATTTTCTTTGATACCTGCTTTTAAACATTTCATCTTAAATGTATTTTCATCTAAAATGACATATTCATCGACAATTGTGCTAACTGGTTTAGGTTCTAATGAAATTGCTACTAATGAATTATCTACATCTAAATTTTCTACGTTAGTCCATCCTTTGTCAGTCATAAAAGGATGATCATAAGTTGCTGTTAAATTTCGACCGTTAATAGTAGTTACTTTAAATACATCTTTATCAGTTTTCCAAGTAATTGTATATGTTACTTTTGTATAACTTTGTTTTTGAGTTTCTGGGTTAAAAGTTATAACCTCATCTCCGACTTTAATATCTTTAATTTGTTTAGTTGTTCCATTTGAGAGTAAAACGTGCTCTATACTTGAGATGCATTGGTTATGGTCGCAATACGGTATAGCACTTGCCATAACTCCCAACATCATAGCCGGACAGATTTCAAAAAAATCGTTTTTATGGTCGAGTAAATCTTTTTCATCCATTGCAATAACACTGCTTTGAATTTCAGAATTATCTACATATTGAATAAATTGTTTTTCTACTAATTTGTCCCAATCAGACAAATCATCTTTTTCAGTAATATTTAAACGATTTGTCGCATCATTCACGGTTAAAAGAGGACGAATAAATCTTCCTTCATCACAGAAAATTCTAATATCATCGTCATTAAAACTGAACGAAACTTCTTTGTCTAATAGACCATTTTCGCGATAGGCCTTCATTTCAGTTATAAAAGCTTCTGGGTCAAGTGTAATACCCATTAAAATTCCGTTAAGAAATACGTGCGGTTTATCATTAACGCCATCATAATCGTTAATAAATATTAAATTATCACTATTTTCTATAATTTCTTTGACGACAACTGTTGGAATTTTACGGGTAACTGTCGTCGTCAATGCTAAATTCATTACTATACCGATGGATTGCCTTTATACCAAACACTAATACATATTTATATATAATAGTATTGTTTTACATTTTTTCAAATGGGAGTAGACTATATCTTAAGCGTAAAACGCCCACAAACATTTAGTCGTTGAACCTTCTTCTTTCCATTTCTGGTTAAGAAGCTTGGATGCGGATTGTCTCTATTCTTTAATTTTTACTATATTTTTAGCGATTAACTAAAACCATAAATGAATTTCTTCAGATATTTAGTATTAAAGACATAAGCAAGATATTCCCGCAATTTGAATGTGTTGCCCGAAATTATCGGACTAGCAATATTTTTCAATATCACTAAAGCTATTTTTAAAAAATAAATTTGAACCACAAATTCACCTTAAAAACCATACCTTCCGGGGTGTTATGACTGGTACTAAAGTCAGATAATAAAAATCTTCCGTCACCTTCTAATTGAAACCCAACAAAATCACCAACTGGTTTTTCTATAAGTTTAAATCGAGTTTGAAGATATGAAGCACATCTTTCAATTGTAATTTCATTTGTAAATTTTTCCAATTTTTTATGAGATAATAGAGTCGGAATTTCGTATAAATATTTTCCTGTTATAGATAGTTCTTTATACTCACTGAATTTTTTGTCTCCAGTTTTCTTATCAGTCCATTGACTTTTTCCTGAATTTAAATGACAAGAAAAACCAAGTGATTGAGCTAAATATAATGCGTCGTAAACAACTTGATAATTTTTTGGTCCTTGACATATACGAATTTCATGACCGTTTGCTCTAACACTACCATCAGTATCTATCAAACCTGCCAAAACTTTTAAACGAGTTTCTCTATCATTTAATAAATATTCTTTTGGAATATGTTTGTTATCTATTAAACCATAATATTGCAATTGTTCTTTTAATTTTCCTGTAACTTTATAATGAATATCAGGTCTGTATTTATCTGGATCACTTATCTGATGTTCTAAATAAGTATAGTTATAATCATCACAACTTTCTGTTAATTTAATCGGTCTTAACTCAACAGTAGAATCATTATTTTCTGCCCATTTATTCCAATATTCTAATACGGGTATATCAACAGTACAAAAACCGTCACCTTTTTTGAAACCATCACCTAACCATAACCCTAATAAATAAGGGTCTAATAAAACATCTTGTTTTTCCCAGTTAATACCATTGCATTTAAATATTACACATTTTTCTCTTGTGCTTTTAGATAATTTCAAATATTGTGAAATAGTAATGTCAATGACATCATCTTCTAAATTATTAAGAAATTTTTCTGCAACATCTTTATCTTTGAAAGTTTTATAATGAAAAGAGAGATTTTTCTTATCGAAATATGTAACTTCATAATAAGGACTTCTATTTTTCTTTTGAACATAACGAAGTTTTCTATGACCTCTAACTTTCATTGTCAAAATATGATTTGACGTAACAGTATAATTCAAAAAATTATTTTTATCAGTTTTAACCTCGTACATCGGTGCTACTCCTGAAATTGTTTTACGAACTTTTGTAGGATTACCTTTATCATCAATTAAAATATCACCGATAATAATATCTTTTGCTAATTTAACTTGACCATCCCAAGTTAGAATAGGTGTATCAGGGTCGAAACATTCTGTAGGACATATATAAAAAATTTGACTGGAATGAATTTGACGAATTTTTGCATTTTTTCCTTCTTTTCCGATAGGAATAACAATACGTCTCATATGAGACAATGTAGCACCATATGTTAATCTCGATAAAACTTGAGAGACACCAGTTCGCACATAATTTGTTTTTGAAACACTCCAAGAACCGGTTGAAATACAAGTTTTCAGACCAGAAGTGATACTGTTGGTTCGAGAAATAATATTCAAAATGTCAGGACGTTGCTTTTTCTTTTCTATCTGCATTTCAATAGTTTTAACAAAACGCTTAAAAAGAGTTCTAAATAATTCACAAAATAACACACCAGTCATTTCAACTCTTTTATTAGCGTAATTATCCCTATCGTCTTCTTTTCTGGTACCAATACTGGTACGTAATAATTTATTAACCATATGACCTAAAAAGAAACATTTTTCTTTGATTGTAGCGAAAATACCCATATGTGGTAATAATTCATTTTCCACAACTTGAGAAACATATTTAATTTTATTTTCATCTTTTATAATATGAATCGTATATTCACTTATATATGTTAATGCTTCTTCTTGTGTTTTTATAAAATATGAGTCGCGAATAATGTATTTGATATACCTTTCAATATTTTTATCGTTATATTTATTTCCAATAATGTTTGCGATTTCATCTTCATTCAGATAACCGAGTGCTTTAAAAATAATTCCAATAGGAATACATTCTCTAATGTAAGGAATAGAAAATACTAAAGTGCGGTCATCAATACCAATTTTCGCTTGAATTAAAACAGAATGACCAGTTTCTTCAGACATACTACGAACTTCACAAATATATTTAAATTTCTCACCGGCTTTTTGAGATAAAACGATAGGTTGATTGTATATACCTCTCAATTGTCCGACGATAACTCTTTCTTTGCCTTTAATAATAAAATATCCACCATGATCATTGTCGCATTCACCGTTTACGATACGTTCATGTTTTGAGAAATTAGTAAGATTGCATTTGTCAGAAAGCAACATAATAGGAGTTCTACCGATAATAATACGTTTATGTTCGTAAATTTCAGGTTCTTGGTCTTTAATTTGAAAAACTTCGGTGATATCAACAAAAATAGGAGAATCATATGTTAAATCACGTTGTCTTGCTTCAGCGGGTAGCATAGGACGAATACTTCTATCTTCTTCAATAATAGTAGGATTAGGAATATGAACTTGACCGAAAGAAATGGAATATTTGTAATCTTGATCGGGTTGGTCAAGATTAATATCAACTTCGTTAACAACGCATTGTATTCCGTTGTTTAGGAAGTCATTGAAAGTATCAATTTGATGGGAAACAAATCCTTTCTTTTTGAAGAAAGTATTGATAATATTCCATTTGTAATTTTCAGATAACATACTTAAATTTTGTTAAGTTTTCAAAATTAAAAAATCAATTTTTTTATTTCTTTTTTTGATATAAATAATAAATAAATGGTAATTAGTATTGATGATTTTTTAGAACCAGAAGATTTAATAAAATATCGAAATTACGCATTACGTTCAGGTTTAACACAAAAAATCAAAGAAGACCATGATTTAACAACAGAATTCTGGAATAAATACGGTGATAAATTGAAACAAAATTTGAAGGATATATCAACTGTTAGTGGTTTGTATCCTTATGTTACCATAACTAATTCCAATAATCCATTAATTAAACATATTGATTCTAAATTAAAAAACGAAAAATTCAAGATTCTTATTTATTTAAACAATGTTCATAATGGCGGAACTGTATTTTATACTGAAAAAACATCAATATCTATTATGAATAAAGAAAATAGACTTGTTGTATTTGATATTAACATACCTCACGAAAGTCAAAAATTCTGTACAAATGATAAAAAAATTGCAATTGGATTTAGATTAAAATAATATAATTTTTATAAACCAATTTATAAAAATAAAAATATTGATAAAAAAATGAAAATCAACAAGAAAGAATTTTGTGTAAATGATGATGAATTTGTTAAAGTTCCGCACGATGAATTTAATAATTTGAATATTTTAGATTCGCTTGGAATTCAAGAAAGAATTGTTTCATTATTAACCGACATCAGTTATTTAAAATTCAATTTCAAATTGAAATGTATTAATACAACACATGGAGGATATATACCTATAAAATTACTTGATTTTTACAAAAAAATAAATGTCGTAACGAATAAAGAACAACAGATTAATATTCAAAAAAATGATATTTCTAATTCTTTGGTATTTGATTTTACGGATAAAAATTATGACGTGCTTTATATCAATAATATTTTATTAAATTTAGAAGATACTGATATACCAAAGTTTTTACTGTGTAATACAGAAATGAATTTCAAAAGGGATAATTATATAACTTATAAATTATCCGATAGTAATTTATCTTTACATATTATTTCTGAATACAAAGAAAAATTTATAGATGCATTTCATTATTACATCAATGATGATATTTTATTTTATGATAATTTATTACATCTAACAATGATTGTTAAAGATGCAGGTGATTCTTTTGAAGATGTATTAAAGCATAATTTTCCATTTTTTGATAGATGGACAATTTTAGATACAGGAAGTACAGATAACACTATTGATATTATTAATCGTGTTCTTGTAGGAAAGAAAAAAGGACAATTATTTCAAGAACCATTTATAAATTTTAGAGATAGTAGAAATCGTTGTCTCGATTTAGCTGGAACTGAATGTAAATTCATAATAATGTTAGATGATACTTATAAAATACAAGAAGATTTAAGAAAGTTTTTGATAACTGTTCGAGGAGACCAATTTTCAGATTCATTTAGTTTATATATCAAAAGTAATGATTCCGAATATGGTTCAAATAGAATAATAAAATCTGATTCTGGACTGCGGTATATTTATAAACTCCACGAAGTTATAACACCAAAAAATAATATAAATGTTATTATTCCTATGCATCATGCACATATTTTTGATTATCGTTCGGATTATATGGAGAAAAGAACAATGGATAGAAAAAAGTATGACCTTAAAATATTACACGAGATGGTAGAAGAAGAACCAAATGATTCAAGAGCTTTATATTATTTAGGACAAACATATAATTTATTAGATAGATATGAATCAGCATTAGAATTTTTTCTTAAAAGAGTTGAACATCCAGATGAAGGATTTATTCAAGAAAAAATTGATGCATGTTTTGAAGCCGCACGGATATGTAATTTTAAATTAAATTATCCTTGGGAACAATGTGAGAAATTATACATAAAATCATATGAAATGGACCCTTCAAGACCAGATAGTTTATATTTTATTGGAATTCATTATTATCTTGAGAAACAATATCATATTGCATATGAACATATGAAAAAAGCATTTGAAATTGGATATCCAATACATTGTCAATATAGTTTAAAACCAACATTATCTTATTATTATCTTCCTAAATTTTTAGCAGAATTAAGTTTTATGTTTGAAAATGAAAGTCTTGGTAAGGAATGTTGTGAATTATTTTTATCTAAAAATCCGGAAGATGATTCAATTGATTATTATACAATGAAATGCTGGAATAAAATATATACAAAAATAATCGAAAAAACACCTATTTTACCAATACCAATTAGTAATTCTAAACCATATTTTGTTTTTCTTGCTGATGGAGGGTTTGAACCATGGACAGGTAAAGATATAGAAACTAAAGGTGTAGGAGGAAGTGAAACATTTATAATTGAAATGGCACGTTATATACAAAAACAAAATTATTTTAATGTCGTTGTATTCTGTAATTGTTTAGAAAATGATTTTTATGAAAACGTACAATATAGAAAAATCAGTGAATATAAATCATTTATTAATAACAACGAAATAGATACAGTTATGGTAAGTCGTTATCCTGAATATTTACCAGTCACTTATAAAGGTAATGTAAAAAATGTTTATTTAATATTACATGATTTAATTCCACAAGGAGAAGTTATAGTTAGAAATGAAAAATTGAGAAAAATATTATGTTTGAGTGAATGGCATTGTGAACAATTTAAAAATATGTTTGAGATTTTACGAGATTTAGTGATTCCGTTTGGATATGGAATAGATTTCAATTTATTTTCTAAAAAAGTAGAAAAACAAAAACATAAATTTATATATTCTTCATTTCCTCATCGTGGATTATTACCGTTGCTTGAAATGTGGCCTGTAATTTATTCTAAATATCCGGATGCGATGTTGCATATTCATTGTGATTTAGATGGGAAATGGGTAAATTCAGTAAGACCTGATGAAATGCAAAGAATAAAAGAGTTGATAAAAACACATCCGGAAGGAATTTATTACGAAGGATGGACAAGTAAAAGCAAATTAGCAGAAAATTGGTTAACGTCCGAAATATGGTTTTATCCTTGTACTTTTCTTGAGACATTTTGTTTAACAGCGTTGGAATCAGCTTTAACTAATACTTTAGTGATAACAAGTGATTTAGGGTCATTACAAAATACAGTAGGAGATAGAGGAATAGTAATTAAAGGAAATGCATATACAAAAGAATGGCAAGAAACAGCTTTACAAGAATTGTTTTCAATTATAGATGATCCAATTAAAAAGAATTTCTATTTAAAGAAAAATAATGCATGGGCGAAAAATTTATCATGGGAAAATAGAGCAAATGAATTGATGAAAGTTATGAATATAGACATTGTGAAAGATGTTGTGAAAGATGTTGTGAAAGACGTTGTGAAAGACGTTGTGGAATATTATAAATTTAAAACAAATAAAAATTATATTTCATTAGAAATTGGAGAAACAAAATTAGATTTAGAAAATAAAACAAGTATAAATAATAATAACGATGTTTTTGATGATTTAAAGAAAGTTGAGAAAACATATGATATTATTACATGTTCTAAAATGAATTTGAATGATTTTGATTATTATATGTTGTTATCACGTTGTGTAAAACTATTAAAAAATGGAGGAATATTTTTATTTGACTCAAGTGATTGTACAAATGAATTTCTAAAAAATAAGAATAATTTTAATATTTTAGAAAAAACAGAATCGGTGATATGTATCGAAAGAAAATAAAATATAATTTTTTTTATAGATGAACAAAATCTATAAAAAGAAAAAGTTTTTGAAAAATGATTAAAGAACATCAGAAATATCATATTTTCCATCAATTTTAAATCGATGATAATATCTTCTAACATTTTCACATTTCGGAATTACAAAAATAATTGTTTTTTCGAGAAGATAATAAGAATGAACACAAATGTTTATAATTTCTTTAATTTTATCTTCAGAATCTTTGTAATAAAATGAAAAATCAGTTTCTGCTTTTGAAACTAAATCTTTCATTTCTTCAATATTTTCAATTAATTTAATACCATCTTTAAAAAATTCTAATTCCATATCGATTCTTTGTTGAAGAGATAAAACCAAATCATTGCTATGGTCGTATTGTATATCAGTATCTATATTATTATCACCCCTATAACAATCTGTAAATATCAAATGAGGAATTGGATAATAAATATCAAGTTCATTTGCACTTTTTTGAATTAAAGTATCGATACCATTACTTGAACCACCGTTTTTATCAATAAAATCTAATAATTTTCGCGCACCAATTTTAGAAATAATATATCCACCAGTTCCACCAAGAGAATTTAAGAAAGACCAATAAGCATCGCGTTTTGTTAAAATAGGCATTTTATCTTTTACGAGTTCATCTTGTTGTCTGCGAGTATCTCTAACATGGTGTCCTAAAAATATTAAATCCCAGTTTTTATTAACTTGTGTAAAAATATTATCATATTTGTTTTTAAAATCAGGGGTAAATTCAACATCATCTTCTAATACAGTAAAATAATCATATTCTGAATTAATTAATTCTGTATAAATTTTAACGTGACTCAAAAGACAACCAACCATTCCTCGTCTCATATAGTAATCATTACTTTCAAAAATTTGTTGTAATTGAGAAGAGTTTTTTATCATTTTACCATCAACTGCAGAGAATCTTTCATAATTTAAAAATTCAACGTCTTTGGCGTTTTTGACAAAAGTTTCCCATCTATCAGGACGACGGTCAAGATTAACAATATATGTTTTGAAAGACATATCACAAAAATCTTTCACATCTTCTTTCACAACATCTTTCACATCTTCTTTCACAACATCTTTCACAACATTTTCTTTTCCATAAAATTGTATTTCATTATTTAATTTGTAAGCATTTAATTTCGTTTCATCATCTCTTTCAGAAGTTAAACGACCTGTATGTAAACAATAAATACCTTCAAAAAAAGCAGAAACATAACCTTTATTTGCATATTTATGAGCATAATCCATTTCAAAATGCGAAATTTGTTCATTAAATTCACCAATATCTTTAAAAATGTATGTTCGTGATAAACTTGGCCTTAAACTCCAATGAGGCCAATAGAACGATGATTTACAATTTCCATATTTAGTTTTCCAATTATTAGTTTCTTCTTGTGTTCTACAATATTCATGTATAAAATATCGCAAACCACTATTAGTAGTATGATAAGTTCCCCCTTTAATATCAATATCACTTTCAATTTCCGCATAATTTTTATTAAAAAGACATTGCCCAATTTGTTTGTTAGATTCAATAATATCGATGGAATCTTTAATATAATTACGTTTGACAAAAAATTTCCAATCATCTTCTAAATGAAAAACATAAGGTGTTTTAATGTAGTTTCGAATGATATTCATACTTTGTGGATGACCTTTTTCTGAAACATCTTTAAAATAAAATTCAAAAAATGGATACAAATCTTTCATTTTTTGTCTATCCTCGTCTGAACTATTATCATCAACACAAAACCAGAAATCTATTTCATCGATATCAACACAATTTATTATAGAATTCATAGTTTTCTCAAACAAATCAAAACGTTTACAAGTTGTAATGGTTAGAGTTACTAAAGGAAAATCTTTTTGCGTGCGTTTTAATATTCCGTCAATTTTTTCTTTATTGTAGAAAATATATCTATCGGCTACATGATTTATTGAAAAATGTTGATTAAATAAAAGTCTCCATGCTCTGTCTTGAGTTAGACCTTTCATAGTAAGACAATCTTCGTGGATATCGAATGCTTTTTCGTGATTGTTGATGTAGTAAGAACTAATAGCACATTCATCTTTAATATCAGTTGAACTTGGGAACATTTTAGAAAAATATTCAGAAACCATGACACACAGATGAAATAGATTAGAAGAACGAAGAACACGAATTAAATTTACTGCATTCGGTTCGCAAGGAAATAAAATAAAATTATGAATTATAGTATCAATTTGTTCGGAAGACATTTAAATGATAAACATAAGTTTTTAAATAAAATTATTTAAAAATAAAAAATCATTTTACAAATGAATAAAGCATTAACTATTTTTAGAAAATATCCGCCACCGATGATAATAAGAAATGATAATCTTACAATTTCTTTACAAAAAAAAATGTTAGAAATAACAAAACCGAAGAAAATAAAACGAAAAGAAATAACATTTTGTCCAATATGGATTCGGAAATTTTTTTAAGATGATGAAAAGAAATAGCGTGTTAAACCGACGTCGGTTAAAAATTTGCTGATATATGAACATAATTCATCACTTGAATGCAATGAATACCAATAAATCATTTGTTTTATTTTATCTTCGTCTGAATCATTTTCTTTAAAAAATTTATCTAAAACTTTAATTTTAGAATATTTTTTAATTAATTCGTCAACATCTGTGTTAAGTTTTTTCCATTCATTATCATCTTCATTTGGAAGAATTTTAAAAACATTTATAATAATTTCAGATAAAAGTAATTTATTATAACTTCTACAAGATTTACCGGTATTGAGTGTTCGTTTATCGATAACATCATCATCATTAACAATTTCTTTTTTCTTTGCTTTTGTTTTTGGTTCTTTAACTTTCTTTTTTTTGTTTTTAATATTTTGGGAATCGTCTACAAGAAAGAATTTCCATTTTTTATTTATTTCTTTATCAACAACATAAAAACCGAAATATTTATATTCATTGTCTCTAATTTCATTGATGTAATTATCGAAAATATCAATTTCTGTTTTCCCGCAATTACTCCAAATAGATGTCTCATAATTAAAAAATTTCAAATCGTTATTGTTTTTCTTTTTAATATCATACATTATCCATGATATTAAACCTTTTTCAGTTTCTAAACAAAATGTTTTCAAGAATTCAAAAATAATACCATGATTTTGCCCAGATGATATAATTTCCTCAAGAATTGTTTGTACAATATTTGGTTTTAAAGAAATAATCAAATTTTGTACAATTTCTGCATCAGTTTCTTTAAATAACTTTATTATAGTTGCTTCACTTGAACTTGATGATTCTTCTAAAGATTTTGTAATTATATTTGGAGGTTTTTTATAAATATTTGGCATTTCAGTATAATATGCAGATAAGAAATTATTACTTATATTTGCGTTATCAGAAATGTAAAATATGTTATTATCTTCGTATAAAAAACAAGGAATACCATATTTATTGTAAACAGTTTCTTTGTTGTCTATAATTTCTTTAAGAAATAAAAATATATAATCGGCATTTTCAAATTTATTGATTTCCGAAAATGTTATATAAAATTGTTTTTTGAAAATTTCGAAAATTTGGTTTTTAAATTTTTTATTTTCTTCATTGTTCAAATAATATATTTTATCGGTTGAATATTCTAATTTTGAAGGAATAACATTTAGAACATTATCGCATTCATAAGTGCAACTTTGATATTCACATTCGCGTTGATTATCATATCCAACAACTAAATTTCTGTTTTTATTAAGAGCGCAGTCGAATGCTGATTCTTTGATAATTCTTTCAATCATTTTACTATTGATATCTTTAATTTCAGATTTCTTATAGTGTTTTATATCAACAGAATCGATTTTATCGTTGTTTGGGACAGATATATATTGATAAACTTTTACAGTTGGAGTAATATCTAAATTTTTTTCTCTAAAATTTTCTATTAAAGCATTATGTGAACCAAAACGAAGACCACGAGCAATGGCTTGGTCAATTTCTGAATAGTTCCAATAAGGTGTGATAATATATTCTTCTTGGATATGATTAAATGAAAAACCTTCAGATACAATTCTTGACCCAATAATTAAACTTATATAATCTCCATGAACATTTTTTTTGTCATTAAAAATGTTGTCGATGATATATTTACTATCTTTAGCGTTTTCAGTTGTAATTAAAATAAATCTTAAACCTTTTGATTTATCAGAACTTAAATTTGCTTGTTTGAAATTAAATAATTTTAAAAGTAAAGAAAATAAAATTACACCTCCGCCTTTTACGGTATTATTGTATAAAAACATACATTTTTTATTTATGGGGTCTCTTACGGATTTTAGTATTTTTTTAATAACGTGTTCATATTTTGATGAACATTTTCCGATATTTTTAAGTAAAGTTTCTTCATCACTTTCTTCAGGTGTTTCTTTTTTTCGGAGAAATTCAACAAATTTTGAAGTTAATTTGTAATTTTTAATACTATCTCCTGAAATATATTTTTTGAATCCTATTATACCATATGATTCATCAGGAAATACAAATATCGATGCTCTGGTAGAATTAATATCAAAACTGTCTTTATTAGCTCCATCTGTATATTTTTCTTCATCAGAATCAGGTACAAGTTCAGGCATTTCATCTTCTGGTGGTATTTCTTGAGGTGGTGGAGGAATTTCATTTTCGTTTTCAATTTCGCCTTCTTGTACAGTTTCAGTTTTATGGGCTTTAGTATAACCTTTTGTTTGATGGTCGCTCATAATAGTTGGTACAACAATTATATTTTTCAGAGATTTATAATTTGATTCACCGACAAATTCTTTTTTCACTGATGATTTTATAGATTGAAGATATGAAACACGACCTCTGAATTTTGATTTTAACTCATTTACCAGATTTTTATCATCTTTTAATTTATACAAAATATCATTATCAAAATTATCAATTTCGTCAAAATATCTACTTAAAAATTTTTCTTTTACAGGAATTTGTTTATGCATAGGTAAAATAAGATTCATTACATCAGCAATTTCATCTATTTTATCTTTTATCGGAGTTCCAGACATTAATAATATTTTAGAATTTTGTATTAAATGTAAGAAACGATGAAATTGTTTATATAATGTTTTATCATCATCTTGACGAATGTTGTGAACTTCATCGATAACAATAATATATTTTGAATATTCATTTATGATAAATTCATTCGTTTTATTTTTAATAAAATTTGAAAATGTTTGAAAAGTTTTAAAACTATAATAATCTTTAACTAATGCAGTGCTTAATTTATTTTTTGATTTTCTATTAATATATTGCCCTTTAGTACATTTGTATAAAAGTTCGCGTTTATAATTTGAAAGTAATAATTTTCCTTTTGCGAATATAATCGCACCTTTGAAAGTAGAATTTTCATTTTTAATCTTTTCTATACATGCTATAGATGTACACGTTTTTCCAGAACCCATACTATGATAAAGTAAAAGTTGGTCGTATAATGTATATGAAGAAAAGAAATATGATATAATAATTTGATTCTTCAAAAGAGTCCCTTTTTTATCTGGTAATTTTTCATAAGATTCAAGTTTATTATCGAAAAATTCTTTTTTATTGTAAATTTGTTGATTGAAAGATTCGTCATTAATATCGGGATATATTGGTAAAAATTCTAAAATATCGTCCATTTGTTTAATTACAACTTTTTTTTATAAAACTTTTTTTTTGTAAACTTTTTTATTACTTATAATAAAATGGGAAATACTAATGTGATACCTAACGCAGATAATTCACAAAGTACATCATATTTATATGAAATTACACACGATATAATAACAAATGATTTCGATAGAAAACAAACTGTATTTTTTACAAATATATTAGGAGTTCTTTGTTATTTAGAATTTTCTAAACATAATCAAGATGATAATATTAAGTTGATAGTTTACAAAAATGAATTAAATATATATCATCTTGATGACGACCAAAGAGGGATGATGCTTACTGTTTTTCCAAGTCTCGATGAAGAATTTATACCAAAAGATAATAGTGTATCATTATGTAAAGAATTACATAAATTAACGTTAAATAAATTAAAAATTGAGGAAGTAAATGAAATAAATAAAAAATACGGTAGTTATTTATATGTTAACAAAAATAGATTAAGTGTATGTGAACATATAAAAGTAGATAGTGTATATGATTTAAATGTTTTAGTAATTACTGAAGATGATAAAGAAAAACTTAAAGAATTAAGTGAAAAGGACAAAATAAAATATCTTTTGGCGCAAAAAAAAATAAATCAGAATACAAATGATACGGTTAAAGTAGAAAACCATTTAGACAAAATCACGAAAA
>Ga0214917_10004344_pt1 | contig 15819 bp, 12 predicted proteins | sample LL_1208_BB_MetaG_FD_177983 | JGI IMG/M metagenome (GOLD analysis project Ga0214917, IMG submission 177983) | Freshwater microbial communities from Lake Lanier, Atlanta, Georgia, United States - LL_1208_BB | ecosystem: Environmental > Aquatic > Freshwater > Lake | place: USA: Georgia | collected... | reverse complement strand
ACGCTCAGCAACGGCTGGGTCGCACCCTATCGGCCAGGGGCCGGCTTGGCGAGGGGGAGCTGGCGCCGGGACTCCAGTTCCAGCCACAGCATCAGGGCGGTCACATCGGCCGGGCTCACCCCGGGCACCCGGGCGGCCTGGCCCAGGGTGAGAGGTTGGATCGCCGCCAGCTTTTCGCGGGCTTCGCGCGACAGGGTGCCGATGCGGGCGTAGTCGATGTCGGCGGGGATCGGGCGCTGCTCCTGCTTCTTCACCTGCTCGATCTGCTGCTGCTGGCGGGCCAGATAGCCGCTGTATTTGATGTCGATCTCGGCCCCTTCGCGCACGTCCGCCGGCAGGTCGGCGGCGCAGAGGCCATGGCGTACCAGATCGGCGCTGTGGAAGCCGGGGCGCCGCAGCAGATCGGCCAGGGTGATCGACCCTTTGATGGCGGCACCGGTCTGGGCGGTCACGGCGGCTGCGGCCGGATCGCTGGCCTTGAGCCGCACCGTGCTCAGGCGCTGCATTTCGGCGGCGATCGCCGCCTGCTTGTGCGTGTAGATCTGCCAGCGGCGGTCATCGATCAGGCCCAAGTCCCGGCCCAGGGGGGTGAGCCGGCGATCGGCGTTGTCGCCCCGCAGCACCAGCCGGTATTCGCTGCGGCTGGTGAGCACCCGGTAGGGCTCGCGCAGATCTTTGGTGATCAGGTCGTCGATCATCGTGCCGATGTAGCTGCCCTCGCGGGGGAAGTGCACCGGCGCCTCGCCCCGCAGCTGCCGCACCGCATTCAGTCCCGCCACCAGCCCCTGGGCGGCGGCCTCTTCGTAGCCGGTGGTGCCGTTGAGCTGCCCGGCGGAATAGAGCCCCTGCACCCGCTTGGTCTCCAGGCTGGGCCGGAGCTGGGTGGCCGGCAGATAGTCGTAGTCCACGGCATAGGCCGGGCGCAGCATCACGCATTGCTCCAGCCCCGGCAGGGTGCGCAGCAGCTCCAGTTGCAGCCGTTCCGGCAGGCCGGTGGAGAAGCCCTGCACGTAGATCTCCGGCGTGTCGCGCCCCTCCGGCTCCAGGAAGATCTGGTGGCTGTCCTTGTCGGCAAAGCGCACGATCTTGTCTTCGATCGAGGGGCAGTAGCGCGGGCCCTTGCTGTCGATGAAGCCGCCGTAGATCGGCGTCAGGTGCAGGTTGTCGCGAATCAGCTGGTGGGTGGCCGCCGTGGTGCGGGTGATGTGGCAGCTCATCGGCTCACCGCTCACCCAGCTGCTGGGGTCGAAGGAGAAGTAGCGGTCGTGGGCGTCGCTCGGTTGCTCCTCCAGTTGGTCGAGGGCAATGCTGCGCCGATCCACCCGGGCCGGGGTGCCGGTCTTGAGGCGCCCCATCTGGAAGCCCAGGGCCTCCAGGGCCTGCGTGAGCCCCTCGGCGGCCTGCTCGCCGGCGCGGCCGGCGGCCATCGATTGATTGCCCACCCAGATCTGGCCCCCCAGGAAGGTGCCGGCGGTGAGGATCACGGCGGAGGCGCTGTAGCAGCTGCCGAAGTAGGTGCGCACGCCACGGATCTGCTGGTCGTCCACCTCCAGCCCCGTCACCATCGCCTCGCGCAGGGCGAGGTTGGGGGTGTGCTGCAGCAGCTGCAGCATCTGGCGGGCGTACTGGCGCTTGTCGGTCTGGGCGCGCAGGGCCCACACCGCCGGGCCGCGGCTGGCGTTGAGCACCCGCTTCTGCAGGGCGGTGGCATCGGCCAGGCGGCCGATCACGCCGCCCAGGGCATCCACCTCATGCACCAGCTGGCTCTTGGCCGGACCCCCCACCGCCGGGTTGCAGGGCTGCCAGGCGATGCGGTCGAGGTTGAGCGAAAACAGGGCGGTGGAGCAGCCCAGCCGCGCCGCGGTGATCGCCGCCTCGCAACCGGCGTGGCCACCCCCGACGACGATCACGTCGAAGTGCTCGATCGGGGCGCTGCTGAACGGCATGGTTCGACGCTAGGGCTCGGCCCGGTGCGCAGCTGGCCAGCGCTCAGGCGGCCAGGTTGCGGAAGCGGGTGAACTGTGGCTCAAACAGCAGTTTCACCGTGCCCACCGGCCCGTTGCGGTGCTTGGTCACGATGATCTCGGTGATGCCGCGATCGGCCGTGTCCGGGTTGTAGTACTCGTCCCGGTAGATCATCAGCACCAGGTCGGCGTCCTGCTCGATCGAGCCGGATTCGCGCAGGTCGGAGAGCATCGGGCGCTTGTTGGTGCGCGATTCCACGCCGCGGCTCAGCTGGGAGAGGGCGATCACTGGCACGTTCAGTTCGCGCGCCATCTGCTTAAGGCCCCGGGTGATGCGCGAGAGCTCCTGCACGCGGTTGTCGGAGCCGCCCCCCTCCATCAGCTGCAGGTAGTCGATGACCACCAGCCCCAGCTCCTTGCCGCTTTCCGCCATCAGCCGCCGGCAGAGCGAGCGCATCTCCAGCACGCCGGCGTTGGGTTTGTCGTCGATGTAGATCGGCATCTGGCCGAGGCTGCTGATGCCCTGGCCCAGCAGCGGCCACTCATCCGGGTTGAGCCGGCCGGTGCGCAGACGGCCGCTCTCGATGCCCACCTCCATGGCCAGCAGGCGGTAGGTGAGCTGCTCCTTGCTCATCTCCAGGGAGAACACGCACACCGGCAGGTTGTGCAGCTGGGCCACGTTCTTGGCCAGGTTGAGCGTGATCGCCGTTTTGCCCATGGCGGGGCGACCGGCCACGATGATCAGGTCGCTGCGCTGCAGCCCCTGGGTCATGGCATCCAGGTCGTAGAAGTTCACCGGGATGCCGGCCACCGCCGTGCCCAGCGAGCGGCTTTCGATCTCGTTGAAAGTGGCGGTGAGGATCTCGGCGGTGGGGGTGAGGCCGGTGCTGGGCTTCTCCTGGCTGATGGCGAAGATCTTCTGCTCGGCCTCATCGAGCACCTGCTCCATCGGCTTGCTCTGATCGAAGCCCAGGCGGATCACGTCATTGCCGGAGCGGATCAGCTGCCGGCGCAGGTACTTGTCCATCACCAGGCGTGCCACCTGATCGATCGAGGCGGTGGAGAGGGTGCGCTCCACCAGCTCCACCAACCGGCCGCTGCCCCCCACCTTCTCCAGGTTGCTGGTGTCCGCCAGCCAGGCGGTCATGGCGGTGAGATCGGTGGGTTTGCCCTGGCCGTGCAGCATCAGGGCGGTGCGATAGATCTCCCGGTGGGCGGAGAGGTAGAAGGCCTCCGGCTGCAGCACATCGGCCACGCGGCCGATGGCGTCGGGGTCCAGCAGGATGCCCCCCAGCACCGCCTCCTCCGCCTCCAGGTTCTGCGGGGGCACCCCGTCCGGGGCGGCCTCGAAGCCGAAGCCCTCAGCGCTGCGCCCGCGGCGGCGCGGGTCGCCGTCCCCCTCCGGGGCCAGGTTGCTGAGGGGAACGCTCACCATGGTGGCCGCGTGGGGGGGCGATCAAAAAGCCGTCAGGCCCTAGGGGGGCTGACGGCCGAGGGGGACTCATTGTGGCGACTGTCGGCCGCTCCGGCAGGCGGAGGCGGCCAGGGTTCAAGCCGGGCTCAGTGGCTGACCACTTCCAGGTTGATTTCGGCACTCACCTCGGTGTGCAGCTTCACCTGCACCTTGTAGCTGCCGGTGCGGTGGATTTCCGGCACGGTGATGTCGCGGCGGTCCACCTCTTTCTTGGTGGCGGCTTCGATCGCCTCGGCCACGTCGGCGTTGGTCACGGTGCCGAACAGCACGTCATCGCCGCCGGTCTGCTTCTTGACGGTGAAGCGGCCGATGGTTTCCAGGGCGGTGCGGAAGGCGACGGCCTCAGCCTTGAGGGCGGCCTGGCGCTCGGCCTCCTTGGCGCGGCGGTGCTCCACCTGGCGCATCACGGCGGGGGTGACGGGCACCGCTTTGCCCTGGGGCAGCAGGAAGTTGCGGGCGTAGCCGGGGGCAACGTCCACCAGATCGCCGTCCTTCCCCAGGCTGTAAACGTCCTCGCTGAGGACGACGGAAACGCGCTTGGCCATGGGAAACGACGAACGAACGATCAACGCTTGGGCGATGGGTCAGCCTACGGCACCGCTTGCGGGGCGTGCTAGCAGCGTCTGAGGCAGGCGCACCTGGGTGGCCAGGCCGAGGCGCTGCATCAGTCGGATGTGCAGCCAGGTGAGGTCCGGTTCGCGCCAGCCCCAGCCATGGCGGGCGGAGTGGGGGTAAGCGTGGTGGGTGTTGTGCCAACCCTCGCCGAAGGTGAGCGCCGCCACCCAGGGGTTGTTGCGGGACCCGTCACCGCTGTCGTGGAGCACGTAGCCCCAGCGGTGGGTGGCGGAGTTCACCAGCCAGGTGCAGTGGTAGATCAGCACCAGGCGCAGCGGGATGCCCCAGAGCACCAGGGCCCAGCCGCCCGCTCCGGTGACCGTGCCGATCCAGAACAGCAGGCCCGCCAGGGGCAGCTGCAGCAGCAGGAACCAGCGGTTCAGCCAGCGGTAATAGGGGTCGGCCGCCAGGTCGCCGCTGAGCCGGGGCACCGCCGCCTGGGCGGGGATCGCTTCGAACATCCAGCCCATGTGGCTCCACCAGAAGCCACGGTGGCTGTTGTGATGATCCGTATCCGTATCGGAAAACTTGTGGTGGTGGCGGTGCAGCCCCACCCAGTCGATCGGGCCGTGCTGGCAGCTCAGGGCGCCGCAGGTGGCGAAGAAGCGCTCCAGCCAGCGGGGCACCTGGAAGGCGCGGTGGCTCAGCAGCCGGTGGTAGCCGATGGTCACCCCCAGGCAGGCGGTGACCCAATAGAGAACCAGCAGTGCGGCCACGGCGGGCACGCTCCAGAACTGGGGCAGCAGCGCCACCAGGGCCAGGGCGTGGATGGCGGCCATGAAGCCGATCACCCCCCAGTTGCGCCCGGGGCCGGCATCCGGCCTGGGGGTGTCGCCGCCGCGCGGGCGGTGCAGGTGCTGCACGCGGCCCGGGGGCGAGATCGTGGCGGTGATGGCGGCCGACATGGGCCTCTCCGTTGAAGTCACTTAAGATGGTAGCAGTACGGATCCGTATCAGGTGAGCGACCGAGATGAACTCGAAGCAGGGCGGGATGCGTTCGGGCATCTGATCAGGGTGTGGCATGAGCGCAACGGCTGGAGCCAGCGGGTGCTGCCGGCCCTGGCGGAGCGCCTGGAGCTCGGGCGCGTGCACAACTCCCAGCTCTCCAACCTGCGCAACCGCAAGCTGGCCTCCCCGGGCCCCGAGCTGTTCGTGGCCCTGGGGCGCATCAATCAGTTGCTGGCCCGCCAGGCCGCCGGGGGACGCCTGGATCCCGAGCTGGCCCAGCGCTTGGCTGAAGTTCCGGAGCTGCTGGCGGCCCTGCAGGAGTCGGCCCTGCCACTGCTGGCCGACGACGGCGCGCCGTTGGGTCCCGCCCAGTTGTTCGAGATTTTCGTCGGCCTGCGGCCCCTGCCCAGCGCCTTCGACCTGCGCATCGCCGCGGCGGAGGCGGCAGGGCTCAGTGCCGCCCTGGCGGAGCTGCTCACGGCCGGTCGCCCCTGGCGCGTGTGCCGCGATCAGCTGCTGGCGGCCTACCCGGCCGAACAGCGCCAGCGCCGGGAGCGCTTTGCCGATGTGATCGCCGGCCAGCGGGATTACAGCGCTGAGGAGATCGATGGCGAGCTGGCCGATCTGCGCCGCACCCTGGCCGCCCTGGGGGCCATGGGCGAGCAGGAGATCAGCGCCGATCAGTTTCTGGAGTTGCTGCGGCAGCGGGCGCGCCAGCTGGACCAACCCCATTCCGTCTCCGAGGGGGAGGAGCTGGGGGCCGCGATCCGTCGGCGCCTGCAGGTTCAGGCCGGGTAGCGGGCCTCGCGGATGCGGCGGGCCCAGCCCAGCTGTCGCAGCAGCCGGATGTGCTGCCAGGTGATGTCGAACTCGAACCAGCGCAGGCCATGGCGGGCACTGGAGGGGTGGGCGTGGTGGTTGTTGTGCCAGCCCTCACCGAAGCTCAGGATCGCCACCCACCAGCAGTTGCGCGAGAGGTCGGGGCAATCAAAGTTGCGGTAGCCGCAGGCGTGGGTGGCGGAATTCACCAGCCAGGTGACGTGATACACGAGCACCAGCCGCAGCGGGATGGCCCACAGCACCAGCCCCAGGCCGCCGCCATGCACCTGGGCGGCGTTGCCATACCAGTAGAGCGCTGCCCCCACGGGGATCTGCAGCAGCAGGAACCAGCGGTCCAGCCAGCGGTAGAAGGGGTCCTGCTGCAGGTCGCCGGTGAAGCGGTGCATCTCCTTCAGCGCCGGGATGTCATGCAGCATCCACTCGCTATGGGCCCACCACAGGCCACGGGCGGCGTCGTGGTGGTCGTTGGGCTGGTCGGAGAACTTGTGGTGATGGCGGTGCAGGCCCACCCACTCGATCGGGCCGCTCTGGCAGGCCAGGGAGCCCATCAGCACCAGCACGCGCTCCAGCCATTTGGGGGCCACGAAGCTGCGGTGCGCCACCAACCGATGCAGCCCCAGGGTGACCCCGATCACCGTGGTCCAGTACAGAACCGCCAGGGCCACCAGGCCCTGCCAGCTCCAGTACTGGGGCAGCAGGGCGAACACGGCGCCCACGTGGATCACCAGCATGAAACCGGTGGTGCCCAGCTTGAACTTCTTCTGGCTGCGGGGCAGGGCTGTGCGCGGCACCACCAGGGCCGCCCGCATGCGGGCCTCCTGGGCCAGCGTGTAGCCGGCGGCCTCACCGCTGGAACCGCCATCCAGATCCGCGTTGCCGCGGGCTGAACGGGCCGCACCGGCGGCGTCTGGGGCTAAGACCAAAGTGAACTCCTGAGGGATGCGCAGGCTCCGGTTCGCTCGGTGCCCCCGGGGACGGGAGCTGCGCACCACTGACCTGGGATGCCTGTTGCGGCCTAGGGCGGTCGCCAAGACATCAGTGCGCGAAATCTAGACGGATGGTTGACCGGACCCGGGCCGGCAGCATGGGGCTAATGCCGCTGCGCCATGACCGCATCCCGCCAGGCCTGGGCCGCTGATCAGCTCGGCGTTGCCCTGGAGCGCATCGCCCCCACCGTGCGGGCCCGTCGCGCCGGGGTGCGACCGCGGCTGCAGCGGGTGCTTGAGGCCTTCGCCGCTGAGCGCCTGGGGGTGCATCACTTCGCCTCCGTGAGTGGCTACGGCCATGGCGACCTGGGCCGTGAGGTGCTCGATCGGGTGTTCGCCCGGGTGTTGCAGGCGGAGGCGGCCGCCGTGCGGCTGCAGTTCGTGAGCGGCACCCATGCCATCGCCGCCGCCCTCTATGGGGTGTTGCGGCCGGGGGATCGACTGCTGGCGCTCACGGGGCGGCCCTACGACACGCTCGAGGAGGTGATCGGCATCCGCGGCAGCGGCCAGGGTTCTCTCGCGGAGTTCGGCATCGCCTACGACGAGCTCGCCCTGTTGCCCGACGGCCTGGTGGATGAGGACGGCATCGCCGCCGCCCTGGCGGTGCCCACGCGGCTGGTGCTGATTCAACGCAGCTGCGGCTACAGCTGGCGCCCCTCGCTCACGGTGGCGCAGATCGGCCGCCTGGTGGAGCGGGTGAAAGCCCTGCAGCCCGACTGCCTGGTGTTCGTGGACAACTGCTATGGCGAGCTGGTGGAGCTGCAGGAGCCCACGGCGGTGGGGGCCGATTTGATGGCGGGTTCACTGATCAAAAACCTGGGCGGCACCATCGCCCCCACCGGCGGCTACGTGGCGGGCCGCAGCGAGCTGGTGGAGCAGGCCTGCTGCCGGCTCACCGCCCCCGGCATCGGCAGCGAGGGGGGCACGGGCTTCGACCTGCACCGCCTGCTGTTCCAGGGGCTGTTCCTGGCCCCCCAGATGGTGAGCGAAGCCCTGCTCTGCGCCGAGCTCACGGCGGCGGTGTTCGCTGGGCGTGGCTATGGCGTCAAGCCGGAGGTGGGCGGTGCGCGCAGCGATGTGATCCAGGCGGTGCGCCTGGGCGATCCCGAGCCGCTCAAGGCGGTGTGCCGCGCCTTCCAGGCCTGTTCACCGGTGGGGGCCTATCTGGATCCGGTGCCGGCGCCGATGCCCGGCTACGCCAGCGAGCTGGTGATGGCCGGCGGCACCTTTATTGATGGCAGCACCAGTGAGTTCTCCGCCGATGGCCCGCTGCGGGAGCCCTATGTGCTGTATGCCCAGGGGGGCACCCATCTGGCCCATGCCGAGCTGGCCCTGCAGGCTGCCCTGGTGGCGCTGGCCGACGGCGGTTGGGTCTGCCCCTGAGTTGGGGCCTGTTGCAGGCGCCGCTGGCCGCCTGGATTTCCGGCAGACTGCGCTCACTTGCATCCGGCCCAGCCGATGGCCTCCAGCTACCCCGACGATCGCCGGTATGCCGACAGCCATGAATACGTGCGGCTGGAGGGCGATCTGGTGCGCGTGGGCATCACCGCCTTTGCGGTGGAGCAGCTGGGGGACATCGTGTTCGTGGAGCTGCCCGATCCCGGCGCCAGCCTCAGCCAGGGCAGCGGCTTCGGTTCGGTGGAGTCGGTGAAGGCTGTCGAAGACCTGGTGGCCCCGGTGAGCGGCACCGTGGAGGCCCGCAACGAAGCGGTGCTGGCCAGCCCGGAGGAGTTGCAGAACGACCCCCATGGCGAGGGCTGGCTGCTGCTGGTGCGCCCCAGCGATCCCGCCCAGATCGATGCCCTGATGGATGCCGCCACCTACGGCGCCAAGGTGGATGGCCACTGAGCTGAGCCCCGCCCTGAGCCCGTTCGTTGCCCGCCACATCGGGCCCGATGCCCAGCAGCAGCGCCAGATGCTGGCGGATCTCGGCCTGGAGCAGCTGGAGGCCCTGGTGGCCGAGGTGGTGCCCGAGGCGATCCTGTTGGCCCCCGAGGCCGCCGAGCAGGGGTTGCCCCGGGGCTGCGGCGAGGCGGAGGCCCTGGCGGAGCTGCAGGCGATCGCGGCCACCAATCGCGTGCAACGCAGCCTGATCGGCCTGGGTTACCACGGCACCATCACGCCGGCGCTGTTGCAGCGCCATGTGTTTGAAAACCCGGCCTGGTACACGGCCTACACCCCCTACCAGGCGGAGCTCAGCCAGGGGCGCCTGGAGGCGCTGCTCAACTTCCAGACCCTGATCAGCGAGCTCACCGGCCTGCCGATCGCCAATGCCTCGCTGCTGGATGAGGCCACGGCGGCGGCCGAAGCCATGGCCCTCAGCGCCGCCGCCTGCCCCCGTTCCGAGGCGCGCCGCTTCCTGGTGGACCAGGCGGTGCTCCCCCAGACCTGGGCCGTGCTGCAGACCCGCGCCGAGCCCCTGGAGATTGAGCTGGAGCGCCTTGATCCACGGCTGCTGACACAGCAGCCCGAACGGTTGGAGGGGGCCTTCGGCCTGCTGTTGCAGCTGCCCGGTGTGGATGGAGCCCTGTGGGATCCGGCCGCCGTGGTGGCCGCCGCCCGCGCCGCCGGGGTGATCGTCACCGCCGCGGTGGATCCCCTGGCCCAGGTGCTGCTGGCCCCGGTGGGTGAGCTTGGGGTGGAAATCGCCGTGGGCAGCAGCCAGCGCTTCGGCGTGCCGCTGGGCTTCGGTGGCCCCCACGCAGCCTTCTTTGCCACCACCGCCGCCCAGCAGCGCCGCATCCCGGGCCGGCTGGTGGGCCAATCGCTGGATGCGGAGGGCCGTCCGGCCCTGCGCCTGGCCCTGCAGACCCGCGAGCAGCACATCCGCCGCGACAAGGCCACCAGCAACATCTGCACCGCCCAGGTGCTGCTGGCGGTGATGGCCGGCTTCTACGCCGTCCATCACGGCCCGGAGGGCCTGGCCGCCATCGCCCGCCGTGTGCTGCTGCTGCGGGAGGTGCTCAGCCGCGGCCTGACCCAGCTCGGTCTGCCCCCCGCACCCGGCCCCGGCTTCGACAGCCTGCGGCTGGAGACCCCCCAGGCGGCGGTGCTGCTGCAGCGGGCTGAGGCGGCGGGTTTCAACCTGCGGCCGGAGGCGAATGGCCTGGCCATCAGCCTCGACGAACTCAGCAGCAGCTCCGAACTGCAGGCGCTGCTGGCAGCCCTCGCCCCCGCCGGCGCCGCGGTGCCCGATGCGGCCGCGCTGCTGGCGGGGCTGGAGCAGGAGCTGGCGGCGGCCGGCGCTGCCGCCACCCCCGAGGCAGCCCTGTGGGGTTCAGCCGTGCCCCGGCGCCAGGGGCCCTGGCTGCAGCAGCCGGTGTTCCAGCGCTACCACAGTGAAACCGAGCTGCTGCGCTACATCCAGCGGCTCGTGAGCCGTGATTTTTCGTTGGTGCACGGCATGATCCCGCTGGGCAGCTGCACCATGAAGCTCAATGCCGCCGCCGAGCTGCAGCCGGTGAGCTGGCCCGCCTTCGCCCAGCTGCATCCGTTTGCCCCGGCGGCCCAGAGCGTTGGTTACCGGCGCCTGGTGAGTGATCTGGAGCAGTGGTTGGCGGCCCTGACGGGCTTTGCCGCCGTGTCGCTGCAGCCCAATGCCGGCTCCCAGGGGGAGTACGCCGGCCTGCTGGTGATCCGAGCCTGGCACCGCAGCCGCGGCGACCACCACCGCCGCATCTGCCTGATCCCCACCAGCGCCCACGGCACCAACCCCGCCAGCGCCGTGATGGCCGGCATGCAGGTGGTGGCTGTGGCCTGCGACGAGCAGGGCAACATCGATCGGGCCGATCTGGCGGCCAAGGCTGAAGCCCACGCCGCCGAGCTGGCGGCGTTGATGGTCACCTATCCCTCCACCCATGGGGTGTTCGAGCAGGGCATCCAGGAGATCTGTGAGCTGGTGCACCGCTGCGGCGGCCAGGTGTATCTCGATGGCGCCAACCTCAACGCCCAGGTGGGTCTGGCCAAGCCGGGCCTCTACGGCGCCGATGTGTGCCACCTCAACCTGCACAAGACTTTCTGCATCCCCCACGGCGGCGGCGGCCCCGGGGTGGGTCCGATCGCCGTGGCCGAGCACCTGCGCCCCTATCTGCCGGGTCATCCCCTGGCGGAGCACTGCGGCGCTGAACAGGCGATCGGGCCGGTGAGCGCCGCCCCCTGGGGCAGCGCCAGCATCCTGCCGATCAGCTGGATGTACATCCGCATGATGGGTGGCGCCGGCCTGCGTCAGGCCAGCGCGGTGGCGCTGCTCACGGCCAACTGGTTGGCGGAGCGGCTGGAGCCCCAGTTCCCCGTGCTCTATCGGGGGGCCAGCGGCCGTGTGGCCCACGAATGCATCCTTGATCTGAGGCCCCTGCGCCGCAGCGCCGGCCTGGAGGTGGACGACCTGGCCAAGCGGTTGATGGACTACGGCTTCCATGCCCCCACGGTCAGTTGGCCGGTGGCCGGCACGGTGATGGTGGAGCCCACCGAAAGCGAAGCGCTGCCGGAGCTGGAGCGGTTTGTTGCGGCGATGAGCGCGATTCGGCAGGAGGCGGCCCAGATCGAAGCCGGTGCCTGCGACCCCCAGGACAACCCGCTCAAGCGGGCCCCCCACACCCTGGCCGCGGTGACGGCGGATGTGTGGGATCGGCCCTACAGCCGCCAGCAGGCGGGCTTCCCGGCCGGAGAGGAGCAGCGGGCCAGCAAGCTGTGGCCGGCGGTGGCTCGGATTGACAACGCCTACGGCGATCGCAATCTGGTGTGCACCTGCCCGTCGGTGCAGGAGCTGGCCCAGCCCACCGCGGCTTGAAGTTCCCCTTGGCGGTTGCCGTCGCGGCGAACAGGTTTATATTTCCTGCCATCAGTGGATTTGCTGAATTTCTTTCGGCCTCCGCCCTTGCATCTCCTGCAAGATCTGCTGCAACTGCAGGCATCACTGCAGGCCAGGACGACTCAATGAGCGACGACACGCTGAGTTCTATTCACGCCAACCGTCAGCCCGGTTTGCAATTGCCTCAGCTGCCGGAAGGTCAGACCCTGAGTGTGGAAGGCACCAACGTGGTGCGTGTGCCCTTCGGCGTGCGTCGCCCACGCCGCAGCCGTCCGGCCCGGCCGGACCATTGGGCCACCCTGGTGCTGCCCTTCCAGGCCGGCGGTTCCACGCCGACCCCGCCGCCACAGGCGGCCTGATCGGCCTCAGGAGGCCTGGTCGAGACGCCAGTCGATCAGGGCCTTGACGTCATCAACGGAGCTGGCCGGGGCGCGGAAGGGCAGCAGCGTCATCGGACTGCGCTCCGGGCGCACCAGCCAGGTGAGATCGTTCTGCGGGATGAGCACGAAACCGCGGTAGCGCACCACCCAACGCTGGTGGATGGTGCTGCTGGTGGTGGCGGTGCGCATCGCTGCGGAGAGTGGCTTGCGGATGTATTTGAGCGGCTGAAGCGGCCATCGGCGGCAGATTCGGATTCTCTTCCGCTGGATGTGACTGAAGCTTAAGCCGCAACGGAAAGGAAGTGCGAAACCCACTGCCTCCACTGCTTTCTTGCGTTTCTTTGCCGTCTGTGACGTTGTTCCCATTCGGTGACGTCGACGACACATTCCCGGCTGATTGATGCCGGTTCTGCATAAACAAGTCGCGACCCTGGCCCCGCCTGGGCCGCGCCCTCAGTAGTTGCCGCCGCTGCGCCGTTGGTGCACGGCCGTGCTGCCGCTGGCATCGAGCAGGCCGCCGGCCTCCGCCTGGGCGTAGATCAGCCAGTGGTCACCGCATTCCATCCGCTGCTTCACCTGGCACTCCAGCCAGGCCAGGGCATCCGGCAGCAGCGGCTGGCCGGCCGGACTGTGCTCCAGCTCCAGGCCGGCGAAGCGATCGGCGCCGGGGGCGAACGGTTGCAGGAACTGTTTCATCGGGCCGCTCTCGCGCCCCGCCGCCAGCACGTTGAGGGCGAACCGGTCACCCACATGCAGCAGCGCTTCCACCGCCCGGTCCTTGGCCACGGCCACCGTGAGGCCAGGGGGGCTGAAGCTGGCCTGGCTCACCCAGCTGGCCACCATGGCACCGCTGAGCTGGTCCTGGCCACGGCCTTTCAGCGTGGTGAGCACGCACAGGGAGCCCACCACCCGGCCCAGGGCCTGCACCGCCGGATTGCTGCGGCTCTCGTTCAGGCCGCCACCGCCGCTGCGCCGTTGTTGTCGCCGCTGCTCCGCCAGCAGCTGGCGCCCCAGGGCCGTGCCCGTTTCCTCGCAGGCCTTGAGGGTGGCCGCATCGGGGCTGAACTTCACCTTGATCGGATCGAAGGCGAATCGGAAGCCGCCGTCGCGCAGCTTGCTCTCCAGCAGATCGAGGGCTTCACCGCTCCAGCCGAAGCTGCCGAACACCCCCACCGGCTTGGCGCGATCCCCCTCCGCCAGCAGGGTGCCCAGGGCCGACACGATCGGCGTGGGTGCATGGCCCCCCAGGGTGGGGGAGCCGATCAGCACCGCATCGCAGTGGCGGATCGCCTCCAGCAGTTTCTCCGGCGGGGTGAATTCGCAGTTGATGCTCTCCACCCGCACGGCGGTGCGGGCCACCCCCTGGGCCAGGGCATCGGCGATGGCGGCGGTGTTGCCGTAGGCGCTGGCGAACAGCAAAGCCACCGAGAGCTTGGCGCGCTCCTGGGCTTCACCCCAGCGGCGGTAGTCCGTCAGCAGGCTGCGCCAGCTTTCGCTGATGGCGGGGCCGTGGCCGGGGGCGATGCAGCGGATCGGCAGTTCATCGAGGCGGTTGAGGATCGACTCCACCTGGCGGGCCATCGGCGCCATCAGGCAGTCGTAGAAGTAGCGGCGGTCCTCTTCGGTGCTGCTGCGGTTGCTTTCCGCCCAGGCGTCGCTGCAGAGGTGGGCGGCGAAGAACTTGCCGCTCATCAGCAGGCCCGTGCTCTCCTCAAAGGCCATCAGGCTCCCCGGCCAGCGGGGGGTGGGGGCGGGGTAGAGGCAGAGCCGAAAGCCATGGGCCAGGGGGCGGCAGCCCTCCTGTTTGACCACATCAATCGGGGGCAAAGGCGGCAGGGTTTCCGCCTCCGCTTCGGCGCCGTTGGGGCCACTCGGCCGTTGCTGGCTCCAGAGGTCTTGCAGCAGGCGGGCGCCGGCGTTGGACGCCACCAGCATCAGCCCCGGCCAGTGGGCAGCCAGGCGCCGCAGCAGGGCCACCCGGTTGGGGTTGACGTGGCCCACGATCACCTTGAGGGCCGCATCGGCAGGCACCAGGGCCGTCAGCTGCTCCAGGTAGGGCGCAGCGAAGGAGTCGCCGGGGGGATGGACCAGCACCGGTGGTATCGCCTTGCCCTCGGGGGTGCTGCCGGCGCTGAACAGGAAACTGTTGGCGCTGGTGCCCCGCTCCAGGGCGTACTCCACTTCAAACCGCAGCCGCTGCGGGCTCAAGCCCCGCAGGCAGACCAGGCCGGGCTCGATCGGGATCTGGATCACCGAGCGCGTGGCGCTGACGGGGGGTGTGCCGGTGGGGGGCGTCAATAGTGGTTCCCCACTTTGCGGTGGTGGATGGCGGTGGATGCCTCCGTATCGGAGACGTTGCCCTGCTCCACCTCGGCGTAGATGATCCAGTGGTCGGGGCCCTCCATGCGCTGCTGCACGCGGCAGCCCAGGAAGGCCAGGGCATCCCCGAGCACGGGGCCGCCGGTGGCTACCCCCTCGAGGGTGTTCACGCCGGCGAAGCGGTCGGCGCCGGGGGGGAAGCGCTTGAGGAAATGGCGCAGCAGCGGCTGGTGGTTGTCCTCGCGCAGGATGTTGAGCACGAAGCGATCCCCCACCTGCAACAGGGCTTCGATGGCGCGGTCTTTGGCCACCGCCACCGTGATCCCGGGTGGCTCGAAGCTGGCCTGGCTCACCCAGCTGGCCACCATCGCCGAGGCGCGCTCCTGCTGCCGGGCGGTCACCACATAGAGGCCGCCGGAGAGCCGCCCCAGGGCCTTGTCGAGGTCGGCATCGAGGGCCTTCATGGCGGCGATGGTGCGGGTGCGGGTGAGCAGCTGACCCAGGTCGGTGCCGGCCTCCTCGCAGCGCTGGTAGTCGTTGCCGTCCGGCACCTGGCGGATGCGCAGCGGCTCGAACGCCTCCTTCTGGCCGAGGCTGCGCAGTCGGCTGGCCACCGTGTCGATCGGTTCGTCGTTGCCACCGAAGGCGTCGTAGGTGGCCACCCATTGCTTGGGCTGCAGGGCGGCCAGCAGCGTGCCGATGGAGGCCTGCAGATCGGCATCGGGGCTGGCGGGCCAGGTGGGCACCACCACGGCGCTGGCCTCGCCGATCAGGGCGCTGAGTTCCTGGGGGTCGGTGGCCCGCAGGTCCACCAGCTGCACCTGGGCTTCGGCCTTGCCGATGCCGCGGGCGATCGCCTGGCTGAGCCGATCACAGAAGCCGTATTGGCTCACGTAACAGACCGCCGCATAGGCCTCACCTTTGCTGCGGCCCTCGCTCCAGTCGCGGTAGTCGCTCAGCCACAGGCCGAGATGGTGGCGCAGCAGCGGGCCGTGGCCCACGGCGATCGTGGTGATCGGCGGCAGGGCATCCATCCGCTTCATCGCCTGCAGCACGCTGCGGGCGTTGGGGCCCATCAGGCAGTCGTAGTAGAAGCGGAAATCGGGGGCGATGGCGCCGGGGTCGACGTCGAAGAGGTCCTCGGAGCAGTAGTGCAGTCCGAAGGCGTCGCAGGTGTAGAGGATGCCGGTGCCGTGGTCGAACGAGAAGATCGTGTCCGGCCAGTGCAGGTTGGGGGCGCTGAGGAACTCGAAGCGGTGGGCCACGCCGCTGTCGGGGTTGGTGCCCAGATCGAGTGCATCGCCGCTCTTCACCGCCCGGCTCTTGAACGGCCGGTGCACCTGGTTCTCCAGGAACTGGATCGCCACCTTGGAGCCCACGATCTCGATCTCGGGGTTGCACTCGATCAGGTGGCCGATCAGGCCGGAGTGGTCCGGTTCGGTGTGGCTGACGATTAGATGATCGATCGCCTTGGGGTCGATCT
>Ga0214917_10004343_pt1 | contig 15824 bp, 13 predicted proteins | sample LL_1208_BB_MetaG_FD_177983 | JGI IMG/M metagenome (GOLD analysis project Ga0214917, IMG submission 177983) | Freshwater microbial communities from Lake Lanier, Atlanta, Georgia, United States - LL_1208_BB | ecosystem: Environmental > Aquatic > Freshwater > Lake | place: USA: Georgia | collected... | reverse complement strand
CTTGAGATCCGTTGTATCTCGACTGCAGCCGCGTTGGTTTTGATTTCTTGTCGCGTTTTGTGGCCTCTGTAAATCCGTTGTATCTCGACTGCAGCCGAGCGGGCTTCGCGTGCCTGCTGCTCAGGATCCGCGATTATCCCCAAGCTACGCATGACGCGGAGTCTATTGTCACTATCTGAATGCAATATATTCTCCAAGGCATCCATAAAAACCGAATAGGCTTTCTTGTCGGTAGGGAGTGCTTGTTTTAACTCCTTTAACTCTTGTTTAGACAGTTTGGAATGGTTTATTAACTTCGTAAGTCTATCGGCGTTTTCTGTGCCTAAAAGGGGTGTGAAGAATTCGGTGATCGGATCTGTTGATTGCCAATTGAGTCGCAGTTTATGTTGGATAGATTTGAAGGTAGGTTGGGTAGATTTCGAATCTATTGTATTTCCGGTTTTGATTTCTGTATTTCCGGTTTGGATTTCTGTTTGGTTTCCTAATCCCAAATGCTCGACAAAGAGTTGTGCGCGGGATGGGGATGCTACGTCCTGATCAGGTTCGGTGTCGGTTGGGAGCAATGTATAGATCAATACTTCAATCGTTGCTTTTTGCGATGGAGAGAGTTCCTTAATAGCATCCACAAGCTTTCCTGGTACCCCATAACTGGGTAGGTTTAAATCGTCGTATGAGGTTTCAGAATAAAGTAGGACGTGGTCCATAAATAATTTTGCGTTTTTATTACCCAGAATTGCTTCAACTGGATTTGAAGATGCTTTAGCTCCCGACATCGTGAGGGTGCTGGTTGATCCTGAGTCGGGGATGCTGCTTCGTGATTGAGTAGAGGTCCATGTTTGGGAATCCGTTACGAAAGATGTTCCGGTTGACGATCCACTAAAGGGATCTGTGTCAAAAATAAGAGGGTATTTTCGAATGATTCTGGCCAACGGTGCTGCTAATTCATGTCGAGGGAATACCTGTCGAATAATCGTTTCTGCATCGACTTGTCTTGAATTTGCCCCAAAATTGTCGAGGCAGTGAAGAAATCGAAACACGTCCTGGGATCGAACGAGCTGCCGATGTGATGAGGAAGACGGGGCGCTGTCATTAAGGGCCGCTTTTAATTTTGAAAGTTGGGGATAGCTTGTTTCGGCGCCTCTAACAGATGTTTGGACTGTTAGTGATGCGATGAGCAGATCAATGGTTTTGGACGATTTGAACTCATACTGAGTTTGAATTAATTCTAAGGCGATACGAACGAGAACATCGCGTTGTTGAGTCAAGGTAAGTGTTTTTAGTGGTTCTTGGCGGGCTGTAATGAGTGAGGAAAACACTGCATTTACAATATGAGCAGGCACATCTCTTGCTGCGTTAAATGGGTGGGCGTGATTGGACTCTTCTGGATTTGATTGGTCGATTGCACTTAATGCATCGATGGCGGATTGGAAGATTTTTGGTAAATTCGCTGCCGCTGTTTTTGTGTGAGGGAGGGATAACGATACCTGGGGTAATGCATCAATGAGGGTGCTGTCGTATATGCGGGCATTTCGGATGGAATTGACTTTGACGATTTGAACCGAATTTCCTTGTGTTCGAATGGAATACGTCATCAATTCTTGAGTGATAACGTACTGGGCCTCTAGACTGAGGGATTTGAATTTGGGATGTGCAACTAACTTGGTTATTGCCTTTATGGCCCTTGCTTTGGCCGATTGTGTGGTTCCTGGTAAAAATGTTCCATTAGGGTTGTCTGCTTTGGTGGCGATATAGTTGTTGATTATAACCCTACACTTTTCTGCCGTCAGATCTTTAAGCTGAGAAAATTCCTTGCATGCAAAATCAATTGGGCCTGGGAGTTCGTCATTTCGAATGGTTTGACCCAGTTCGCTAAAATATACGGGTACCGCAAGAAGCTGATTGACAACAGAATTGATCGCTCGTACCGTACGCCCCCGAACTCTGACTGCGCTTCCCGTGATTTCGGAAATATGTAGGGGGGCGTGTTCTTGTACGGGTGCTGAACGACGTCGGCCGCGGTTTTCGTCAGAGGCCCTTTTTGAATTATCCTGATACCCATCGTCAGAGTCAGATTTTGTTTCAAATACGTCGTCCATTCGCGTCTCTGTTCGTCGTTGATCTGCTGTGCTTTCGGATGAGGTAGACGTTGAATCACTATGATCTCGGCGGCTACCAGTTGGGGATGATGGGCTCCTTCCAAACAGCATTTCTGTCGGCGATAGTCCATGGTACTTTGGATCAACTTCGATAAATTGGCCGCTTCCGTTTTGGGCGGCTATATTTCGATGTTTCAATAAAATGTGTAGCGTTGAAGTAAGCAAGGTGTTGAATACGCGGGACGTCATTGGGGACCCCTTTCTAAAAATGGCAAGTGAATTCGGTAGGTCTGCGGGTTGAAGTTGACGATAACTAAACTTCACCAATAATTACTGATTGTTATCGGAAAAATTGTCGAAAGAATTTCAGACGATTTATTAGCGTCTTTTATGAGGGTGTGAATTTGGACGATTTTGGTAGGCCATGGTACCATGTTGCAAGTTTTTTATTTGGGGCCCATAGCTCAGTTGGTCAGAGCAGTCGGCTCATAACCGATTGGTCCTAGGTTCAAGTCCTAGTGGGCCCACCATAAAAAATTAAACGCAGAGAAATTTTTGATCCTTTCTCCTTACCTTTTCTCCTTCTCCTAATTTATTTCTCTGAGTACAATTTTTGATAAGGATGAGGAACGAGGAAAAGGAGAAAGATAAAACAATGAGTTTTGAGTTCTGCGGCACAGATGTCTACAAACTTTCTAAATTTTTTTATTCTGACACTAAAGAAAAGCTTAAAGAAAAAGAAACAGACTGATTTATATCTGACCAATTACGACGTGCGTCCCTTTCCATTACGCTTAAATGGTGTAATAAAAGCTTGATATTATATCATTTAATGATATGTTACTCCATTAATGGATACCCTATCAATTTCATCTCATTTTTTAAGTCAACTCTCGTTTAGCTCTGAAGAACTAGCTACTATTCGAGCTATAGGAGAGTTTCGTGGTAAGCAGGATTTGTATTCAAAACAATCTCCTGAAATCCTTGAAAATTTGAGAACTGTAGCAAAAATAGAATCCAGCGAGTCTTCAAATCGTATCGAGGGTATTGTTGTTGCCAGAAATCGAGTCGAGGAAATTATAAATCACTCACGAGAACTTTTGCAAAATCGATCTGAGCAAGAAGTAGCTGGATATCGTGATGCGTTACAGCTTATCCATGAATCTGCTGAACATATTCCTGTTAGCAGCAATGTGGTATTGCAACTGCATAGCTTAATTTGCAAATATACACCTAATCCTGGCGGTAGATGGAAAGCAACAGATAACGAAATTATCGAAACATCTTCGACTGGTGAAAAGAAAATCCGATTTAAAGCTGTTTCCGCTGTTCAGACTCCTCATGCTATGAACGATTGGGAGATTTTTTATCGAGATACAATCCAAACTATTGATCCTTTAATTGTGGTTCCGCTTTCTATATTAGATTTCTTGTGTATTCACCCTTTTTTAGATGGAAACGGGCGTGCGTCCCGATTACTTACGCTACTTTTATTATATAAATCAGACTACCAAGTGGGCCGTTATATCAGCTTGGAACGGGTAATTGAACAGTCCAAAGAAAGCTACTATGAAACTTTGCAAAAAAGTTCTCAGGGCTGGCATGAAGGCACGCAAGATGTAAAACCTTGGCTACATTATTTTTGGGGGATTTTAATTAAGGCTTACCGTGAATTAGATGAAAAAATTTCAGATATCAAGGGTGGCAAAGGCTCCAAGACAGAAATGATTCGACATGCCGTAAAATCGATGATTGGACCATTTTCTATTTCGGATATTCAAGGACAGCTGCCGATAGTGGGTAGGGATATGATTAAGCTGGTTTTGGCAGATTTGAAAGCAGAGGGAATCATTATTCTGCAGGGTAAAGGGCGTGGAGCAAAATGGATCAATACAAATGAATCTGAATAAGAAAACTCTTGAGCTCCGGTGGTTGTAAAAGTCGACATACTTCCCAAATGATCGAGACTCCCTAGAAAAATATTATTGAATCCAGAAGTTCACTTCGATATGCTCTGATCAATTTGTATTTATTTTTTAGGGTAACTGGGTCTTTAGGGAGGAACTAGATGCCAAATCCCAATCCGACCATGACTCCGTAGACGGTCGTGGTGCTGGACGGCTCGTGAATGGTGTATAAATTCCAATTACTATCAATAATCAACGCTTCCCCACTTTGTCCAAATTGATATCGATGTAAATATGCCGACGTCCACAGGGCCATATTGGGGTTGAGGTGCGCGGTTATCTTGGCGTCGAGTGTGTATCCCGCGACATTTCCCAGTGCAAGATTAATAGGAGGCGACGTAATATTGATCCCAATGTTGCCATAAACCATTGGCACATAAGCTGCCCGTAGCGACAGACCTAACGATCTGATTGGGGATGCCTTGATTTCTACCCCAATAGGTACTGAAATCCAGGTATACACCTCGGAATAAGTTGATAAATTTCGGTCCCATCGGTCGTAGGTCAAGCCGATAAATCCATCACACCGAATTGGTGCCTTTGGGAATAAATTGGTGTTGATAAATCCTGCCAATTCATAAAATGTATTCCGAGTTGTACTCATCACGGGTACACCGCTTTGCGTACTGCCGTCATAGGTCACTTCGGCGCTGCTGAACCTCAAATGGCCACTCAGTGAGCCCCGATCTTTTAGTAGCGTTGTGTTGGTTACCTCAACACCTATTCGAATTCCCGGAACATAGCCGTATTCTGTACTTTTATAGGGGAGTGTAAGGTCTTCTTTATAATCAAAATGATAATAATCAAAGGCCGGTTCTATCGTGATCTTTGGCGCGGAGATAACCCCTATGTTAGCGGTGTTTGCAAATATTGATGGATTTAGCAGGGTGGCCGCAACCAGCAGCCCCCCCCATTTCGTAAGACTCATCACGCCACTTGCATAAATTCTTCTAGGCGTGCGCGGTACTTGGGCATACCTAGTTTTTCGAGTGCACGGGTTTCAATTTGACGAACCCTCTCCTTGGTGACACCGAAAATCCGTCCAACATCTTCCAGGGTCTTGGTTACCCCATCTTGTAGCCCAAATCGAAGTCGAATGACCATTCTCTCACGTTCATTTAAGGAATTGCTCATGTTGGTTTCTAGCATTTCCTTGAGAATGTTTTTTTCGGCCTGATCGTCAGGGCTTGAAGTGCCGCCGTCCGGAATGAAGTCAGCTAACGTTGAAGAATCATCCCCAACCGGTGTTTCGAGCGCCAATGGATATTGGGAAAATTGAGTTAATTCCCGAAATCGTTCGACAGAAATCGATGCCCGTTCACAAATTTCGGATTCGGTGGGTTTGCGTTGTAATTCTTGGACCAATTCTTCGGTGGATCGTTTGACCCGGTGAAAGGCATCATTGAGGTGGACCGGAATACGAATGACCCGGGCCTGATCGGCAATTGCCCGCATCATGGCTTGGCGAATCCACCATGTGGCGTAGGTGCTGAACTTGAATCCCTTGGTGTGATCAAATTTTTCGACGGCACGAATGAGTCCAATATTGCCTTCTTGGATGAGATCCATAAATGTGATACCGCGACCAGAGAAATTTTTGGCAATACTTACGACAAGTCGGAGGTTGGATAAAATAAGTTTTTCTTTTGAATCATTGCACCCGTCCAATATTTGGGAGGCCAAATGGACTTCGCTGTCTTTGTTAAGTAACGGATTAACGCCAACTTCTTTAAGGTAATACCCCAATAATTGATCGGATGTGGTCGAAAAATGAACGGCAGCTTCTGCAGTAAAGTCCGATTCAGCGGTGAGTTCATCGTCGATATCATTTTTGGGTACCAAATCGACGGATTCACTAGGGGATGATGAGATCGTCATTTGCGTATCAGATGCGCTTCCGACTAGATTCATGTCTTGATCGTAGGCGTACTGTAGTATTGTATCGGACATTTAGCCCTCCTCGAGTACCTTGATTAGCGCTTGGAGCTCGGTGAGCAAGGGTTCAATTGCATGATCCTGCCCCTCCGTATCCAGCGTCTTGAGCTGGTCTTTAATTTCCAGGACACGCTGCTCAATTGGGAATCGTTTGAGCAACCGTAGACATTCATCAATGGATCCGGGACTGTCGGTTGCGCGTTCAACCAGTATTCGACTAAGTACCTTTCGGGTGTCGTCTACAGGAAGGGCGTCAATCAACTCGCGGTCTGTGAACGGAAACTGGAGCAAAAGACTTGCGACAGCGCGATACTCAGGGGTCGGAAAATCGGTGACTTGGACCGTTTCCAATACACGCACCCGGTCGGCAATGCTGGTCGCCATAACATAAAGGAGGTATTCCTCGGCTAACTGATACTTGGTTTTTTTATTGGAGGGACTATTGTAGAACCGCTTAGGCGGTGGAGTATAGCCGAACGACGACAATTTTGCCAATACTAGATCAGGCTCAACTTTTAAAAACGTCGCGATACGCCGCGCATAATGGCGTTGGATGACGAGGTCCGACTCCCTCCGTAGGTAGGGGGTTATTAAATCTATTATTTTCGATGCGTTTTCGATCCGATTGGGGGGATATTCCTGAACGAGCAATTTGAACTTAAATTCTGAAAATGACGTACTCGAGGCCAATTGCTCCTCAAAATAGTCGGGGCCATGATTAATCAGAACGTCGGCGGGGTCTTTATCCGAAAATGTGGCGACTCTTACCGCGATCCCTAAGGTGTTGCAGTGGTCATAGACGCGCTCCGTTGCGGTTTGCCCGGCGTTATCTTGGTCCAGTGCCGTTATGACTGTTGGGGCAAGGCGCGACAGAATACGGCCGTGATCGATGCTAAATGCCGTGCCTAACGCGGCGACAGAATGGGTGAACCCATACTGGTGGGCCATAATGACGTCTATATACCCCTCCATCACGATGGCGGTTGCCATTTTTCGAATGGGGGCTTTGGCCTGATCTAATCCATATAGTACCCGACGTTTAGCAAAAACTTTTGTTTCGTCGGAGTTGATATATTTCGGGCCGTTTTCATTCGAAGTAAGAACGCGACCACCGAATCCGATTGTGCGTCCACGGTCGTCGGTAATCGGGAAGATGACGCGACCGGCAAAGCGATCTTGCCATTTTCCTTGAGTATTTATGGCAATTCCGGCAGTCTGAATTTCGGTTTGAGTAAATCCCGAGGCTTCGAGATGCTGAATAAGACCATGCGCGTTGGGGGTATACCCAATATTGAACTGACGGGCTATGTCAGACGCAATTCCGCGGTGGGTGATGTATTGTTCAGCCGGGCTACCGGGGTAATGGGCTCTGTAATAGTCACGCGCTGTGGCAAGTAAGGCTCTTAGTTGATTGCGTTCGTGATCCAATTGGGCGGCTTCGGGGGATTGCTCTTCCCATTCAATGGGAATGCCGACTTTTAATGCGATATGTTCGATGGCTTCGGTAAATGATAAATGGTCTGCTTTCATCACAAACCCAATGGCATCGCCAGATTCTTGGCAGCCGAAACAATGCCATAGATGTTTTTCGGGGCTGACAGTGAACGAAGGGGTTCTCTCGGAATGGAATGGGCATAGACCAATGTAGTTTCGGCCACGCTTTTTGAGTTTTACATAGTCTTGAATGATACCGACGATGTCGTGATTGGTTTTGACTGCTGTGACAGTGGTGTCTGATAAACGTTGCATTGAAGATATCATATCGGGGGTGGTTCAAGGTTGCAAAAGTGTTGCTAAATGAGATGAAACAGGGGGCTTCTCTCTTGAATAACTAGCTGTTACCTTGTCCGATATGCTCCAGGTAAACGATTTGTACACCGAGTTTAACAATGGGTCTCAACGGATCTATGCCGTTGATGGGGTCTCCTTCGACGTCCAGCCCAATGAGGTGGTGGGGTTGGTAGGGGAGTCAGGCTCGGGTAAGAGTGTTACGGCATTGTCGATTATGAACTTGGTGCCGGGTAATGGGGGTGTGCGCGGATCGGTGCGGTGGAATGGGGCCGAGGTGTTAACGATGTCACCCGCTGCTCATCGCCAATTTTTGGGCCGAGACGTGGGTATGATTTTTCAGAATCCATTGGCGTCGCTAAATCCTGTTTTTTCGGTTGGCAACCAGATGGTTGAAACCATTCGTCTTCATCGGCGTGTCGGTAAAGTTCAGGCCATTGAAATTGCAATTGATTTATTGACCAAGGTTAAAATACCGGATGCGAGGTCTCGGATGAATGACTTTCCCCATCAATTTTCGTTGGGGATGTGTCAGCGCATCATGATCGCGTTGACTCTGGCTATGAAGCCTAAATTGATCATCGCAGACGAACCGACCGCCTCGTTGGATGTAACCATTCAGGCCCAGGTATTGGCGTTATTGCACGAATTGCGGGATGAAAACGAATTGTCGATTTTGCTCATTTCTCACGATCTCGGGGTCATTGCGCAGTTTTGTGATCGGATTTTGATTATGTATTTGGGGCGAATTGTTGAGTCGGGGACGCCTCACCAGATTTTTAAGACCCCGATGCACCCGTATACAAAGGCGCTGATTAGTGCGATCCCTATTCCCGATCCTGATCAGAGACTGAAGCCCTCCGTTATTGCCGGAGATATTCCCAGCCCGTCTCGGTTGCCGTCGGGATGCCGATTCCATCCACGCTGTCCGTTTGCGACCCAATCCTGTCGCGAAACGGATCCGACCCTTCAAATGATGAGTGATCACCACGAAGTTGCGTGTATTCATGCGATGCGGATCAATACATTATAAAAATTCCCTGAAATTTTTTTGTGCGGTTTACGATAATTGATTACGAGCGATTAAATTCGCTTAACCGCCTAGGGCTGGGTAAGAGAGTCAGAGTTTCCCCCTTATGCTCAACTCCCCCTGTTCAGCCCTCCCCTTAAAATTCTTTTTATGTGTTTGGCCGTTGCGACGCCCGGACCAAACGAAGCCCTACAATGCAAAGCCCATCCTGCTCTTGGTTGCAGGTGCTAAAACAAAATTGGGCGTTTTATTTGATTTTGTATTTTAATTGGCAGTCGCGTTCTCGTTTATCCATCGATTGGAGTGGGTACCGATTTCGGGGCCTAATGATGAATTTGAATTGCCGTTAATTGAACGGTCTTTTCAATAAGGCCTGTTGCAAGATTCTGCCTGAGTAGGTTATATTTTTATTTATATTCACGCGGAAGCGTTTAGTTCTTCCTTCCCCGCTTTCTGCGACTCGTTCGTAATTTATTTCTTACTTAAAGGATCTCTCAATGGCTTCCGAACATGCGCATTCAGTTCTTATGCACCTATCTCTGCACGGGGTAAATCTTGATGTAACCAAACCCGTTGTGGTGATGTGGGGTGTCTGTGGGGTTGTTTTTTCGTTCTTACTGTTTGCTAATTTTTTTCAATCATTTCGTCGCGTTGAGCGGCTCCTATTTGATTTTGTCCATGACGCCTTTGCTAGTAGCTTGCATACGAAAAAGACGATTTGGTTTTCGTTTTTAGCGACCTTATTCTTATTTATCTTTTTATGTAACGTGTCAGGCTTGATTCCTTATTCGGAGTCTCCGACCGGCAGTTTGAGTGTCACGGCGGCAATGGCGGTTTTTGTGTTTGTCTTAGCTCAGTTGGTTGGGATTTACTGCCATGGATTTGGGCATCTTAAAATCTTAACCCCCAGCGGAATTCCTTGGTTGATGTATCCGTTCATCATTCCGTTGGAGCTTATTTCTCAATTGGCAAGGCCGTTTTCATTGGCGGTTCGATTGTTTGCCAATATGTTTGCTGGTCACAGTGTGATGCTCATTTTCTTGGGGCTGATCACGGCGGCCACGTTTCCCCTTTTAAAGTTGTTACCGTTTGCTGGTGTTGTCCTGCTGTCGATGTTCGAGATATTTGTCGCCTTTATTCAGGCGTTCATTTTTACGTATCTCGCTTCATTCTACATCAGTGATGCCGCACACGGGGCTCACTAAGCCGACAACTTATATTTAGTAACAATTTTTTTCAGGAGGATCTTTCATGAATGCAATCGGTGCAGGTATTTCAATCGCGTTAGCAGCTTTAGGGGTTAGTCTTTCTTTGGCTATCGTTTATTACAAGACGTTGGACAGTATTACTCGTCAGCCTGATATGGTTGGAACATTCCGGGTTTTGATGTTTATCGGGTTCGCGTTTATCGAAGCTATTGCCCTTTACGCTCTTGTTGTATCGTTCTCTATTATCAACGGATAATCGATTAATCGTTAATTGAAGAAGGTGAAGAAAATCAATGTCTAGTATTGGATTTGAAACGAACACTGCCATTTGGACAGTGGTGAATTTTGTTATTTTGCTGGTCCTAGTGCATCGATTTGCTTTGCCTTCTTTTTATAAAATGGTGGATGAAAGCGAAAATAAACGAAATGCCTTGTTGATCGAATTGGAAGAAAAGATCAAGGAGTCAGATCGATTGATCGCCGAGTACCGCGAGAAGGTGTCCACCGCAGAGAAATCAGCGACTGAGATTGTGTCTAAGGCACAAAAAGAGGCTGAAGAATTAAAGCGGCAGGAAGTCCAAAAATTGACTCAGGAAAAACAATCTATTTTATCTGGGGTTCAAGGCGAAATTGCGTCAGAAAAAATGAAGGCAATTGAGGATGTTAAAGCCCATGCAGCCGGTTTAATTGTGTCGGCCACCACGAAGATTTTGAAGCGGGAAGTAGCGGATGCCGGCCATATGGATATCATTCGTGCGGACATTGCCGAGTTTGAGAGTGCGTTGCGTTCATGAGTACAACGATTGAACTAGAGTTTGGGGTGCTTTACGCTCGTGCGGAACAACGAAACGAGTTGCAGGCGCTGGAGTCCAACTTGGTGCAGTTGGCGATGGTATTTAAGACCAATTTTGAATTTAGAGAATTTATTCGGTCCACCCAAATTCCTATTGAGGATCGCGTTCAGCAGGTTGTAGAGCTCCCGGTTTTTGGGGCCTCTCAAACGTTTGTCGAATTGTTGTTCGTTATTCTGTCCGAGGGCTACTTTAATCAAATTCAATTCATTTCAGATAAATTCACTGAAATGTTGAGCGAACGCACCGGTCGTTTTTTGGTTGTTGTGATGACGTCTGTTTTGCTTGGTGTTGCTGAGCTGTCGGAGATTCAGTCACGATTGTCTGAAATTTTGGGTCGTTCGGTTGTGTTGCGTAATGATGTGGATACCGCGTTGATTGCGGGGACTGTCCTTCGGTTGCCCGATGGGAAGGTTTACGATTTTTCGTTAAAACGGCAACTGTCTGAATTTAAATCTTATTTGATGGAGAAAGCGTAATGAAAGTGGATCAGCAAGAAATTTCATCGTTGATTAAAAATCGACTTGAACAATTTTCATTTAAAGCAGAAGGCGATGAAATTGGTTCGGTTGTCGAAACAGCGGACGGTATTGCCCGTATTACGGGGCTTCCGAGTGCGATGTTGGGGGAAATGTTGGAATTCCCTGACAAAATTTTCGGAATCGTATTTAACCTAGAAGCAAGTCAAGTTGTCGTTATTATTCTTGGGAAAAAGACCGAAGTTAGAGTTGGTGATTGGGCTAAGTGTACTGGTCGGATTATGGAAGTTCCGGTAGGGCCAGCGCTTTTGGGCCGTGTTGTAAACGCAGTCGGTATTCCGATCGATGGAAAAGGTCCGATTGTTACGGATCGATATCGACCAGTTGAAACTGCCGTTCCTGGCGTTTTGGATCGTACCCCAGTCGAAGAGCCGCTCCAAACCGGATATAAAGTTGTTGATGCCTTGATTCCAATTGGCCGGGGTCAGCGCGAGTTGATCATTGGTGATCGTCAGACAGGTAAGACGACATTGGCGATCGATACGATTATTAACCAGAAAAATTCGAATATTGTGTGTGTGTATGTAGCGGTTGGTAAAAAGTCCGCGTCGATTGTGGAGGTGGTTGAAACGCTTACCAAGCATGGCGCAATGGATTATACGATTGTGGTTGATGCATCCGCCGATGATCCCGCTGCAATGCAATGGCTGGCACCGTTTTCAGGTACGGCTATGGCAGAAGAATTTATGTATGCTCATCATAAAGATGTTTTGATTATTTATGATGATTTGACTAAGCACGCTAACGCATATCGTCAGATTTCATTGTTGTTGAAACGGCCTCCAGGTCGTGAAGCCTTCCCTGGTGACATTTTCTATTTACACTCCCGTTTGTTAGAGCGCTCAGCTCGGCTGTCTAAGGAATTGGGTGGTGCGTCCATCACGTCTTTGCCGATCATCGAAACTCAACGAGGTGACGTTTCAACGTATGTTCCTACTAACGTTATTTCGATTACAGATGGTCAGATTTTCTTGCAATCGGATTTGTTTTATTCAGGTTTCCGTCCCGCTATTAACGCAGGGATTTCGGTTTCTCGGGTTGGGGGTAAGGCCCAGATTGAAGCTATTCGTAAGTTGTCTGGTAAACTGCGGCTTGAATTGGCACGGTTCCGAGAAAAAGAGTCGTTTACTGCGTTTGCGTCTGAATTAGATGCTGAGACCCAACAACAGCTAAAGCGGGGTTTGATTCTTGTTGAAATTTTAAAACAGGATAAAAACGTTCCGATGCCAGTTGAAGAACAGGTCGTTAGCATTTTCTTGTCGACTTCAAATACGATCGAGCATTTGGATATTTCTGAGGTTAAAAAGTTTGAACTTGATTTGTTAGAAAGAATTCGCACGACAGACGCTTCTATTTTTACCGCTATTCGTGAAACACAAAAATTTTCGCCTGAGACTGAGCAAAAGGTTCGTGGCCATATCAGCGCCCTTCTTGCAGAAAAGAAATAGAGGAATCCGATGGCCGAAGTCTATGAATTAAAAACGCGAATCGAGGGTCTCAAGAGCATCCATAATATTACGTATGCGATGCAAATTGTGACCATTTCTCGGTTAAAACGGATTATCTCAGGGCTTGCTCGGATTACCGATGCGACCGATGAGGTATCTTCGGCACTTCGTTATTTGGTTACAGAAAATGAAGTGTTTTATAACCGTCTGGTACAACCGGAATTCGAGGGTACCCACGACGTGTTAGTGTTGCTTTTCTCGAATCGAGGATTCTGTGGGTCTTATAATCAGGATATTTTGAATGCTGGGCTGGCGCTTTGCAAAGAAAAGGGCTTGGACTTTAATACGGTTCCCAAGATTTGCTTAGGCAAAAAAGCAAAGGATGTTTTAAAGCGATATTCGTTGTCCAACGTAACCTTCGAGACATCCGAAAAGGACATCTTTAACGAGATTGAGTCTCGGGGTGTGTATGAGACCGTTCAGTCTCATGTCAAGAGTGGGGCGCGTGTCCATTTGGTGTACTTTGGATTTAAGTCTATTGTGACCCAAAAGGTGGTCGTTGAGGAGTTTTTTCCCCCGTCCCGGGATGAGTTCCCCCCATACAGTAAGCTTAAATTGAGTGTTCCGCATTTTGTCGAACAATCACCATCGTTTACATTCGAGACTTTGTTCCAACAGTATTATTACTTAAAAATGTTGAAAGTGATTCGGAGTGCTGCAAGTTCTGAATTTAGCCAACGGTTCTTGTTGATGAAGAGCGCGGTAGACAACGTTAAGTCGTTGTCGGAAGAACTCTTAATTGAATTAAACAAAGAGCGGCAAGCTGGAATCACCCAAGAAGTATCCGAAATTATTAGTACGTTTAAAGCCTTATCCAAGGAACGTTAGAAGGAGATTGTAGGTATGAGTCAGAATGTTGGTAGGGTTGTTCAGGTTATCGGTCCGGTTATTGATTCGGAGTTTCCGCATGACAATATTCCCCGTGTACGCAATCGGCTAGAAATATCCGTGGAGCGTAACGGGCAAACGACCAAGGTTATTAGTGAAGTTGCAATGCAGTTGGAAGGCAATATCGTTCGGTCAATTGCGATCACTCCTACCGAAGGCGTTCGTCGAGGGTCACCTGTTGTTGACATTCAAAATACGTTAACGGTTCCGGTTGGTGAAGCGACTTTGGGAAGGTTGTTTAACGTTCTTGGGGAACCTTTGGATAACAAAGGGGAGTTGAAAGACGTTGAATACATCAGCGTTCGTCGTGATGCCCCCCCATTCGAAGTTATTCAGGTAGATAACCAAACGTTCGAAACCGGGATTAAAGTTATTGACTTAATTGCACCTTACATCAAGGGTGGAAAAACCGGATTGTTTGGTGGTGCCGGAGTTGGTAAAACCGTTATTATCCAAGAGTTGATTCACAATATGGCAAAACACCACGGTGGTATCTCTGTGTTTGCCGGAGTTGGTGAACGGAGCCGTGAAGGTAATGACCTTTGGATCGAAATGAATGAGTCTGGTGTTATCGATAACACTGTATTGTTGTTCGGGCAAATGGGAGAGTTGCCTGGTTCACGTCAAATTGCTGGTTTAGCGGCGTTAACTCAAGCCGAGTATTTCCGGGATGTTAAAGGGCAGGACGTATTGTTCTTCTTGGATAATATTTTCCGTTTTGTTCAGGCCGGATCCGAAGTATCAACGTTGTTGGGGCGGATGCCTTCTGCGGTTGGATATCAGCCGACGTTGAATGCTGAAGTTGGACGCTTCCAAGAGCGAATTGTGTCTACCAAAAAAGGATTTATTACCTCTATTCAAGCGGTATATGTTCCTGCTGACGATATTACTGACCCTGGTACTGTAGCTATTTTCAGCCACTTGGATTGTTCGACGGTATTGTCTCGTAAAATTGTTGAACAAGGGATTTATCCAGCGGTTGACCCATTGGCCTCAACTTCTCGGGTTATGGATCCATCGTATGTTGGCAAACGTCACTATGGGATTGCCCAACGCGTGTTGGCGATTCTTCAACGCTATAAGGAATTGCAAGATATTATTGCGATTTTGGGGACGTCGGAATTGTCGGACGAAGATAAGCAAATTGTTAATCGCGCTCGTAAGATTCAGATGTTTTTATCCCAACCGTTCTTTGTCGCTGAGTTCTTTACTGGGTTACCAGGTAAATATGTTAAATTGGATGATACCTTGAGTGGCTTCGAAGGGATTTGTGAAGGGAAGTATGACGCGATTCCTGAACAATATTTCTACATGAAGGGTACGATTGAGGAAGTGGTGCAAAGCTATGACCAAGCTCGCGTACAAAGTTAATTTTCTAGGGACTCAATCTGAAGATGGTGTGGCCGATCGATTGGTGTTTACCGATTCGCTTTCGATTCTCACTGTTCAGGCAGGGCATGCCCCTTTGATTTCGATTCTCCAGTCTGGCGGGTTTGAGGTCAAAGATGGTGAGTCTTCCAAGGCGTATACCTATCAATCCGGTTTACTCCGGGTTGATGGTGAACGCTGTACGGTAACCATCCTGAGCTAGGATGGATTTATCGTCGCAGTTATTGGGGTGGGTGCTTCATATTGACACCCACCTTGAATTGTTTATTTCAACGTATCATAACTTGACTTACGCCATATTGGCGGCAATCGTGTTTGTCGAAAATGGGATTGTCTTGGTTCCGTTCTTGCCGGGTGATTCGTTGGTGTTTGTTTGTGGGGCTTTTGCGGCTCGAGGCGCGTTGGATGTTTGGATTTTGTCACTTGTCTTAGTGGTTTCATCGATTTTAGGTGCAATTCTCAACTACTGGATTGGAATTTGGGCGTCCCAACGATTTAAAGACGGCAAAATTCCATTTGTGAATGCCGCCCATATTGAAAAAACTCGGGTGTATTTTGATAAATACGGCGGGATGACGATCGTAATGGCGCGATTCTTTCCCATAATCCGGACGTTACGATCGTC
>Ga0214917_10004342_pt1 | contig 15825 bp, 9 predicted proteins | sample LL_1208_BB_MetaG_FD_177983 | JGI IMG/M metagenome (GOLD analysis project Ga0214917, IMG submission 177983) | Freshwater microbial communities from Lake Lanier, Atlanta, Georgia, United States - LL_1208_BB | ecosystem: Environmental > Aquatic > Freshwater > Lake | place: USA: Georgia | collected... | reverse complement strand
AAAAGTTCTGGATGCACCAGGATACTTTTTCTTCATTAACTTCTCAACACGAGCATCTTCTACTACATTTACAACATCGTGATAACCAATTAGATTTTCGTATTCTTCGGTATAATCAAGATTATGAGAAAAGATTGCGTGTGATGTTTCGTGTAGAATCAACATTTGATATACTACATCACTTGCTTTTTTCCAATTAGGTAAAGTTAGAATGCGTTTATCTACATCAAACATTGCAGTATCTACATCTTTATGTTCTACTATAATATTTTCTGTGGCTAAACATCTTGCTAAAGAACCACGAACTTCGTGTGTAAGAGACATACAAGTGCTTTTGAACTTCCAGTATCATAGCAGGTTATGTGGGGTTCTGGGGAGGTCTTGGACCAGTTCCCAAAGTGGCTTTAAGATTTTATGGTATTATATATTCTCAAAACCCACAGAGTTATTTTAGTGACTTTTGATGAGTTTGTCAAGTATCATAAGACACAAAAAAAAGTTGTAGGATACCACTCCTACAACTTTATGTTTATGTAACTGTTCTTTCCACCACCAGAACAGGTCTTGAGGTCTCAAAGTCACAAAGACCTTCAAGACTTTTATACAATATCATAGAATCTTGAAGGTGTCAAGTGTTTTAGTTGCAGGTTCTTCAGTTACTACAGGTTCTTCAGTTACTACAACTTCTTCTGCAATAGGTTCTTCAGTTACTACAACTTCTTCAGTTGCTTCTACTATAACAGGTTCTTCAACTTTTATCCAAGGAAGAGGTAATGAAGTAATTGGAGGATTATATTGAGATGCAATCTCATCTGCAAGAACTGTTTGCAAATATCCAACATCAAGACTACTTTCTAACCAACCAATCACAGTTTCTTCTGTAAGAGTTGAATAATCAGTAAAAGATTCTGGACTTGGTATTGAAAGGGGATAAGAATTTCCTATTGCTGCTGATGTTCCGTTTTCATCTTTTCCGGCAAAAATCCAATGAATTATTTTTACAACATTAGTTAATCCATTTTCTGCTGGGGCACATTCTAATCTAGAAATACCCCAAGTATAAGTAATCATTCTTCTTTAGCATACACCATATTTAGATTTGAGATTATTGGACTGTGTTTCCATACTCTCAAAGCCTTTGACTGTCATCCAAGTCACCATAGAATATCGGTTTCCTTTGGTGACTTGTTCTACACCGTGCCTATAATACCTATTAGAAGGAAAGCATACTAATAGTCCAGGTTCAGGACGAACACGAATATGAAGGTCTGGAAATACAAAATCTCCACCCTCAAATTCATCATTCAAATATAAGACCATAGACAAATCACGGTCTACTGTCTTTCTCCAAATTTGTGTTTGGTCTGGTGCAGTCCATATACCTTCACCATCAATATGAGGTTGGTAGTGTCCTCCTACATCATAACAAAGAAGTTGTGGAACCTCACTACTATCAACTTCAAACTGATAAAAAGGATTGATGACTTGCTTTACAATGTGATGCATCAGTTCATTCACCTGTGGAAATACAGGTTCAATTGGTGCGATTTGAGTATCTCTTGTTTTCTTATCAGTAATCCATTCAGTACTTCTTGTCTGATTGGATTTGTCTGGATCGAATACTGAAAGGTCTTCTGTTTTTGAAGTTTTCATATGATGTACCAAAGCATCAATACCTTCTTGACTGATGACTTTTGGTGCAATCAAAACTTTGGATAATAAATTCATTAGTAATAATGTAGTTTTAGGTATTTATGTTGGGGTGTTTGAGGTTGCTGCTAAACCATATTTTTCTGTATTTAATAATCCTCTTGGCAATGCTGATATAGAATCATTAGAGAAATTGATACGTTCTACTGTTGAATACCTTACAGGAAAAGCATCTCCACCACCAAACCAACCATAATTGGAATTTCCTGTTGCTGCTAAATTTCTTCTTTCTACATTTAATAGACCCCTTGACAGTATTCCTGCAGTATCATTTGAAAAATCTATACGATCTATTTTTGAAATTGAACCTGGTCCAGGAGTACCGCCACCGAACCAACCATAATTAGAGTTTCCTGTTGCTGCTAGATTATATTTTGAACCACTTAATACACTTCTTAGTGATGCTGTTCCATTATCATTCGAGAAATCTATACGATCTATTCTTGAATAAACAACAAATGAATTATCATCACCACCAGCAAACCAACCATAGTTAGAGTTTCCTGTTGCTGCTAAACCATATTTTGATACAATTAATGGACCTCTTGGTGATGCCGTTGCAGAATCATTTGAGAAATCTATGCGGTCTACTATTGCTGTTGTTGTTCGTGGACTAATAGTAATCATTCCACCAAAAAACCAACTATAATTAGAGTTTCCTGTTGCAGTTGAATTCATCTTTATTGTACTTAATGGACCTCTTACTGATGCCGTTGCAGAATCATTTGAGAAATCTATACGGTCTACTAGTAAATGTCTTGTTGCTGGTGGAAAGGAATACCCACCACCAAACCAACCATAGTTAGAGTTTCCTGTTGCTGCTAGATTATATCTTGCTGCACTTAATATATTTCCTCTTGGTGATGCCGTGGAAGAATCATTTGAAAAATCAATACGGTCTACTGAAGATCTACTGGTTGGTTGTGGACCAGGAGCTGAACCACCACCAAACCAACCATAATTCCCGGTTTTTTGTAGACGAGTACTTGAAGACCTTGCTTGCCCTGATGTTGCTGCTAAAGTATATCTTGTGGAACTTAATGGACCTCTTGGTGATGCCGTGGAAGAATCATTAGAGAAATCTATACGGTCTACTGTTGAATATATTGTTGGTCCGGGAATATTACCACCACCAAACCAACCATAGTTAGAGTTTCCTGTTGCTGCTAAATTCGCTCTTGCTAAACTTAATGGACCTCTTGGTGATGCCGTTGCAGAATCATTAGAGAAATCTATGCGGTCTACTCTTGATGTTGATCCAGGAGAAAAACCACCACCAAACCAACCATAATTAGAGTTTCCTGTTGCTGCGAAAGTATGTCTTGTTAAACTTAATGGACCTCTTGGTGATGCCGTGGAAGAATCATTAGAGAAATCTATACGATCTACTATTGATGTATCAGGAAAAGTACCACCACCAAACCATCCATAGTTGGAATTTCCTGTTGCTGTTGGTCTATATCTTGCCTGACTTAATGGACCTCTTGGTGATGCCGTGGAAGAATCATTAGAAAAATCTATACGGTCTACTGTTGATAATGTTCCAGGAGAACCTCCACCAAACCAACCATAATTGGAGTTTCCTGTTGCTGTGAAATCAGTTCTTGCCGAACTTAATGGACCTCTTGGTGATGCCGTTGCAGAATCATTAGAGAAATCTATACGGTCTACTGTTGATAATACTATAGTTGTAAAACCACCACCGAACCAACCATAATTGGAGTTTCCTGTTGCTGCTAAATTAAATCTTGCTAAACTTAATGAACCTCTAATATTTGCAGTCCCAGTATCATTAGAAAAATCTATACGGTCTACTGTTGAATATACTGTTGGTCCAGGAGTAAAACCACCACCAAACCAACCGTGAGTTTGAGTACTACTCCAAGTGGTATTAGTGACTTGAGTATCAGTCACTAACAGTACCAAACCAGTTGTAGTAATACCAGCAGTCACGGGACCAACATAACCAGTAGTCGCATAAGAAACTGTTGTGGTTCCTGCAAATCCTGTGACTACAAAATTTCCATTATATCCAGTGTATGCAGCACCAGCAGTAGAAAGACCAGAAACCGCAATCTTTGCACCCACATAAAAAGGTGTCGTAGAAAGACCAGCAGCAGTTGAAAGAGTGAGAGTTGCAATACCAGCAGTAGCATTCAAAACTCCACTCGTAACAGCAATACCAGCACCTGCAGCAGTAGAATTAATGTCTACAGCAGAAACCGTAATGGGATTTGATACGTTTAGAAAAAATCCATCAAGACCAAATACGTCTCCTGCTGGCATCTACTTTCTCCTTATGAGTTTCTGGATTCTAAAAGTTGTTGATGCTGTTCTGCTCCAGGTGCAAGCAAACCTAAATCAGTATTCGTCACTTCTTCAATACCACGAAGAACTTTCTCTTGTAGTGTATTCAAGAACTTATCGGGGTCATTAATTGCATCGGCAAGAGCTCCATAACCATTCTTGATTCTGTTTGCATCATCACTCACTAATGTAGGAGCAGTTCCTCTTCTCATAGAGTGAAGATTACCAATACTAATACCAGTCTTGGAACTTACCATTTCATCCAGAGATTGCTCGGCAAATCTGCGTTCCCAATAGATATGGTCCTCATTCTCAAACTGTTCTTTGGTGACTGTCTTACCACCATTCAGTTCAATCAGTTTGTTAATAATCTTATCAAAGAAATTCATTTGCTGAATGCGGTCACGAATCTCCAACTCACAAGACTTCAAGTAGTTTTGAGTTGAGATTGAATCCAAATCGTGCCAGTAGAGTTTTGTTGAACCACCATTCGGTCCAGAAGTATTCCACTCTACGGGTTCATCAGTATTCTTACCTTTCCAACGATACTCAAACTCACGAACCTTTTCTTTCATCTCAATCAGTTTTTGCATATAACCTTCGGCAAGAATACGACGATTCTTAATTGCTGCCTGGAATGCTGCTGGAACTGTGTATTGCTCTAACAGAAAGAACTTTTCAATCTGGAAATTGGTTCTTCCTTGTGCGAGTTCTTTGTCTGCCTCTTCCCAACGAAGCACTTCTTGATATGCTTGTTTTAGATATTCTTCGTTATTTACTGCTTCCTCTGGGGAAATAATTTGCAGTTGATTACAATTTTCAGTCATAGTTTGTTTACTAAATGGTTCTAATGTTTGTTTCCAAACGTTTGCAATTTTTTTCCAATCATAAGTTTCAGTAGCATAATGTGAAACAGATTGTGAAATTTGGTTGTAGTACTGCCTATCAGCATCAAAGAAATATAATGCAGATTTACAGGCATCTATAAAGTTATTTAGGAAGTTATCTGTAACTTCATATCCAGTAGAAGTTCTTGTACCTTCCATAGGAACAATATTTGCAATCTCATTAGAAACTTCTGGAAGTGCTCCAATATCTGTAAGAATTGGAAAGCATCCACAAGACATAGCCTCTGCAAGAGAAACACAGAATGTTTCTTCCCATATATTAGGATGAATAAAGAATGCTGCATCTTGTAAGTGCTCTATCAGTTCTGCCTGGTCTACTGCTGGTGAGTAGATTACATTTGGAAGTGATTTTAGATACTCATAAAGTTCTGTGTATGGGTCTTCTTTTATATCATAAAGATTCATCGCAGAAAAAATCTTGAATGTTGCCTCTGGAATATGTGGAATGATTTGTGCTAATACTTCAAGACCTTTATATGGTATGGAAGTATAAATGAATGTCTTTGATTTTTTTGATGAGTATGTGAATTGCTTTGATACTCCTGTTGGAATTGTAATGATTTTATCTTCTGGAATGTGATGATACTTAATAAACTGCTCTCGACACCAATTGGATGGAGAGACAATTAAATCACAAATTGAAAAATCAAAGTTAAGATATACTGGTTGGTCGTATGAATGTTGCGACCATAATACTTTAACTGGTTTATTTGATTGTTGAAGTTCTTGTGGTAAATGAGAAACTATAATGTTTTCTGGAAACTTATAATATTCTTCAAGAAAATAATAAGAACTTTCACTTGCTCCTGATTTCATAATTTATCCTATTGGGGTGTTTGAGGTTGCTGCTAAACCAGATTTTTCTGTATTTAATAATCCTCTTGGCAATGCTGATATAGAATCATTAGAGAAATTGATACGTTCTACTGTTGAATACCTTGTTGGAAAAGCATCTCCACCACCAAACCAACCATAATTGGAATTTCCTGTTGCTGCTAAATTTCTTCTTGCTACATTTAATAGACCCCTTGACAGTATTCCTGCAGTATCATTTGAAAAATCTATACGATCTATTTTTGAAATTGAACCTGGTCCAGGAGTACCGCCACCGAACCAACCATAATTAGAGTTTCCTGTTGCTGCTAGATTATATTTTGAACCACTTAATACACTTCTTAGTGATGCTGTTCCATTATCATTCGAGAAATCTATACGATCTATTCTTGAATAAACAACAAATGAATTATCATCACCACCAGCAAACCAACCATAGTTAGAGTTTCCTGTTGCTGCTAAACCATATTTTGATACAATTAATGGACCTCTTGGTGATGCCGTTGCAGAATCATTTGAGAAATCTATGCGGTCTACTATTGCTGTTGTTGTTCGTGGACTAATAGTAATCATTCCACCAAAAAACCAACTATAATTAGAGTTTCCTGTTGCAGTTGAATTCATCTTTATTGTACTTAATGGACCTCTTACTGATGCCGTTGCAGAATCATTTGAGAAATCTATACGGTCTACTAGTAAATGTCTTGTTGCTGGTGGAAAGGAATACCCACCACCAAACCAACCATAGTTAGAGTTTCCTGTTGCTGCTAGATTATATCTTGCTGCACTTAATATATTTCCTCTTGGTGATGCCGTGGAAGAATCATTTGAAAAATCAATACGGTCTACTGAAGATCTACTGGTTGGTTGTGGACCAGGAGCTGAACCACCACCAAACCAACCATAATTCCCTGCTTTTTGTCTGCGAATATTGAGAACTCCTGAAGTTGCTGCTAAATTACCTCTTGCCTGACTTAATGCTTCCCCTCTTGGTGATGCCGTAGAAGTATCATTTGAGAAGTCGATACGGTCTACTGTTGCTACAAATGATGGAGATTCTGCACCACCAAACCAACCATAGTTAGAGTTTCCTGTTGCTGCCATAGTTGCTTTTGCTGACACCAATGGACCTCTAACTGATGCGGTTACCGAATCATTAGAGAAATCTATACGATTTACTGTTGATACTGTTGCTGGACCAGGAATGAGACCTCCACCAAACCAACCGTAATTGGAGTTTCCTGTTGCTGCAGATTTTTGTCTTGCCAAACTTAATGGACTTCTTGGTGTTAATATTGCAAAATCATTTGAGAAATCTATGCGGTCTACTGTTGAATAAACTGTAGGTGCAATATATCCACCACCAAACCAACCATAGTTAGAATTTCCTACCGATGATAATCTTTCTCTTGCTAAACTTAAAGAACCTCTTGGTGATGCTATTGATGAATCATTTGAGAAATCTATGCGATCTACTGTTGATACTACTGCTGGAGTTGCAATAGACCCACCACCAAACCAACCGTAATTGGAGTTTCCAGTTGATGCTAAATCTGCTTTTGCCAGATTTAATGAACCTCTGACTGATGCTGTTGCAGAATCATTAGAGAAATCAATACGATTTACTGTTGATATTGAAGGAAATCCACCACCAAACCAACCATAGTTAGAGTTTCCTGTTGCTGATAGACTTCGGTTTATTGAACTTAATGAACCTCTAGACTGTGCTGTTACAGAATCATTTGAGAAATCTATACGGTCTACTGTTGATACATTTCCTGGTGTAGTGAATCCACCACCAAACCAACCATAATTCGCAACAAACTCTTTATTCAACCAATCCCCAGTCAGTCTTGACCCTCTTGCTTCATTAAGAGTAAATAAACCAAATATATTGTTATTATTGATTGTCATTTACTTATATGAAAAGACTGATGGGTTGTTTTGCCTTTCTCCAAAATTCCATACCAGAATACTTATTCAATACATAATCACTCAAAACTTCTTCAGGTCTTTTAGAAGTTCTTTTCACTTGCTTACGAACTTCGTGCATATCACTCAATCCGTAAACCTCATCATCTCTCTCCCTGTATTTATGACTTACATTTCCAAAGTCGTGTTTGTATTCAGGAATCTCTAAAAACTTATAAACCTTACGCATAGTGTCTTCTGGACGATTCACCAAGTCATTATACTCAATCATATGCATATACTTCTCACAACCCTTCCTGAACCCTTCTCCAAAGGCATATAGAGACTGGTCTACAATACCTTCAGGGCACATTAGGTAATCGCAACGATTGTCGTCTGTGGGTGTGTATCCCTTATCTTTCAGTGCCTTATCAACGAATGATACTTGATTGGAATTACGATGAATCATTTGAATAAAAGATGCAAGAATCTCCACAACATCTCTCACAGGACACAGAATCTTTGGAGTCTTTGTGATGTATTCTTGTATTCTTTCGGTGTTATTAGGCCAAGCTCTGCATTTGTCACAGATAATTGGTTTATCAATATCATCATAATAATTATCAATCACACTTGAAATAATCTTATAATGCTGTGCTGGTTTTGGATATGCAAGTGCCTGTTCTGACCCCTCAAAGTATTGCTCTGTATAATACATAATCTCCAATACAGGAGATATAGCACCGCAGTGGATGTCTGGATTTTGATTTAGAATTGCAGAAAGTAATGTAGAACCAGAACGAGGTAATCCACTTTCAAAAAAATAAGTCTTATGCATTATTAAAAAAGAACAATTGAACTAATCTACCATTTTCTAAACTATCTCCAAAGTTTGCTCCGTGTGAGTGCCAGAGTTTTGGGTCAAAGATGACTGCTCTATTATACTTCATATTTGCTAAACAATATCTTTCCCACTTGGAACGGTCAAGTCCATCACCATAGATAATACCATCTTTAATTTCATCATAAGAACTATAACCACACCATAATGCTTCTTCTCTTTCAGGGCATCTTTCCCATCCCAGTTTTTTATGTTTCCAGAAAGATGTTCCTGCCTCATCAATAACCTGATGAGGTAGATTCATATAAAGAACACAGCCCCATTCCCAGATTGGGTCAATATGAATATCTTGTTGAAATGTATCTGCTTCTAATGATAATCTAAAATCTCCGTGATTACCACAATCGGCAGGAACTAAATGTCTTCCAATCAGATTCTCAAACTTATCGTGAATCTCTTGATTGTAGAAAGTTCCTTTTGAGTTTCGGCCTGGATATGTATGATTTTCTGGTTGTGGATATTCAAGATTTAGTGCATATTGACGAACTTCATATGGATTCTCATAGAAATTATCAACAATAATAATGTTCTGCTTCATCAGTAATAATGTAGTTTCAAGTATTTATGTTGGTGTGTTTGATGTTGCTCCCATATATCCTCTTGCAGCACTTAATGGACCTCTTGGTGATGCCGATACAGAATCATTAGAGAAATTTATACGGTCTACTGTTGCTACTGCCGGATAACCACCACCGAACCAACCATAATTAGAGTTTCCTGTTGCTGCTAAAGCAAATCTTGCAGGAGTAGTTAATGGACCTCTTGGTGATGCAGTGGAAGAATCATTTGAAAAATCAATACGGTCTACTCTTGATACAATTGTTGGTCCAGGAGATATCCCGCCACCAAACCAACCATAGTTAGAGTTTCCTGTTGCTGCTAAAATATATCTTGCCTGAAATAATGGACCTCTTGGTGATGCTGTAGAAGAATCATTAGAGAAATCTATACGGTCTACTGTTGCTACAATTGTTGGTCCAGGAGATAACCCGCCACCAAACCAACCATAGTTAGAGTTTCCTGTTGCTACAAGAAAATATCTTGCAGGAGTAGTTAATGGACCTCTTGGTGATGCTGTGGAAGAATCATTAGAGAAATCTATACGGTCTACTCTTGAAAATGTAGAAGGAAAATTTATACCACCACCAAACCAACCATAGTTAGAGTTTCCTGTTGCTGATAATCGTTGTCTTGCTAAACTTAGTAGACCTCTTACTGATGCCGTGGAAGAATCATTAGAGAAATCTATACGGTTTACTGTTGATAATACTGCTGGTGTTGGAGTATAACCACCACCAAACCAACCATAGTTAGAGTTTCCTGTTGCTCCTGATGAACTTCTTGCTAAACTTAATGAACCTCTTGGTGATGCTGTTATAGAATCATTAGAGAAATCTATACGGTCCACTGTTGCTGTTGATGATGGAAAAACAAATCCACCACCAAACCAACCATAATTCCCTGCTTTTTGCAGTTTGATTGCTGGTCCTTTTGCTTGTCCTGATGTTGCTCCTACCTCACTTCCTCCCGGCATACTACCTCTAGACGATGATGTTCCAGAATCATTAGAAAAATCTATACGATATACTGTACCACCAGCAAACCAACCATAATTAGAGTTTCCTGTTGCCGCATGATTCCAGAGTGTTGCACCTAATGGTCCTCTTGAAGAAGCTGTTACAGAATCATTAGTGAAATCTATACGGTCTACTGTAGATACTCCACTTCCAGAAGAATTAAGACCACCACCAAACCAACCATAATTAGAGTTTCCTGTTGCTGCTAAAAGATATCTTGCTGCTCTTAATGAACCTCTTGGTGATGCCGTGGAAGAATCATTGGAGAAATCGATACGGTCTACTGTTGAATATGTTGTTGGTCCTGGAGCACGACCTCCACCAAACCAACCATAATTAGAGTTTCCTGTTGCTCCTAAACCATATCTTGCTAAACTTAATGGTCCTCTTGGTGATGCTGTTGGAGAATCATTGGAAAAATCTATACGATCTACTGTTGATAGAGTGTTTGGAAATAATATTCCGCCACCAAACCATCCATAGTTAGAGTTTGCTGTTGCTGCTATTGTATATCTTGTTGCACTTAATGGACCTCTAACCGATGCTGTTGAAGAATCACTAGAGAAATCTATACGGTCTACTGTTGAATAATTAATTTGTGGACTTGATGGAGAAAACCAACCACCACCAAACCAACCATAATTAGAGTTTCCTGTTGCTACTACTCTTGTTCTCGCAGTGCTTAATGGACCTCTAACTGATGCTGTTCCAGTGTCATTAGAGAAATCTATACGGTTTACACTTGATGATGTTGGAAAACCACCACCAAACCAACCGTGAGTATCATCAGCACTCATCATCTCAAGTCTTTTCAGTTTATAAGCAACTTGTAGACCAAATACTCCAATTGCCATTTTTACTTACCGAATACGTGAGAACCGATGTGCTGTAATTCTATACTTGTATCCATCCAAACATCATAATCAATATCACTTACACGATGAAAGAAACTCATATCTTCTCCCAAGTATTTTCCTTCCTTATTCATTTCTGCAAAGTAGTGATATGAATTGTGATATTCTTTTTCAGTAATTGGATAGTTTGAATTATTCAATCCTGGAAAATACTTTAATTCACTATAATGTTTATTTAGTTTCTCAAACACACTTCTATGAATTAATACAAAACCCATACCAATTCCACCAATCTTTACAAGATTTCCACATAACTTTACTGGATTATAAAGTTCATAGCAGTGTCGTATTGGTAGTGTCTTCATTGGATAAGACGCAGACACAATTGGTTTTTGATATGAATATAACTTAAACATATCTTCTGGTTGAAAAGCAACATCGGCATCCAGACAGAACAGATACTCAAACTCTGTATTATTCACAAAGAAGTTTGCAATTCTTGACCGACCGTGAGTAATCAGAGACTCATTTGCAACAGTCATTATTCCGTGGTCTATATTATTACGAACTAAAAGTTTACCAAGATTAAAGAGTGATGTTGTGGTTTTTTCATTCACCAATCCACCATAACAAGGTAATGATATAAGAATACTCATAAATTAAGTAGTTTTTTGTTTTGCTGCGATTTGTATTTCTATTGCGTTTGGTGTGTTTGATGATGCGAAGATAGATTGTCCGATTCCCAATCTTTTTGGTGCTTCGCAAAGTTCAATTGAAGAGTTCTTTGGAATTATCATATTATATGCTAACCAAGAGAAAATCGTATCACTATTACCAATACCTACGGAGACTGGATAATCACCACCAGGATAGATAGAACCATCAGAGATATTTGAAACTCTTATGGACTGAACGATTGATGGATATGTATTTCCAGTTCCGTAATAAGCAACAGGAATTGTTGAGAGTCCCGCAGTTACTGATGTAGTATTTGAAGAAATAGCAACAACAGTTCCAGTACCATTTTGATATGAAGTATCTGTTAATGACTGATAGACAACCGTGACTTGTAATGCACCGTCTTGTGGGACAACGACTTCTGTGAATGAAAGTGATGTAGATGCAAGTGCTACTGTTGCTGGTTTCGTCATTGGAATTGATAGTGAACCAGAAGTATAACCAACACCCACAAAAGTATTGGTTTGAATACCAGTATTATTACCAGTTGGTTGAATTAACATTCCAGAAGAAAGAAAGTTTGTAATTGCGGCACCTGCAGTAACTGTTAAGAAGTTGGAGTTTGCTGCTTGAGTAATTGCATTAGTTGATGTTGAACCAATACCAGAACCGGCACCAGTAGATTGTAGCACAATACTATCTAATGCATTCAAAACCATCGGTTGTTTTAAGAGTTCAACGGCAGAACCCACAGGAACTGGAAGTCTGGATACAACATCAGATACTGGTGAGAAGAATAAAACACCAGTTGCACGACCACTCATCGGTTTGCTTAATGTAATAGTAGTTCCGTCTACACTGGTTACATAAGTATTAAACTGGAATCCAGCAGTAGAACCAATACCTGTCGTTTCACCAATATTACCAGTTCCAGTGACTGCCATACCAACAGTAATACTACTTGCAGAACCTACGGTAAATGTATGAATACCTGGACCACCACTAGAACCAACACTAACCGAAATAGAAGCAGGAACTTTTCTTGCATTCATTACAAAACCAGCAGTGATTTCTGCATCACCATTAGATACATTTGTAACGTGTAGTGAATGAATCAAATACTTATTTGAACCTGATGGTAATGTTGTGATTTGAGTGGTTGTTGTACCTACACCAACAATATCTAATGTTCCTGTTGGTTGAACATAAATTACATTATCAATAGCGGTATCAAACTTACCAAAACCACCACCACCAGCAGCTGCAGTTGCCCATAAAGTTCCAGTTATAGTTGACTGAAGAACCTGACCTGTTGTTCCGGGAGCATTTGTAGAATCATAGATAGCACCAGTAACTCTTGCATTACCCTGAACTTGTAAAGGATATGCTGGATTTGTGGTTCCAACTCCAAGATTACCAGATACATAAGCACCACCAGTCACCTGAAGTGGTTGTGATGCTGTTCCTGTTGAAGTTCCTCCACCTATAAGAACTGGACCATTATTGAATGTCGAGATACCAGAAATACTTAATGCAGTTCCTACAATATCAGTACCACTAATAGCACCACCAATTAATTGAGTACCAACATAGAAGTTAGTGGCAGTAACGACACCAGTAAAGTATCCATCACCTTGAACCCAGAGTTTAGATGCTGGATTTGTGGTTCCAACTCCAAGATTACCAGAAACATAAGCACCACCAGTGACTTGTAGTGGTTGTGATGTAGTTCCTGTACTTGTTCCACTACCAATCAATACTGGTCCATTAGTGAATGTAGAAATACCAGAAATACTTAAAGAGGTTCCTACAATATTACTGGATAAAGTAATCGTAGCAATACCTGCTGCTCCTGTTGTTCCAGTTACAGAAAGTCCAGTACTAAAAGTTAATTGGCTTACGCTACCTGATGTACCGACAATATTATTATTGAAATCTCTGACGACTAAACCAGTAACAGCATCAACAGCAGCAGCAGTGACCCAAGTAGGAGCAGCACCAACTCCATTTGATTGAAGTACTTTTCCAGGATCACCATTTGTTAAGAATGCTGTTGTGTTGTCAGCAGATTGATAAGGGATATTACCAATAACACCACCTTTAAGGTTTGTTGCAATACCAGCATTAGTTGCAAAGGTTGCTATACCTGCATTAGAAACATAATCTAAGAATGTGATTGTAGCAATACCGGCAGTAGAAGCAACAGATACTATAGATCCAACAAAGTTTAGTGCGGATACACTATTTAAACCACTAACTATATTATTTTCATCACGAATTGTAAGACCAGTGATAGCACCAGCAGGGGCAGGAGTGACCCAAGTAGGAGCAGCACCAGGTCCACTAGACTGAAGTATTGTTCCGGGAGAACCATTTGTTAAGAATGCTGTTGTGTTGGCAGCAGATTGATAAGGGATATTACCAATATCACCACCCTTAAGGTTTGTTGCAATACCGGCATTAGTTGCAAAGGTTGCACTAGAAGCATTACCACTAAATGAAGTAGCAGTAATAATACCAGTTGAGTATACATTACCAACACTCAAACTACCCAGTGTTCCAACAGAAGTTAGTGATGAATTAACAACACTACTTCCAAGAGTAGTATTAGAAAGTACCGAAGTTCCATCAACCTTATACACCTTACCAGAAGCAACATCAAAGTTTTCACTGGACTTAAGTGAATCTGAAGTATCATTCCAAGTTAATGTCTTTCTTATACCAGTAGAACCAATACCAATACCAGCACCATCAAGAAGTGCATCTGTTCCTACTGTGGTTGCAATACCAACATTAAAGTCAGCCAGTTCAATTGTTGTGGAATTAACAATAAATTGAGTTCCATCTACATATAAGTCACCTTTAATTCTTACTGCACCAGTATTATCTCCAACAGCAGCAGGGTCTATTGTAAGAGTTGCTGGACCACTGATAGTATCTGTATTAATATTAATACCAGTTCCTGATGCACCAGTAGAAAGTTGTGATGCAGTTACGATACCAGATGCATTGATACCAGATGCATTTATTGTAACTCCACTACCAACAACAATACTTGTTGCTGTTGCAGCACCTAATACAGGAGTGACTAGAGTTGGACTAGTAGCAAATACGGCAGAACCAGAACCAGTTTCATCGGTTAATGCTGTTGCTAATTGTGCTGATGTAAAAGAACCTAATGATGTTGTGGTATTAACTGATGTGATTGCACCAGTTAGATTTGGTATATTAGTTGTTGATGATGCTGTACCAGTAAGAGCACCTTCAAATGTGGTTGCAGTAACTACACCAGAAACTCTTACATCACCAACTACAAAAAGTTTAGATGTTGGATTTGTGGTTCCTAATCCAACAGAACCACCAATATAAACACTTGAGTTAATACCAGTAACCTGAAGAACTTGGCCTGCAGTTCCTGTTGAAGTTCCTCCACCTATAAGAACTGGACCATTATTGAATGTCGAGATACCAGAAACATTAAGTTGAGTTACTGATGATATACCACCAATAACATTAGTTGCTATACCTGCATTAGTTGCAAAGGTTGCTATACCTGCATTAGAAACATAATCTAAGAATGTAATTGTAGCAATACCGGCAGTAGAAGCAACAGATACTATAGATCCAACAAAGTTTAGTGTAGATATACTATTAGCACCACCAACGATATTTCCCTCGTCACGAATTGTAAGACCGGTAATTGCATCAGCAGCAGGAGCAGTGACCCAAGTAGGAGCAGCACCAGGTCCATTTGATTGTAGTATTGTTCCATAACCACCATTTGTTAAGAATGCTGTTGTGTTGGCAGCAGATTGATAAGGGATATTACCGATAACACCACCCTTAAGGTTTGTTGCTATACCAGCATTAGTTGCAAAAGTAGAAATTCCAGCATTAGTAGCATAAGTTGCTATTCCTGCGGATGATGCATAACCACTTAGAGTTCCACTAAATGTTGTTGCCGTAACAACACCAGTAAAATATCCATCACCAACTACAAAAAGTTTAGATGTTGGATTTGTGGTTCCTAATCCAACAGAACCACCAATATAAACACTTGAGTTAATACCAGTAACCTGAAGAACTTGGCCTGCAGTTCCTGTTGAAGTTCCTCCACCTATAAGAACTGGACCATTATTGAATGT
>Ga0214917_10004341_pt1 | contig 15833 bp, 13 predicted proteins | sample LL_1208_BB_MetaG_FD_177983 | JGI IMG/M metagenome (GOLD analysis project Ga0214917, IMG submission 177983) | Freshwater microbial communities from Lake Lanier, Atlanta, Georgia, United States - LL_1208_BB | ecosystem: Environmental > Aquatic > Freshwater > Lake | place: USA: Georgia | collected... | reverse complement strand
CTTCAAGCTCTTTCAACGCTGATTCGAGATCGGCCAACTCCAAGGATTGCGATACGTCAATGTCCTTCATATTTAGAATTCCCTGCAATACCGATGCAACACAGAGCGTCCCGTCATCGTAGAGAACCAGCACTGTGCGTACTGGTACGGACCGAACATAACGTCGGCGGCTCGTTGTCCTACCGCTTACTTTCACCATCCATTGTCGAAGCGATTCTCGCTAGAAGTCACTCGCCCTCATTAACCGCAAAGGATTTGATTAAAACGTTTCCGCTAGATTGGCGGGAGCAGGACAAAAATCATGTAGGAGCAGTCGTGACCCCAAGACCTCCGAATCGTCACGCTCGACCGAACAGCACTTTTCTAGGACGCCTCAGACATAAAAGAGGCACCTCTTTAAATACATAGCCCCCCCAGGCAGCGAACACAAAACCAGCTACCAGATATGCACAACGAGCATTTTGATAACGATGCCCGTGGTCGATATTGAACCAACGACACGCGGATTGTTCAAAGCGCGAGCCCTAGCCAATCTGCATAGACCTCAGTGACTTAGAAACCTAGATTTGCAGGGCGAAAAAGGTGCGCTAGCTGTCATTTTTAGTTATCGACTGCGCTTTTCTAAGCGTCATAGAGCAGGACAGTAACGAGTTTGTTGTTTGAACAATTGTTAACAACCGCGCTTGCGGAACTAGGCGCTTGTCTTCCGAAACCTACGTTCCCCGTCCGCTTGGTGACATAGTCTATGGTCTTCGGTCGTATATCTATGATTTCCAACCCACTACGTCTCCCGCACCCGTTACCAACATTAAACCTAGACAACAATATCGAGTCAGGTAAAGCCCATGATCATCTTCATCGACTAGCCGTTTGACGCGCTACCACAAAAACCCAATATAACCCGTCGAACAAACCGTAGATGTGCGGCAATCGTCGGTACATTCTCGTATGTCGCCGACCGCCCCGGTTAAACATAATCGGTAGGCCAATATTCATATTCGCCGGGGCGTCCGGCGGCCGCCTTGATCAGGAGCCATCACCGATGAGCGATCCATTCAAGCCTATGAAGCCTCCGGCCGCGCAGGGCAACTTCCGCCGGACGACCCTGAATGACCAAGCAGTTCGAATTTCGACGGAGAACGATTCGGAACGTGCGGTCGATCGCCCAGATGTATACGGAACGCACTTCGGGATACGAGGTGCCGATCGCCGCGCATCCGAAAGACGGCGCAACGAACGTCGGCAGGGCGCGCCGAAAAATGGTTAGAGACGCGCGATCGCATGCTCCGCTGCCGACTCCTTATTCCTAATTAGTTCATCGACTCAGACTTCGAGAAATGCAGTTTTGTGAATACGTTAAACACCGAATTACGATATCGAAGATTATTCGAAACTGCGCAAGATGGTATTTTGATACTCGACTTTGAGACAGGAATTATTCAGGAGGCAAACCCATACCTGCTTGAAATGCTTGGGTATGACGCCAGCGAGATCATAGGAAAGCAGCTTTGGGAAATCGGCGCGATGGTTGATAAGACATCGTCGATCAAAGCCTTTTCCGCGCTAAAGAAAGACGGATATATAAAGTATTGCGACCTACCTTTGAGAACAAAGATTGGGTCGTTAATCAGCGTCGAATTCGTAAGCAACGCGTATGATGTAAACGGCGATCGAGTCATTCAGTGCAACATCCGCGATATCAGTGATAGAAAGAATGCGGAAGGCGCGCTAATCAAGTACCAGCAGGATTACTTGAAAATCATGCTTGACACCGTTCTAGCATTGACAAAAGTAGTCGTGTCCCGCGATTCATACACTTACGATCATCAAGTTCGAGTTTCACACTTATGTGTGGCCATTGCCGCGGAAATGAATTTCTCTGCACATCGAACAGAAGGTCTACGACTCGCAGCGTTGATTCACGATATCGGTAAAATTGGCATACCGTTCGATATTCTAGTGAAAACATCGCCATTATCCGAAGACGAGATAAATATCTTAAAAAAACACGCCGTTTCAGGATTCGAGATCGTAAAAAATATTCAGTTCGTATGGCCGATAGCCCAAATCATTCGGCAACATCACTGTCGGATGGATGGAAGCGGATACCCGGATGGGTTAATGGGCGATAGCATTCTTGTGGAAGCTCGAATCCTCGCTGTCGCAGACACTGTCGAGGCGATGTGTTTCAGCCGCCCATTTCGGCCGGCGCGGTCGCGCGATTTGGCGCTCGCAGAACTCGATGCGGGCGCACGAACGAAATTCGACCCCGAAGTCGTCAGCGCTTGTAAGCGAGTATTCTTGGTCAACGGATATCAATTTCCGGCGGTTGCCGCTTCTCAGTAGAGTTGCTCATGGGCGCTGTTCGAGACTACGCTACATGGGCCGCGTGAGCCACAGGACGGCTAATAACCGGACCCGAAACGCTCCACCAACTCGTAATCGGCGCTTCGTAGGTTTCGGTTTTCGTGGTTCGACGCACGCCTGTTAAGTTAGCAGGATACGATGACGATCAATTACTCCGATTGATCGCTCGCAACATTGCGCAGAGATCTACTCAGAATCAGATCACGCTGCACATCAGTGCCGAGTCGAAATTGCTGTTCGCCGACTACCCGAAAGTCGAACTTTTCATAAAAGCGAATCGCACGCGGATTGCGTTCCCAAACCCCCAACCATACGAAATCAGCCCCTTGCTGCACGAGATCGCCGAGGCATCGCCGCATTAAGTCCTGCGCAACACCTAACCCGTGGCAGGTCGCTCGCACGTACAAACGACGTAGTTCGAAGGGATTTTTACTGACGACGCATGGCGGCGCGACAGACCATCGGATCTGGGCGTAGCCGATCAACTGCCCATCAACTTCGGCCACGAAGGTTTTCGAACTCGGGTCACACAATTCCGCTCGTTGGCTCGTCTCACCGAAGTGCGTGGCGCAATAGGCGTCCATGTCTGCGGCAGTGTTTTCAGGCGCAAACGTCTCTCGGAACGTCTGCTCGGCGAGTTGCGCGAGCGCAGCGGCGTCGACCGCCCGTGCTTCACGCACACCAGGTTTCTGCACTTCAACCATAGAGCAATTGTCGCATGCCGACAGGCACGCCGCGTTCCGCCGCGAACGTCATTTAAGTGCGTCGAGCAATATTTTAGTCAAATCATCCTGCCGCTTACTTTTATCTTCTCGAGTCGCCGCACATTCCTCATTTCACATGCGTGTGCTTCGGCTCTCCAGTTGCGTCGTGAAGCTTAGAGAAACAGGCAAATCAGAATCGAATTTGCGACACACGACGGTGTTACCGGGGGTGTGTGACGAACACATAATCGCCTCCTCGATAGGAGGTCCTAAGATAAAAGGCCTCTGAAACGGGTTATTGGACGTTTTGGCCGTTAGCTGAGTCAGGAGCCCTAAGCGGAAATGCGGCGTTTTTCAGGGCTTCTGCACGCGCGCAAAACGGGCTGAGCAAGCTCAAAGCGCGGTGAATGGCGGAGAGGGCGAGATTGACTCGGGCCGCCCATGGCCCTCGCCCCTCGCCTACGCTCGGGGCGCGCTGCGCGCGTCCGATTCGGCTCTCCTGCCGAATCGACGAACTCGGTGAGTTCGTCCACGAACCCTGCTCACACCAATGAAATAAAAAAGGGAACACGAGGTTCCCTTTTTTATTTCATCTGGCGGAGAGGGTGAGATTCGAACTCACGAGCCCCGTGAGGGGCCGCCGGTTTTCAAGACCGGTGCATTCAACCGCTCTGCCACCTCTCCGCGGTTTCGATCAAATGGCGGGCAGGAGTTTATCCGATCCGCCCATGTACGGACGCAGCGCGACGGGAATGTTCACGCTACCGTCGGCGTTTTGATAATTCTCGAGCACGGCGACCAGCGCGCGACCGACGGCGACACCGGAGCCGTTCAGGGTATGCAGGGGTTCAGGCTTGCCGGTTTCAGGATTGCGCCAACGCGCCTGCATGCGACGCGCTTGAAAACCCTCGCAGTTGCTGCACGAAGAGATCTCGCGATATTTGCCCTGCCCCGGCAACCAAACTTCGATGTCGTAGGTTTTCGCACTGCCGAAACCGATGTCGCCGGCACACAAAGCGACGGTACGAAATGGCAACTCGAGGCGCTTCAACACTTCTTCGGCGTGCGAGGTGAGCGCTTCGAGCGCAGCGTACGAGTCGGCCGGTTTGACGAGTTGCACGAGTTCGACTTTTTCGAACTGGTGCTGGCGGATGAGTCCGCGGGTATCTTTGCCCGCGGCACCCGCCTCGGAACGAAAGCACGGCGTGTGTGCGACGTAGCGCATGGGCAAATTTTCGGCGGCGACGATTTGTTCGCGCACGAGGTTGGTCACCGGCACTTCGGCAGTCGGAATCAAATACAGCGTCCGCTCGCCGCGCACGGCGAACAAATCTTGTTCGAACTTCGGTAATTGCCCGGTACCGGTGAGTGCCGCCGCGGAGACGAGATACGGCGCATAGATTTCTTGATAGCCGTGCTCGCTCGTGTGCAGGTCGAGCATGAATTGCGCGAGCGCGCGATGCAGGCGCGCTAGCGAACCACGCAATACCGAAAATCGCGCGCCCGAAATCCGTGCTGCGGCATCGAAGTCGAGCCCTGCCAATTTTTGACCGATGTCGATGTGATCGAGCGGTGTGAAATCGAAACTGCGCGGTGTGCCGTGTCGGCGAACTTCGACGTTCGCGGTTTCGTCGGCGCCGTCGGGCACCGAATCGTGCAGCAGATTCGGCAAACCCATCAGCCATTCGTCGGATTCGGCTTGCACAGTGACGAGCGCCGCTTCGCTACGTTCGAGTTCGGCGGTGAGTTGCTCGCCGCGCTGCAGCAGCGCACTCGCATCCTCACCTTTACCCTTCGCCATGCCGACGGCCTTGGCGTTCCCATTCCGCTCGGCGCGGACCCGATCGGCTTCGACTTGCGCTTGCTTACGTCGCTCTTCGAGCGCACGAAACGCCGCTAGATCGAGCACAAAGCCGCGTCGCGCGAGGTTGCGAGCGACCGATTCGGTGTCGGTACGCAGTTGTTTGGAATCGAGCACTTCAAATCTCCGTCAAAAAAGCGCCGACGAGCCGACCGGCTTGCGCGAGCAGCGCACAGGCGATCACCGTCGCGAGCATGTAGCCGAACGCGCGCAACCACGCACCCTCGCCCGCCAGCGTCACGGTCTCGAGCGCGAACGCCGAGTAGGTGGTGAATCCGCCGAGCACGCCGGTCATCAAGAATAGCCGCAGTGCTTCCTCGTGACCCGCACCGCGTGCCGCGACCCAGACGGCGACTGCACCGATGGTGAAGCTGCCGAGCAAGTTGGCCGACATTGTAGCGAGCGGCCACTCACCCGGCACGGCGGGCCAAAGGCGCGCGAGACCGTAACGCGCGAGACTGCCGAGCGCACCGCCGGCGGCGACGAGCATCCAGTTCATGATTTCGGCTCCTGGGCACGTAAACGCTGTAACGCCTCGGCGATGCGAATCTCGAGTCCGCGGGCGACGGGGCGATAGTAGTGACGATCGGGCATGTCGTCGGGAAGATAACGCTCGCCGCGCGCATAGGCGTCAGGTTCGTCGTGCGCGTAACGATAGCCTTTGCCGTAGTCGATTTCTTTCATCAACCGCGTTGGCGCATTACGCAGGCGCAACGGAACTTCCAACGACCCGAACGTTTCGACGTCCGCACGCGCCTCGCCGAAGGCTTTGTAAGCCGCATTGCTCTTCGGTGCGCAGGCGAGATAGACGACGACGTTGGCGAGCGCGAGATCACCCTCGGGACTGCCCATGCGCTCGTAGGCCTGCCACGCATCGACGGCCAGTTGCAGCGCGCGCGGATCGGCGAGACCGATATCTTCGATCGCCATGCGAGTGATGCGCCGCGCGAGATAAGCGGGATCGCAGCCACCGTCGAGCATGCGCGCGAGCCAATACAGCGCGGCATCGGGATCGGTGCCGCGCACGCATTTGTGCAGTGCGGAAATTTGGTCGTAGAACGCCTCACCACCTTTGTCGAAACGACGGCGGCTACCGCCCGCGACTTCGCGCGCCACGACTTCGGTGATCGTCGCGCATCCGTCGACGGTTTCGCAAAGATCGGCCGCGATTTCGAGCATACCGAGCGCGCGTCGGCCGTCACCATCGGCCGCGGCGGCGAGCAACGACAACACGCCGGCTGCACAGCGCAACTCGCGCGCGCCGAGCCCACGCTCGCGATCGACGAGCGCACGCTGTAACAGTTGCTCGATCTCCGTGGTGCCGAGAGACTTCAATACGTAGACGCGTGCCCGCGACAGCAACGCACCGACGACTTCAAAGGACGGATTTTCGGTGGTCGCGCCGATGAACGTGAGCGTGCCGTCTTCGAGGTACGGCAAGAAGGTGTCTTGCTGCGATTTGCTGAAGCGGTGTACTTCGTCGAGGAACAGCACGGTGCCGCGCCCCGCGGCACGTGCGCTTTGCGCGCGCTCGACCGCCGCGCGCACGTCTTTGACGCCTGCCATCACCGCTGAGAGTGCGATGAACTCCGCCCCGCTACGCTGCGCGACCAAGCGGGCGAGCGTCGTCTTGCCGGTGCCGGGCGGCCCCCAAAGAATGAACGAGTGCGGATTACCCGATTCGACGGCGCTGCGCAGCGGCTTACCGACGCCGAGCAGATGAGATTGGCCGACGACTTCTTCGAGCGACCTCGGCCGCATGCGATCGGCGAGCGGCCGAGTCAATTCGGCGTGAGCCACTTCTCGATTCTCGCGAACAAAGAATCACGTAACACGACGGCCAACAACAACCCGAGCACGACACCGACGCCGTCTGCGACAACGTCACCCACTTCGGCAGTGCGGCCATAGGGCATCAGATATTGCGCGATTTCGATGCCGATGCCGAACGCCAACATCGCGACTGCCAGCCAAAGATATGCACGCCGTTCGAACAGCCCGGCGAACCAAGCTGAGAGCAAAAAGAACGCGCTAGCGTGATAGACCTTATCGGCGTACGGAAAACCCGCCGGCGGGCCGCCGGGCTTGAGCGCAAAATAGAGCGTGACGGCGATCAGCACCGCGCCGATCAAAAACCACAACCGCGCAAGTCTTAATTGCCGAAAGGCCGTCATCACTGCACCGGCTTGCCGATGAGATCGGCTCCGGCGGGTGGTGTAAACGCGAGCTCGTCGGCGCGCACCTCGCCGTTGCGTTCGCTGCGCGTAAAGACGAGCTCGGCGCGCTGACCGAGTTTGTCGTCGAGTTCGAGGCGCCGCAGTTCGAGCCCCGCGAAGCCGAATCGAGCCCGACGAAATTCGGCGTCGGCGGCGCGCGGCCGCACCGCTACCCACTCGAGACCGTCGCGCCGCGCTTCGGCCTGCACCTCAAACGCGACGCGCAGCGGCGCCGTGCCCGCGAGCAAGGCCGCAGGCGTCGCCGTCAGCGCATCACCGGCGGGTTTGACGGTCACCTGCTCGAGATCGCGATCGAGAAACCAAAGATTTCGACCGTCTGCGACCATGACCTGCGCACCGGGTGTGGCGCCTTCCGGGGCGCTCTCCCAGCGAAACCGACCCGGTCGTTGCAGCACGAGCGTACCGCTCGTGGTACTGCGCGCGCGACCACGAGCATCGGTCAAAGATTGAGTGAAGGTCGCACGCCAAGTTTTGAGGCCGTCGAGATAGCGATCGAGCGGCGTGTCGTTCGACGCCGCCAAGACGGGCGCCACGCCGAAGGCGACGAGCGCCGCCAGCGACAGCGCCGCCAGCGACCGTGCCGCCGCGCGAATCACTCGCCCGCCGGCGGCGGTACGAGAATCTCGCGTCCGCCGTTCGATTGCAGCGGACCCACGAGCCCGGCAGCTTCCATCGATTCGATCAGGCGCGCTGCCCGGTTGTAGCCGATTTTCAAGCGACGCTGCACATAAGAGATCGACGGCTTGCGCTCGGTGACGACGATTTTGACGGCCTCGTCGTACAGCGCGTCTTGCTCGGAGTCGACCGCCTCGCCGCCCTCGCCCTCTTCGGGCGCGAGCCCCGGCACCGGACCCTTCGGTCCGGACAACACTTCTTCGATGTAATCGGGCGCGCCAGCTTTGCGCAACGACTCGACTACGCGATGCACTTCTTGGTCGGACACGTAGGCGCCGTGCACACGCGTCGGCATCGAGGTGCCCGCAGGCAAATAGAGCATGTCGCCGTGCCCGAGCAAAGATTCCGCACCACCTTGGTCGAGGATGGTGCGCGAGTCGACCTTCGCCGACACTTGGAACGCGATGCGACAGGGGATGTTGGCTTTGATGAGGCCGGTGATCACGTCCACCGACGGTCGCTGCGTCGCCAGCACGAGGTGGATGCCCGAGGCACGCGCTTTTTGCGCCAGACGAGCGATCAACTCTTCGACCTTCTTGCCGACGATCATCATCAAATCGGCGAGCTCGTCGATGATGACGACGATGAACGGCAACGGCCCGAGGTCCGGGATCGTACTTTGATCGAAACGCGGGTCGGTCGAGGCGCGCTGCATCATCACCGGATCTTTGATCGGCTTCTTGTCGTCGATCGCATCGCGAACCTTACGATTGAAACCGGCGATGTTGCGCACGCCGAGGGCGGCCATCAGTTGATAGCGTCGCTCCATCTCGGCGACACACCAACGCAAAGCGTTCGCCGCCTGCTTCATGTCGGTGACGACGGGCGCGAGCAAATGCGGGATGCCTTCGTAGACCGACAGTTCCAGCATCTTGGGGTCGATCATGATGAGGCGCACTTCTTCGGCCGAGCTCTTGTAGAGCATCGACAACACCATCGCGTTGATCGCGACAGACTTGCCCGAACCGGTGGTCCCCGCCACCAACAAATGCGGCATTTTTTGCAAGTCGGCGACGATCGGTGCGCCACCGATATCTTTTCCGAGTGCGAGCGCGAGCGGCGAACCGAGATCGTCGTACACCTTCGACTTGACGATTTCACCGAGCGTTACGATCTCGCGTTTCTCGTTCGGGATCTCGAGCCCCATCACCGACTTACCGGGGATCACCTCGACGACGCGCACGCTGATCGCCGACAGTGCACGCGCCAAATCTTTGGAGAGGCTGCTGATTTGGCTCGCTTTCACACCCGGCGCGGGACGCATCTCGTAGCGCGTGACCACCGGCCCGGGTTGCACCGCGACCACCTCAACCTCGACGCCGAAATCTTTGAGTTTGAGCTCGACGAGCCGCGACATCGCCTCCAGCGCCTCGGCCGAGTGGCCCGCCTCGCGCGCCGGCGCATCGTCGAGTAATTGCAGCGGCGGCAGCGCACCACCTTTGGCCGTGAACAACGGCACCTGGCGTTCTTTCTCGATGCGCGGACTTTTCTCGACTTGAGGTGCCGGCGCCTCGATACGCGGCTTGGGCCGCGCTGCGACTTTTTTGGTCTCGGCCTCCAAGACTTCTTTGCGCGCCGCTTTGTTCTCTTCGCCGACTGCCACGTCACGGCGTTCGAGGCGGCGATTGCGCAAGCGCTCGACGCCCGCCCAAAAGCCCGCCCCGAGTCGGTCGATGACGACCAGCCAAGACACACCGAAGGCGAGCGCGATTCCGGCCATGTTCGCCGCCAACAGCAGCAAGGTGGCGCCCAAGAAATTGAAGTTATCGCGCATCCATGCGCCCAACATGCTGCCGACCACACCGCCCGCGCTTTGCCGCAAGACGCCGGGCGGCCAATGCAGCGCGGCGAGCGCACAGCTCGCTGCGAGCAGCAACACGAAGCCGCCAGCGCGCACCAGCGTGTTGGCGCGCGAGGCCGCTTCCTCGGCATCACGGGTGCGGAACATGAAACAAGCCGCGCCGAGCATCGCGGGGAACAGCGCTGCCGGGAAGCCGAACAAGAACAGCAGCGTATCGGCGAGCCAAGCGCCTTGGCGGCCGATCAAATTACCGATTTCGGTGCCGTTTTCGCCGGTGAAGGAGAAGCCGGGATCGCGTGGGTCGTAGCTGATGAGCGCCACGGCGAGCGCGAGCGCGAGCACACCGACGGCGATCACCGCAGCTTCGCGCAAGCCGCGCAGCACGGTACGGGTGAAACGGGAATCGACCTCTGCGGCGGTGTCGGCCAAGCTGCGTGAGTCTCGCTGCGAAAATCAGTTTTCGGGAGCGCGGATTCTAACATTTCCGCACGTGGCGCGGACGACGCGGAACCCCTAACATTCACGCATGTCCGTCACGCATCGCCCTCTCATCATCCTCGGCTCGGGACCTGCGGGTTACTCGGCCGCCGTTTACGCCGCGCGCGCCAACCGCGCCCCGATGCTCATCGCGGGTTTGCAGGAAGGCGGCCAACTTATGACGACCACCGAAGTCGACAACTGGCCGGGCGATCCGCACGGCCTACTCGGCCCGGCGCTCATGGAACGCATGAAAGAGCATGCGCTGCGCTTCGGCACCGAGATGGTGGCCGATCACATCCACACGGTGAAGTTCGACGTGCGACCGTTTCGATTGACGGGTGACGCCGGTGACTACAGTTGCGATGCACTGATCATCGCGACCGGCGCCTCGGCGCGCTATCTCGGCCTCGACTCCGAAGAAAACTTCAAAGGTCGCGGCGTCTCGGCGTGCGCGACCTGCGACGGATTTTTCTTCCGTGGTCAGCGCGTCGCCGTGGTCGGCGGCGGCAATACGGCCGTCGAAGAAGCCCTCTATCTCGCCAACATCGCCGCGCACGTCACGCTGGTGCATCGCCGCGATTCCTTGCGCGCCGAGAAAATCATGCAAGATCGGCTGTTCGCCAAAGAACGCGAGGGCAAGGTGCGAATTCTTTGGAACCATACCGTCGAAGAAGTGCTCGGCGACGATTCGGGCGTGACCGGTTTGCGCGTGCGCGCCACCGCCGCCGCAGCGGGCGCCGCCACTTCGACCGAAGATCTCGCCGTCAGCGGCGTCTTCATCGCGATCGGACACACGCCCAACACCGAAATTTTTCGCGGCCAACTCGAGATGCACGACGGTTATTTGCACGTGCACTCGGGCACGAACGGTCAGGCGACCGCGACCAGCGTCGAGGGCGTGTTCGCCGCGGGCGACGTGGCCGATCACGTCTATCGGCAAGCGATCACGTCGGCCGGCTCGGGCTGCATGGCGGCCTTAGACGCCGATCGCTATCTCGATCGCCTCGGCCGACGCTGAGAGGCCCGCCGCCGTGCGCGTCGCGGTGGTCGAAGAAATCGCCGCGCTGCCGGCGCGCGAATGGAACGCGTTGTCGGACGGCGCGAATCCGTTCGTCCGTCACGAATTTTTGCTCGCCGTCGAGCGCGCCGGTTGCGTCGGGGCGAATACCGGCTGGCAACCGCGCTTCGTGACGCTGGTGGACGATCGCGGGCTCGCCGCCGCCGCACCCACTTGGCTGAAAAAACACTCGTACGGCGAATTCGTGTTCGATTTCGCGTGGGCGCAAGCCTACGCCCGCGCCGGACTCGCCTACTACCCGAAACTCGTCGCTGCCGCGCCCTTCACACCGGCCAGCGGTCCACGACTTTTGGTGCGCAGCGACCTCGACTACGAATCGACGGCCGACACGTTGCTCGAGGCGCTCGGCCGCGAGGCCGACGCACTCGGTCTGCAGAGCGCGCACGTGCTGTTTCCGGATGCGCGCGATCACGCGCGACTCGCCGACCGCGACGATTGGTTGTTACGGCGTGATTGTCAGTTTCATTGGCGTAATCGCGGCTACCGTGATTTCGAGGACTTTCTCGCGAGTTTCTCGGCCGAAAAACGCAAAAAAGCCAAGCGCGAGCGACGCCGTGTCGCCGAACTCGGCGTCACTTTCGAAACGCGCCTCGCGAGCGCGGCGAGCGAGGCGGAAATCGACGCCGCGTTCGAACTGCATCGCGTGAATTTTTTGCGTCACGGCAACGAACCGTATCTCAATCGCGCCGCATTCTTCGCGATCGCCGCGAGCATGGGCGAGTCGATGCTGTTCAAGTTCGCGCGCTTGCAAGATCGCATCGTCGCCGTCGCCGTGTTCTTCGTCGGTCGCGATACGCTCTACGGTCGCTATTGGGGCGCGATCGACGACTTCCACAGCCTGCACTTCGAAACCTGCTATCACCAAGGCGTCGAGTTCTGCATCGAACGCGGCCTCGCGCGCTTCGAACCGGGCACGCAAGGTGAACACAAAGTCAGCCGCGGCTTCGAACCGGTGATGGTTCATTCGGCACATCGCATCCGCGAGCCGCGCTTTCGCGCTGCGATCGCCGATTTCCTGCGTCGCGAAGCCGCTGCGGTCGACGATTACGCCGCCGGCATCCGCGAACACGTACCGTTTCGCGCCGATTTGGACCCAGCGCCGTGAGAGGCGCGTCGTGAGAGGCATGATCTGGCTCGCCCCCGGCGGTGACCCGGAGGCCTTTCCACCACTGGAGGGCTTTCTCGACGATCCGCCGGGGCTGGTCGCAGCGGGTGGCGACCTACGCGCCGAGCGTTTGATCGCCGCCTATCGACGCGGCATCTTTCCGTGGTACTCCGCCGGTCAACCGATTCTTTGGTGGTGTCCCGATCCGCGCGAGGTGCTGCTGCCACAGGAATTTCGACGTTCGCGCAGCCTCGAAAAACGCGAACGCAACGCCGGCTTCGAAGTGCGCAGCGACACGGCTTTCGAGGCCGTCATGCAAGCCTGCGCAGCGCCACGGCATACGCAAGACGGCACGTGGATCACGCCGGAGATGTGCGAAGCGTATGGCGAATTACATCGGCGCGGCATCGCACACAGCGTCGAGACCTGGCGCGATGGTCAACTCGTCGGTGGACTCTACGGCGTGCAACTCGGCGCGGTCTTCTTCGGCGAGTCGATGTTCTCGCGGCAGAGCGACGCCTCGAAAGTCGCGCTCTCGGCGCTCGTGCGAGCCGCACTCGTCGGTGGCACGCAACTGATCGACTGTCAGATGCGCACCCGTCACTTGAGTTCACTCGGCAGTCGCGCGCTGCGCCGTGGCGATTTCATTGCGGCCGTCGCGCGCGGCACGCGGGACGTCCCGGACCGCTGGCGCGCCCCCTGAGGCGCGGGCCCGCTCGCACGCCGATTTGCCTGCAGCGCGCGGTTTCGGCATCATCCGCGCTCTCGTTTCAGGGGTGCCCGCAAACCGATGTCGAAAGAAGACGCGATTCAGATGGACGGCGAAGTCGTCGAGACGCTGCCGAACACCACTTTTCGCGTGAAGCTGAAGAACGGGCACGTCGTCACGGCACACATCTCGGGCAAGATGCGGAAGAACTACATCCGCATCCTCACCGGCGACACCGTCACCGTCGAAGTCACGCCCTACGATTTGACCAAAGGTCGCATCGTCTACCGCGGCCGCTGAAGCGGCTCAAACGAGTTCCGGTTCCTCGCTCGCGATGCACTCGAGTTGCAGTTCCGAGCCGTCGTCCTTCACCGACACGCGCACCTGACCGCCGCCGACGAGTTTGCCGAACAGCAATTCTTCGGCGAGTGGCCGCTTGATGTGATCTTGAATGAGGCGCGCCATCGGACGTGCGCCCATCTTCGGATCGTAGCCTTTGGTCGCGATCCAGCGTCGCGCCGCATCGTCGAGCGACAGCGCCACGCGTTTGCCCTCGAGTTGCGTTTCGATCTCCACCAACAACTTGTCGACCACTCGTTCGATGGTGCGTTCGTCGAGGCCACCGAACTGGATCACCGCATCGAGGCGATTGCGGAACTCGGGTGAGAACAATTTTTTGATCGCTTCCATGCCGTCGGTGGTGTTGTCGGCCAAGGTGAAGCCGATCGGCGTGCGCGCCATGTCGGCGGCACCCGCGTTGGTGGTCATGACAATGATGACGTGGCGAAAATCGGCTTTACGACCGTTGTTGTCGGTGAGCGTGCCGTGGTCCATCACCTGCAACAAAAGATTAAACACGTCGGGATGCGCTTTCTCGATCTCGTCGAGCAGTAGCACTGCGTGTGGGTGTTTGCTGATCGCTTCGGTCAAGAGGCCGCCTTGGTCGAAGCCGACGTAGCCCGGCGGCGCGCCGATCAAACGCGACACGGTGTGGCGCTCCATATATTCGGACATGTCGAAGCGGATGAACTCGATGCCGAGCGCGAGCGCGAGCTGACGCGTGACTTCGGTCTTACCGACACCCGTCGGCCCGGCGAACAAGAAACTGCCGACGGGTTTGCGGGCGTCACCCAAACCGGAACGCGCCATTTTGATCGACGCCGAAAGCGTTTCGACCGCCTTGTCCTGACCGAAAATCACGAGCTTGAGGTTGCGCTCGAGATTGCGCAGCACTTCCTTGTCGTTGCTCGAGACCGTCTTCGGCGGAATGCGGGCGATACGCGCGACGACTTCTTCGATGTGATGCACGTCGACCGTATCTTCGCGTTCGGCGAGCGGCTTTAAGCGCAGACGCGCACCCGCTTCGTCGACGACGTCGATCGCCTTGTCGGGCAGATGCCGATCGTTGATGTGACGCGCCGCGAGTTCGGCGGCCGCTTTCAGCGCACCATCGGTATATTTGATTTGATGGTGCTCTTCGAAGCGGCTACGCAAGCCCTTCAAGATTTCCACGGTCTCGGGCACGGTCGGTTCGACTACGTCGATTTTTTGGAAGCGGCGCGCGAGCGCGTGGTCTTTTTCGAAGATCCCGCGATATTCGCTATAGGTCGTGGAACCGATGCAGCGCAACTCGCCGTTGCTGAGCACGGGCTTGATCAAGTTCGACGCGTCCATCACGCCGCCCGAGGCGGCACCCGCCCCGATGATGGTGTGGATCTCGTCGATGAACAGCACGGCACCCGGCTGCTTCTTGAGCTCGGCGAGCACGCCCTTCAAACGTTTTTCGAAATCACCGCGATATTTGGTGCCGGCGATCAGCGAGCCCATGTCGAGCGAATAGATGGTGGCATCGGACAACACGTCCGGCACTTGTTTCTCGACGATGCGCCGCGCGAGCCCCTCGGCGATCGCGGTCTTGCCGACGCCCGCCTCACCAACGTAGAGCGGATTGTTCTTGCGCCGCCGACAAAGAATTTCGATGGTGCGCTCGAGTTCGGTTTGCCGGCCGATGAGTGGATCGATCTTGCCCTCTTCGGCGAGCCGATTGAGGTTGGTGGTGTATTTTTCGAGCGCGCTCGTCTCGGCTTCACGCTCGCCGCCGAGCACCGACCCCTGCGACGCTTCGCGCGATTCGGGTTTTTCCTCGCCCTTCGACATGCCGTGCGAGATGTAGTTGACGACGTCGAGCCGCGCGACGTCCTGCCGCGCGAGTAAAAACACGGCGTGACTCTGCTTCTCACCGAACACCGCGACCAACACGTTGGTGACCGCGACTTCTTTACGACCACTCGACTGCACGTGGAACACCGCTCGTTGCAGCACGCGTTGGAAGCCGAGCGTCGGCTGCACTTCACGATCGTCACCTTCGGCCAACTGCGGCGTATTGCGACCGATGTGCTCGAGCAGATCGGCGCGCAAGCGATCGGGGTCGCCGCCGCAGGCGCTCAGCACTTCGCGCACCTTCGGCGTGTCGCTGATCGTGTACAGCAGATGCTCGACCGTCAGGAATTCGTGACGCGATTCGCGCGCCAGGGTGAAGGCCTGGTTCAAGCAGGTTTCGAGTTCGCTGGAAAGCATCAGGCTTCCTCCAGGGAGCACATCAAGGGGTGCTGGTGATCACGACTGTAACGGGTGACGAGAGCGACTTTGGTTTCGGCGATTTCGTGGGTGTAGACGCCGCAGACGCCCTTGCCGCGGGTGTGCACTTCGAGCATCACCTGCGTCGCCTGCGTGCGGTTGAGTCCGAAGAACCGTTCGAGCACGTCGACCACGAATTCCATCGGCGTGTAGTCATCATTCAGCAACACGACTTGGTA
>Ga0214917_10004339_pt1 | contig 15843 bp, 14 predicted proteins | sample LL_1208_BB_MetaG_FD_177983 | JGI IMG/M metagenome (GOLD analysis project Ga0214917, IMG submission 177983) | Freshwater microbial communities from Lake Lanier, Atlanta, Georgia, United States - LL_1208_BB | ecosystem: Environmental > Aquatic > Freshwater > Lake | place: USA: Georgia | collected... | reverse complement strand
ATGCATCCAAACAATTGAGGTCCAGAAGGGCCTTGCCATGGAGTACCCAATTTCTTCGCTTCACCTTTGCACCACCTGCTTCACCCTGACTTCGCTCGGCGCCAATACGCAACGTTGTCGCTGCGAACCGCACCAAACAGACACTGGATTTGATTGCCCCAGCGGTTATCACCTCTGCTACCTCTGCTCCATCGAAGTCGCGGGTGGATTAAGTAGATGGTCATGGGAGGCATGCGATGACTGTCGCAAGAAGAATGACCGCGAAGGCCGAGAGGGTAGGGCTTTCTATTTCTTAGGTCGCCACAGCGTGATGAATGGCATTGCTTTGCCGATGAGTGAAGTACAAGAGCGGAAGGTCAACGCAGGGGTCACGCAAATGCTGGATTTCATCGGGAGTATGGAGGAACTCAGGCTCGCGGCACTTGCCAGAACAGAGGCAATGTGGCGAAGCGTGGAGAGATGGAGTGCAATGTCCGAAATTCCCGTTTTGGAATGGCAACGCGAATTTCGCCTCGCGCCCAAACGGCGGAATGTCAGTGACGGAGAGTAACTTTGCCCCTCCATCGGAGAGCGCTCCGTGGAGGATCGACAGGAAAGGTCAGGGGATAGTTCAAGAGTGAGCAACGAGAACGACGCAGAATCCAACGGCGCACTTCAAGAGAGTGAGCTCTGGGAGAAAATCGAAAGTACACACGGTGTAGAACGAGCAGAGGTGCTCGCCGAACTCAGCCACTTCGCATATAGCCGCGATGATTACACGACGTGTCTGCAATTAGTAGAAACATCACTTGATCTCTATCGCACCAGCGATCCCAACGCCAGCACATCACCCTCAACGCTCCATCAACTCGTTCATCTCCATGAAGGTAAAGCTTTCTCACATCGCAAACTCCAGCAGTACCGCGAAGCCGCTGCCGCCTTTCAAGAAATTGCTCGCCTCCAGAAAGAGCGCGATAACTTTGAAGGCCACGTCCAAGCAATCAGAGCAGCAGGCTGCGATTGGTATGCCGCAAAGGAGTGGGAGAAATCCCTTGCCTGCCACCGTGAAGCACAGAGCGCTATCGACCCCGATGATACTGATGGCTCCCGCGGTGTGGATGCGCTCAACATCGGGATGAGCCTAAGCAAACTTGAGCGATACGAAGAAGCGGTAGCGAACTTCCTTCAGGCACGGAACTATTTCAAAGCGACGAAAGATCCTAGCGATGTCCACCACGTTGATTACCAAATCACCTTGGCTTATATAGCGCTAGGAAATGGACCGGAGGCAAAGTTCTACGCCAAGCATGAATTTAATTATGCGAAAGTCGCTGAGAACTTCACCGCTGAAGGTGTAGCGCGGATGCACTTAGGTAAGGCACATGCGCTCTGTGGTGAGTATGAAGAGGCTGAGGCTCAGTTAGTGCAAGCCCTTGAAATACTTACTGCAGAAGAGCGTAAAGATTGGGAGGACATCACTGATGCCAATCGTGCTCTTGCGGCTGTATTAAGTGCCCTTGGGCGAACAGATGAAGCCCAAGAGCGCTTAGAACAACTTGCGACGATTGAAGAAACTTATGAGCACTGAGCGTTGCAAGCATGATTTTTTGCTAGGACAGTGTGGGTCCTGTAAGGAAAAACCTGAGCGCATCAACGAACAGGTCTTTGCTACGAAAACAGGACAAGTTTTCCATAATTGGGTTGATTGTGCTTTTCTGCGCATCGGTCAAAGTTCAGCAGATAGCCAAGGGTTAAGAAATCATCCAATAGAACGCAAACACTGGTCCTCAGTTTTTTGGACGCTAGGCCCCTGCGAGTGGTGTTGCGCTTTTTACAATATCCAAGAGGAGACACCTATTTACTGTGAGGCAGAAATCGATGGGCGTTGGGTTACGGCTCAAAAAATCAAAGAGCGATTCACGATTTATGGCCATCGAGAAATTCAGGTTTGGTTCGAGTCTCTACCCGATCCTATGCTTTTACCTGATAACAAAGTGAGAAGTCACTATCCTAAATAGGAGTTCTCGTGCATTGATTGCAAGTCATCCCTCCATAATAACGGCGCTCGTAGTTTAAAAGAGGCAAGTTTTTTCACCCTATTGGAATTTGATTTAACAATGTTGGCAGTGCAACTTTTATTTGCTAACGAAATAAATGGAATCATATCTTAGAAAGTTAACAAGCCGGAGAGTACCTTTGAATTCTTTGTGCTTGTAACGGGAATCAAAGAAGAACTGGAATTTCCTTTTATAGCAAAGAACTTCAAAGGTTTTAATTCTCAGAGAATCTTGGGGGCTTGCACACAAGGCAAGGCGAAAGGCCAAGAATGTAAGCTGCTCTTCGAATAGAGATAAATTGTGGGTTGTAAGTATCTTTACCTTTCCATCGGGCAAATTCCTGTCCACTTCTCATCCCGTTACAGTCTCGACTCGAATGATATTTTCCGCCTCCGTCAGTGATCCAAACACGCGAATGCTTTTCAGTCTCCGGAACCTCATAAACGCTTTCTAGCCACTCGTTAAGATCCAGCGCGAACTTTCCATTTCCAAGGCTCTTTCTACAATTTTTCCCTGCTTTCATACGTCGAGCGCTCTCAACAACACTTAACGGGCCACTTGCAGCATGTTTTATGAATTCATCTAGAACATCGTTTGCAAGCGCATGCCCTGTTAGAGAGCGGTAGTCATTCGCTAAAATTAAAAACCTCTCCGCAATTTTCTTATCATTAGAATTGGTGTGTACTGCTGGGTTAGGAGGATTCAAAGTGCTGCATAGTTTCCCGCAAAACGGACAAAAAAACCAAGAGTCATCAAGAGTAGCATTACAACTTGCACACATTCGACTCATCTATCTCTCCCTTTTTATGACACGAGCTATCGAACCATCGCCAATCTGGGGTCTTTTGGTTACCCATCACTATTCTCGTCAACAAAGATGATAGTCACATCCTTGGATCGGGTAAATACTGTGTGTAGGGAAATCAACTTATTCCAGGTATATGATCCAGCTCCAGGCACACCTTCTTGTAGTTGTTTCCAAGTTTTCGCACTAAGTAATACAAAAATTTCTTGGAACTCAGTTCCACGTATTTTATCCACCTGATTAAGTGATATGTATCGAATATTGTTGCCTCGGATTCTTTCAATCCATTCTTGAGGCATTGTTGTATCAGGCGAATCAAAAACTATTAACATAGGATGCCAGTGGGTCCACTTATCATCACGCGCCAAAAACCTATTTAGTTCCTGTTCAAAATGTTGGTTCAGATTGAGGTCATAAGCTTTGATTCGACCACCATCATCAACAAAGGACACATTATCAATACATATTTTTTTTAAAGGGTCAATCAATTTCTTGTGGTTTGCAATTTTTGAATCAGCAATAAACGGACTAGTATTATTTAAAAAACGTTCTGTAAAAGTGAGCGCGGCTTGACCTACTGATTTACTTTGTCGATAACAAACGTCCAAATAGTGTTCGTAAGGCACTTCATTCTCGAGAAGTTTGAAGAATTTTTCGTATACTCGACGCTCAATCCATTGAAATGGATCAAGGGTAACCACTAGCGCTCTCACTTTAGTTTCTTGAGCTTCTTTTATTTTTTTTTGCAAAAAAACAAAAGATATTGGATCATCTACAAGAACGACTGCACCTGGCTGCATTGGCAGACCGGAACCAGGTACTCGTTGTTTCCCAGAATTTAAATATTTAATGACTGGATCGCTGAACTGACACACTACATTTCGACCAGCTATATTGAGACTGAGAGCAAGATTGAGTAGAACTATGGTCTTTCCAGTACCCGCACCTCCCAGGATGAGATGAAATTCAAATTCACCTGGAATTTTAACCCTATGGAAAATTTCTTCCTTCAACTTGGATTGTTGCACATCTAAGAACTGGAGCCACGCTTCATTCAATTCTTCTTCGTACAACCAGCGGATTTCTGAATTGGTGGAATTTCCATTGGTTTCTGTCTCAACTTCTGGCATGAATTTCGTATTCTTAATTTCGGAAACTTGAAAAAACCATGAGGGCACCGTATTTTTATGTTTTAGAATTTGTCGTCTCGCGGTGTTGCTTAATGATTGAAAATCCTCCATGATTTCATGAGGTCCAACATCAACTAACAATAACCCGGCTCCAACTGAAAAAATCAATCGTTCGCCCTCTGAGATTTTATCTCGATATAGAGGCACAAGGTTGTCTGAGAGTCGCTCAACATTACGTAGCCAGGTGGTTGGTTCTTCATTGTATTTTCTCATTAGTTCTGCAACTCGTGCCCTTATTCGTGCACGTTGCCCGTTGTACCTGTTGTAGTTAGCCTCAAAACGGGATGTCCATTCAACAGGGAATGGTTGTTTTTTATTCATTACTGCCTCTGAAGTCAAGCATAGCCCAGGTGCAGAAAGTTACAAGAAATCCTGTGTATTTTCTCAGTTTACATACGAATTTTTGGGGATCCGTTGAGAAAGAGCGCGATAACTTCCACGTCCAAGCAATAAGGGCAGCAGGATGTGATTGGTATGCCGCAAAAGAGTGGGAGAAATGCCTTGCCTGCCACCGTGAAGCGCAGAGTGCTATCGACCCCGCCGAGGACCCAGTGCTGATCGATGTCGGTACTACGACAAATCGGACATTGCCGGTTAGCTACGTTTCTAATGCGTTGTATCTACTTTCAATTGCGAGCAGTCCAGGAATTAACTCTGACAAACGACTCTTTCGAGGAAGACCTTATTCATAACTTCTATCAATTTCAACGGTAGTAATTTATATAGATTTTCATATGAATTGCTACTGGGGTAGGGGTTACGCGGAAGCTCGGGCTAATGAACTTGTCATTCGTTATAATCAATAAATGCGAGTGGTAAACGCGATCCAATGACCCCGATTACTTATGGGCACTACCAGAGAGTTAGGCGATTGGCCAGCAACGGGCTACATAGTGTCGAAATTTCGAAAAAAGTGGGGTTGACCGAATTTCAAGTGCTCGAAATTCTCTCTAAAACGTACTCAAAACTTTCTGAAGAAAGCGAAGTAGACAAGGTATTACGAGAACTCGACGAGCCTTTGATAATTTCAGATCGGGATTCAAGAATTATTGAGTTACGCAAAGCTGGTAAGACTCTCGATGAAATCGGGGTAGAAGTAGCGTTAACACGCGAACGGGTTCGACAGATTCTCAAAAAAATTGCTCCCGATCTCGACTTTGAAGAAATTCGAAAAGAAATCTACTTGCGCGAACAACATGATTTCAATATGCAATTTCAGCTTACTCATCAGTTAATATGCGACAAATGGGATGAATTCAAGTATTTGAAATTCTCTGAAATTGCAAACATGCTAGACCTTCCTGAATGGAAGGTGCGTAAAAGTTTGTCTCACATTCAATATGTTTATTTGCAGGCAAACGAGGAGAGGAAAATTGCACAAACTTGGACAGATGGGCAATGCTTAGAAAGTTTACGAGTCGCAGCTACTTATTCTTTTCCGCTAACGGTGTTAAAGTACAGGAAATTGTTAGAAGTGGGTGAAGTCTCCGGGCCAACTCCTGCGTTGATGTGGCGGAGATTTGGCTCTTGGGCTGCCGCCTGCGAAATGGCGGGTGTCGAGTACGGAGATGCCGTCCGCGAGTACAACAGAACTTGGAACGATGTTGAATTGATCAAATTTGTGAGACGCTTTATGCATTCAAGGGAAGATGGAAAGTGGGCAATTGAGAAGTATGAGGAATGGCGACGTTTACCCGAGATTGAAGGTCCTTCGGCTACTCTGATGAGGCTGAGATTAGGAGCTTGGTCAGAAATTCGTGTTCTAGCTTTGGAAATAAAAGTGGATGGATTTGACATGCAAAAGTTTGCGGAATTGAGAAAAGTTGAGTAGCGAGATTGAATTAGTTGACTTGTCTCTGGCCAGTGACTTGAGTGAAATAGAGCGTGAGAAACTTTGGGTGTCTGCAGCTAAAATTTTGGAACATAGAACGAGTGAAACATCTGCTCTTGGTTTGGCCCTTGGATATGTTCAATCAGGCAAGACAACGCAAATGATCGCCCTGACAGCCGCAGCCTATGACGCGGGCTATCGAGTTGTAGTGGCTCTTTTGGGAAGTACGAATCTTCTGCTTGATCAGAATTCCCAAAGATTTATGGAAAAGTTGCAAATCGATGTTCGAAGTGATTTTCGATGGGTTTCAATCAAGAATCCGAGCGGGAAAAGTGCATCAACTAAAATCTCTGAGAATCTTGAAAAGAATAGAGCAATTTTTATAAGAGTGCTCAAACATGCGGGTCGAATCACGCAACTTGCCGAGGTGCTAAAGGAGTGTGGTTTGAGTGGAGTGCCTACGCTGATTCTGGACGATGAAGCAGACCAAGCATCACTCAATTCAAAAATAAATGAAAATTTGGAAAGCAGAGTGTATGAAGCTCTGGGCAAACTTCAGGAAGCCACACCCCTTCATCTGTATGTGCAATTCACCGCCACGCCGTATGCACAGCTCCTTTTAGAACCAGATGATCGGCTTGCGCCTGACTTTGTCGAGTTTCTGTTACCGGGTAGCGGGTATGTGGGTGGCAGAGAGTTCTTTATTGATAATGCGGCAAAAGTTGTGCGGCCTATCTCGGTCAGTGATGAACAATCAGCCAACGGTAAGTTGACGGATTTACCAACTAGTTTGAAATTAGCAACAGCCAACTTTGTTGCTGGAGCAGCTCTTTTGCTCATAAATGATCCGGCGGCCAAAACGATAAGCATGCTGGTGCATTCCACACACAAGAACAAAATTCAAGAGGTTTATCACTTCCTCATGAAGCGACAAATAAAGGCATGGAGAGAATTGGTAGATGGAACCTTGGACTCCATTCCGTCTGAGATTCTCGAAGAACGCGAGAAACTTGTTTCTCGGGGAGCAATTGATGTCTCAGATAGTGTTTTTGCCGAAAAAGTTTCTTACGTGCTGAAAGAGATAATCTTTTGGCTCGTTAACTCGGCGTCCGACGTGAAGAAAGTTAACTGGCTAGAAGGTCCTATCCATATTTTAGTGGGCGGAAATAAGTTGGACCGTGGTTTTACAGTAGAGGGGTTAACTGTCACATACATGAATCGTCCCACTACTGACCAGATTGATACTCTCGAACAGCGGGCAAGGGCTTTTGGGTATCGGAATGATTTGCTTCCATACTGCCAATTTTTTGCGACGCTTGCGACAGTGAGGATGTTGCGGGGAATTGTTCATACGGAGTATGACTTGAGAGCGCGTTTGGAAGATTGGATCGCGGCTGGGAATTCTCCCAAAGAATGGTCTAGAGAAATTGGGTTACTCCTTCCGATAGGAGCAAAACCAACTAGGTCTGCAGTTATTAAGGCGGTCTCAACCTTTAATCTTGGCGGTGGGTGGCATCAATTGCGCATGCCTAGCTTAGATAAATCAGATTTGTCTTTCAATACGCAACTCATTGAGAATCTCGGGATTCTTAATGCTCCGCGAATTGACTATGGCCGAATTCATCATCGTACTTTAGAGTTTGACTCAGCGGAGGTACTAGATGGTCTTCTGCGCCGATGGAAGTGGAGTGGCTTTAGTCCTGGCTGGGAGCATGAAAATATTCTCCAATTATTTGAATCGCTAGGTCCAAAGAACGCCACCGGGAAACCAATATCCGTGAAGGTTATTTTGATGCAGTACGAGAATGAAGATAAAGCTCGAGAGCGCGATTGGCGTCCTGACACTGGTTTCAGCAACCTATTTCAAGGCCAAGACGCGCAGTACAAGGGCGCGGAAACACCGGACTACTATCCTGGAGATCGACAGATTCCAATCTTGATTGATGGTGAGAGTGCATTGTCAGTACAAGTCCACCGGGTGCGTCCAAAAGGGTTGTCGCTACCAGAACTTTTTACTCTTGCGGTGCATCTCGGTGACTCAAAAATAGTACGAGGGAGAATGTTATGAGCATGCTGTTAGGGGAAACTAAGTTAATACCAATAGGTGATTTACTTCTAGATTCACAAAATCCTCGCATCCCTGATATGAAGAAGGGAGCAAGCCAGGCCGACTTGGCGGTAACTCTCGATATGGGATTTGATGCATTTACTGTAGCGGAGTTGATGGCTGTCCACGGTTATTTTGCAAGCGAACCCATGATTGCAATTCCTGGTGAAAATGGCAAATGGATTGTGGTTGAAGGTAATCGCAGATTAACAGCGGTACTTGGCCTGACTGATCCAAACATTAGAAGTCAGTTCCTCGATGTCAAAAAGTGGGAAGCTTTAGCAAGCATTTCTAAGTTATCTGCAACGGATCTCATTCCTGTCGTGATTACTACAAGCCGACTCGCAGTAGTACCAGTAATCGGCACGCGGCATATTAGCGGAATCTTGGCATGGCGCCCCTATCCTCAAGCGCGTTACATCGCCAACTTGATTGACTCTGAGAATCTGACAGTGGCAGAAGTTGCCGCAATGATCGGACTCTCAAAGACTAACGTGGGTGATCTGTATCGCGAGCAGGCCATCGCTGCTCAGGCCAAGTCGCTAGGTATTGATATTGGAAGAATTGAAAGTTCTTTCTCGCTCCTAACAGTTGCAATGCGCAATTCTAAACTTCGCGAGCATGTTGGTGCGCCAATTGGCTCTCAATTACAACCTGGTGAGAATCCAATTCCATCGGACAAAACTGAAGAACTGACGGAAGTCCTTGAGTTCATCTTCGGAAGTGATGATAAAGAACCGGTGATCACTGACTCTCGACAAATAACAAGTTTGGCAAATGTCGTTGCAAATCCCGCCGGGTTGGCAGTTTTGCGCGAAGGGAAATCTCTTGAAGAGGCAAAGCAGAAAATCGCTGCCGGAGGCCAGTCGCCTCAGGAAAGGCTGATGAATCGATTAACCGCCGGAAAGAACGCTTTAATCGCAGCTGGTGAAGATATTGCTATTTTTAATGGTGAATCCAGTATAAAAACTATTATTGATGAGATTGAAAGCGCTCTCGAGACCTTAAAAAGTGTGGTTGACGACTCCGATGCTTGAAGCTTCGCCTGCTGGAAATGAAGAGATTGCCGATTGGCTTGAATTAGCGGTACTCGCATTTGGCCAAAAGGGCAACACGAATCACAAAATTCTAAAGTGGGCAAACGATTGGGCAAATCTAACCGAGCTACAAACTTCTTCAGGGCTCAAGGTTATGGAACGTCGATGTAACTTGCTTGGAGATAAGTACCCATTTGAGGTCAATGATTTTGCGGTGGTTTTTAATCAAGCCATGGAACATTCCATTTATTCCTACCTTTTATTAATTACTCGCCCAACAAATTCTGTAGCTTGGCAAACTCCTGCTCCCACACAAGAAGAGTCTGACCTATTTGAAGAACTTGTCGCATATGCACTTAAAGATTATTTGGGCGATTCAGCCGAGGCAATACCATTTGGTTGGCCATCTAAGTTTGGTCGCCCCATGGAGTTCCACCTTGCGATTGATTGGCTGGCAGGGAAAATGGGCTTGAAACTGGGAAGCGCATTTAGGCCACCCCGAAGGAAAGATGGTGGAGTTGATGTGGTTGCCTGGAAGCCCTTCAAAGATAGGCGTTCCGGCTTTCCAATATATCTAGTTCAATGCACACTTCAAAAGGAATTTGTCTCCAAGTCACGTGACATCGATCTTCGTATTTGGGCCGGCTGGCTAGAAATGGATCATGACCCAGTCACGATTCTCGCACTACCACGAACTATCGGGCCCGGAGAATCTTGGAATGAGATTACTGCTAACTCCATCATCTTTGACCGATTCAGATTGCTTGAGGCCCTCAATCGAGAAATTCCTGAGGGACATAAGGATTACGTGCAAAAGTTATTGCCATCTTTACGAAACTTTGCGGACCTAAACTTTGAATAAAATTCAAATCGCTAACGAAATTACGGACTTACTCCGTATTGATAAGGTTCATTTTTCTACTGGTTCAACTGAACCAAAAGCACTTTTCCTTCTTATTGTTGAAGCGCTGGGTTTGGGTATTGAACCAAGTTTGCCAAAACCAGTACTTGCCCGCCGAATTGTCGAAAGCGCTGGACTTGCCTGGCTCCCTGATCACGAATCTACCGGAGGGACGGTCACTCTGAAAGGACTCGAAGCCGTTAAGTCATCAGTCGAGTACTACTTATCAAACCGACCAGAGATTAGTTAACAAGTTTTAGATTTAGTTCTTCCTGCGCAATTGCTGGCCCTTTGTGGCCATGAAGCAAGTTACCGCGATTAGATAAAATTAAATCTGGATTATGGGGTGCAGTTGTAATAGCTTTCAACAGATCTGGTGCATCGGCCAAAAGGTCATAATCTCTAACTACCAGGGCCTTCATTACTTGGAAGACAACGCCTACGTTCACTGCATTACCTAGTTGCTTAAATGAGGCGGATTCTTTCTGATCGTAGAAATTAAACCATTCAGGGAAGCCCTGAAGCCTCGCTCCCTCCCTCACCGTCAGTCGTCGCTTAGAATTACGATTCCTACCCACTATTGATGTTTGTGTGATAGCAACTAAGGCAGGCACGTAAGTAGATTTCTTCGCGCGAATGCCTGATGGTCTAAGATGCATGATGCACTCCCATAGACTTTCTGCATCTTGCGCCTGCCACTCAAATTTACGTCGACTTGGTGGGAAAGTTTCTAGAAATTTCCAATCCTTCAACCAACGATCAAGAATTTTCTGGTGTGCCTTATAAAATAAAACATTTTTCTGGATAAAGTCCCGTTTCCACTCAGGCAAATTCGAATTATTTTTAATGAGTCCAATTGGAGGCCATGCGTCCACCCAAATTGGAAAACTTGGAAGTGGGCCGTTAATCTCATCCTTTCTAATTTTATATACAAAATCATCCCAAGCGTCAATCCAAGTTTTCTCATCATCCCCCAGAGAAACACTTTCTTTTTCAGATCCTCTTCTAAGACGTTCAAGTGGTAAATCTCTCTCTAAATCCCAATCATGGTGAGACCAATTAGTTTTCGCCCACTTCAGATCCGGCAAGCCAGGGTCAACGTTAAGACCTCGAGTACCCTTAGGAAACCTTGTAGCTGCAATCAAAACTCTCTCACGAACCTGTGGGCGACCGCCAAAATCGCGCCGAAGTTGATGTGGCGAAACGATGAAAGGAATTTCACTGACTCGATAGCCGCTCTCACGAAATGTGCGAATAATTACATCCCATTCATGTCGATGACGTGGTCCGGCGATGTTTCTTACGTTCTCTAGCAGAACAATTTTTGGCTTCTTCTCTTCCATAATCCGAGCAATGTTCCAAAAGAGTGTGCCTCGCGCTTCATCCATGCCGCGCTGAAATCCAGACTTGCTAAATGGTTGGCAGGGAAAACCACCAACCAATACGTCGTGGTCGGGAACTTTTACGCCGCTCTCATTTGCTAATTCCGTTATGTCTCCAGCAGGTTCAAGTCCCCAATTGGACTTGTAAACACTGGCGGCATTCTTGTCGATTTCTGACGCCATAACACACTCGCCACCTAGAGCGGATAATGCGGCATGGAAGCCACCAATACCAGCAAAGAGGTCAACAAATTTGAAGGACATGGGAACATAATACTTGTATAGACCGACAATCTGATGCTTGAGGCCGAAATTATCAAGTTTCACTTCAAATTAGGCAATTGCACGCATACCATTCAGGGTATGGGATTGTTGTTTGAAGAAAATCTAGTGGTAATCCCAAATTGGCTGAAACGTTCGCTCAGTTGATAAGTGCGTCGCGACTTAGTTGGTATTGAATTTAATGGTCTGATTTATGAGAGAATTTGCACCCGATTTGTTCAGTCTATTTGTCCCACCTGGCACTCACTTACCTCGTCGAATTCGCTCCACGAGCTGAATTTTGTCTATCTGATAAACATTTGCAAGTTGCGTGATCACATGTGGAGGAATCTGATTCCAGTCGTGGCATGAAAGCTTCACGGGAAAAGGCTGGCTCTTGCTCTTAACCTGAATTTGATGATCCTTTGCTGGCTCAACTTGAACAAATTGGTCCGGGAAGAATTTTTCACTTTTCTTAACCCAAGAGATCGTTGATTTACAATCTACCCGTACTCTACAACTTAAGTCTTCAACGGAAGCATTTTTTGGATTCGCGTACCAATAATATTTTGGGACTCTTACAAATTTAGACCTTCCATTAAAACCGGTCAATTCTCTCGCTGTATTGAGTTTATCACGGAAGCCAGGAGTCCCAAAAATTTCCTCAAGCATCAGAGAAACAGAACTAAGATCTAAGTCTCTCCAACTACTGTAAGGGGAAGGAAGTGACTGATTCATGTAAAGAAAGTAAAAAACACTCTGAGCGGTTAATTTCATTCCTTTTTGACTGGATCTATCAAAAAACTCCATGAAAGTAGCATTGACCTCACTCAAGTATTTGAAATTAGCTGAATTACTAAAAGTTTTGTATGAATCTCTGGATGCTTTCTCTTCAACAATCATCATGGCAGACGCAAGTTCAATATTGAAATGCTCTAACTCATGCCGACTAATTGCTTCGTAGAGAAATTTAATGGTTGTTCCAAAATGGATAATTGCCCCATATTGAATCAATTGTCTGTGCAGAAATTTTGCGTAACTATCGATGGCTTCAACATCAAAATAAATCCCCCAATATTTTCCGTGCGAAGAATAAGGGCAATACCAAGCGAGTATGTCGATACCTTGGCTAGCAACTCTCTCTTTGGTTCTAATTTCTAAATCAGTTATGACGGGCAATTCTTGATGCTGAAAATCAAATTCCTCATCAAACTTTTGGTTTCGTTTACTGACATACCCAGAATGCATAGCCGGGTTTTCAAATTTCTCTTCGAAGACAATATCCTTGTTTGAAAAGGCCAGGCTGAGATAATTTAATCCAGAACGTCTCTCTACGACCATCAGAATCTCCTAAAGTAACATCGAAATGTATATGAATAATTTTAAGGATGTCAATCACCTAGCTCTAAGGCCGAGTCTATTTTGGACATATCGGAAATCATCTCCACAAAGTCTAATCACATTTAGATAGCAGTGATAACCACTGAGTACATGAAGGGATTTCGGATTTAATTCTAAATGCTCAAATTCGGTAGTAACCGAGAAAATTTGAACCTAAAATTGCGTAATGAATGTTGATGAAGATTGACATTCTGAATGCCTAATTGTACTTTCATACGGTGCTTGCTTACCTCGCAACTAAAGATCAGTTTTTGATCGACGCTCCTACCATTGAAGATCTAGTGCGAGATAAAGTAAAAGAGAAACTTGGAATAAAAGTTGGAGATGCTGAATATGCAGCCTGGCGTAACTCGCTGGGAAATGCCATGTTTCACGCCATTAATTCCGATGTAATACCAAATAATGCAGGTGTTGCAGTGGAATATCGAGTAAACGGTCGCGCGTACCGAATAGATTTTATGCTTTCGGGATTAGATGCTAAAGGTCGAGAATCGCTTTTTATTGTTGAACTCAAGCAATGGACTAATATCGAATTTTCTGAATTAGAAGATCACGTGAAAACGTATCTAGGTGGTGGAATACGTGACACATTGCATCCGGCATATCAAGCATGGAGCTATGCGAGTCATTTAAATATGTATAACGAATATATTTATGAAAATAAAGTTCAAGTCAATGCCTGTGCTTACTTACATAATTGCGCCGATGCAAAGGTTATAAATTCCTCCCGTTACGAAGAAAAATTGAGAGAAGTTAGCGTTTTTATCAAAGGACAAGCGAATGATCTCCGGAACGCAATAAGTACAGTCATAAAAGAGGGCACAGGAATCCAGTTATTGCAAAAAATAGATCAATCTCGAATCCGACCTTCGATCCAGTTAGCAGAATCAGTGTCGACAATGCTGAAAGGGAAAGAGGAGTTCGTGCTGTTAGATAAACAGAAAACTGTTCTGGAAAAAATAGTGCATGCTTCAAATAATTCGTCGAAAAATACAAAGCATGTACTTATCGTTAAGGGTGGACCTGGCACGGGTAAATCGGTTATTTCTATTAATGCGCTAGCGCGATTAACGGGGCAGAGATTAAATGTCCGCTACGTCACACCAAATGCTGCGCCGCGCGCTGTTTTTGAAGCGAAATTGAGTCAATTTTTCAAGAAAGCCGATATCAAAAGTTTGTTCAGTGGTTCAGGTTCTTTCACGGAAAGTTCAAAAAATTCGTACGATGCTCTTATTGTCGATGAGGCTCATAGACTAAAAATGAAATCGGGCATGTTCAAAAACTTGGGCGAGAATCAAATCAAAGAAATCATTAATTCAGCGAAAACTTCAGTTTTCTTCATCGATGAAGCCCAAAAAGTAACCTGGTCAGATGTAGGAGAAATACAACGTATCGAAGAAGAGGCAAAACGTCAGAATGCAACAATTGAAAAGATTGAGTTGACTTCGCAGTTCAGATGTGGAGGTTCTGATGACTACTTGGCTTGGTTGGATGAAACATTAGGCGTCAATGCTGAAACTCCACATTACTTTAAGCAAGATAGTTTTGATTTTAAAATTTTTGATAATCCCATAGATCTACATAATGAGATTAAAAATAAGAATCAATCGAATAACAAATCTCGAATGGTGGCTGGGTATTGCTGGAACTGGATAAGCCAAAAGAAGCCTATGTTGAAAGACATTCAAATAAAAGAATTTGCTTACGAGGCGACATGGAACCTTACAGAGGATGGCAGCCAGTGGATAATTAGTCCTAGCTCAGTTGAAGAGGTCGGCTGTATTCATACCTGTCAAGGGCTTGAGTTGGATTACGTGGGCGTGATTGTTGGACCGGACTTGGTAACAAAAAATGGTGAATTGTGTACGAATCCAGATGCGAGAGCTAAGACTGATAAGTCATTAGCTGGGTTTAAGACGGAATTCAAAACAAAGCCAGAACTTGCAGTCGCCAAGGCGGACGAGTTGATTAGAAATACTTACAGAACTTTGATGAGCAGGGGCATGAAGGGTTGTTACGTCTATTTTGTGGATGAAGCCACCGCTGAATACTTCAAGAAGCATCTTCCAGAATAAGGAGCCAAATTGAATGAATTAAATGGTTTGATGAGTGAAATTAGGACATTTACGGATAGAAGAAATTGGCAAAAGTTTCATACGCCAAAGAATCTTGCGATGGCGATAGCGGGGGAAGCGGGCGAATTGGTTGCAGAGTTCCAGTGGCTGACTGGTTCGGAGTCAGAGTTAGGTGCTTTAACGCCTGAAAAATTACAAGACATCAAACTCGAAATTGCCGATGTTGAAATTTATCTTTTACGCCTTGCCGACGTACTGGAGATAGACGTTGCGAGCGCGGTGAGAGAGAAGCTAGCTATTAATGAGACACGTTTTTAGTTATTTAAAACTCTGCTCAACCCCAGGAAATACCCCTGAAGCCACATCCTTCGCCCATTCATCCACTCCTGAGGCAATCTCTTCGCGCAAGTTCCGGTAGGCCTTCGCCAATTTAGGAGCATTAGGAGTAAGCCCCATCAAATCACTCCAGACGAGAACCTGAGCATCCGTTCCATTCCCCGCACCAATACCAATGGTCGGTACAGGAATCTCTGAAGTAATCCGCGTTGCCAGATCAGCAGGTACTAGCTCCAAAACAAGCGAAAAGACTCCCGCCTCCACTAACTCTCGTGCCTGCGCAAGAATTTCATCACCCGCATCGCCTCTTCCTTGCACGCGATACCCACCGAGCGCATGAAGAGATTGCGGAGTTAATCCCAGATGTCCCATCACTGGGATGCCAGCAGAAACTAAAGTCTTCACTTGTTCAACAACTCTTGTGCCACCTTCAAGTTTTACTCCCTGCACGCCAGCTTCTTTCATAAAGCGCGTTGCTGTT
>Ga0214917_10004337_pt1 | contig 15845 bp, 12 predicted proteins | sample LL_1208_BB_MetaG_FD_177983 | JGI IMG/M metagenome (GOLD analysis project Ga0214917, IMG submission 177983) | Freshwater microbial communities from Lake Lanier, Atlanta, Georgia, United States - LL_1208_BB | ecosystem: Environmental > Aquatic > Freshwater > Lake | place: USA: Georgia | collected... | reverse complement strand
GGGTGGAGAGCTGGGCTATGTGCTCTCCCACGCCTGCGGGGCGGTGTTCGACAACCCGGACCTGATCGCCCTGGCCTGCGTGGGCGATGGCGAGGCGGAAACCGGCCCCCTGGCCACCAGCTGGCACATCAACAAGTTCCTCAACCCCATCTCGGATGGGGCGGTGCTGCCGGTGCTGCACCTCAATGGCTACAAGATCGCCAACCCCACGCTGCTGGCGCGGATCCCCCGCGACGAGCTGCAGCAGCTGCTGCGGGGCTATGGCTGGGAGCCCCTGTTCGTGGAGGGGAGCGAGCCCGAGACCATGCACCGGGCCATGGCCCAGGCCATGGATGAGGCCGTCAGCCGCATTGCCGCCATCCGCAGCGAGGCCCGCAGCAGCGGCGATCCCACCAGTGTCTGCCGGCCCCACTGGCCGATGATCGTGCTGCGGTCGCCCAAGGGCTGGACCGGCCCCGCCGACTTGAACGGCAAGAAGTTGGAGGGGTTCTGGCGCAGCCACCAGGTGCCGCTGCCCGATCCCAAGCACGACACCGCCCAGCTGCAGCAGCTGGAGGCCTGGCTCAAGAGCTACCGCCCCTGGGAACTGTTCGACGAGAACGGCAGCCTGAAGCCCGAGCTGCGGGCCCTCTCCCCCCAGGGGGATCGGCGCATGGGTTCCAATCCCCATGCCAACGGCGGCCTGCTGCGCCGCAAGTTGCGTCTGCCCCGCATCGCCGACTACGCCGTGCCGGTGGCCCTGCCGGGGCAGGTGGAGCACGAGAACACCGCGCCCCTCGGGGCCCTGCTGCGGGATGCGATCGGCCGCAACCCCGATTCCCTGCGGGTGTTCGGCCCCGATGAAACGGCCTCCAACCGCCTGCAAGCGATCTACGAGCGCAGCAAGAAGGTATGGATGGAGGACTTCCTGCCTGAAGACCTCGACGGCAGTGAGCTCTCCCGCAGCGGCCGGGTGGTGGAGATGCTCAGCGAGCACACCCTGGTGGGAATGATGGAGGGCTATCTGCTCACCGGGCGGTATGGCTTTTTCCACACCTACGAGGCCTTCGCCCATGTGATCGCCTCGATGTTCAACCAGCACGCCAAGTGGCTGGAGAGCTGCATCCACCACGCCCCCTGGCGCGCCCCGATCGGCCCCTGGACCTGCCTGATCAGCTCCACCGTGTGGCGCCAGGACCACAACGGCTTCACCCATCAGGACCCGGGCTTCATCGACCTGGCCGGCAACAAGAGCGGCGAGGTGGTGCGGGTGTATCTGCCAGCCGATGCCAACGCCCTCCTGGCGGTGGCGGAGCAGGCGCTGGTGGAGCCCAACGTGTGCAACATCATCGTGAGCGACAAGCAGAAGCACCTGCAGTACCTCACCCTGGAGCAGGCCCGCGCCCATGTGGCCAAGGGCATCGGCCTGTGGAGCTGGGCCAGCAACGACCACATCGGCCATGAGCCCGATGAACCGGATGTGGTGATGGCCTGTGCCGGCGACATCCCCACCAAGGAAACCCTGGCGGCGGTGGAGATCCTGCGCCGCGAGATCCCCAACCTCCGGATCCGGGTGCTGAATGTGGTGAAGCTGTTCGCCCTCACCACCCCCAGTGAACATCCCCACGGCCTGAGCGACCTCGACTTCGATTCGCTGTTCACCACGGATCGGCCGGTGATCTTCAATTTCCATGGCTACCCCTGGTTGATCCACCGCCTCACCTACCGGCGCACCAATCACGCCAATTTCCACGTTCGCGGCTACAAGGAGAAGGGCAACATCAACACGCCCCTGGAGCTGGCGATGAACAACCAGATCGACCGCTTCAACCTGGTGATCGACGTGATCGATCGCGTGCCGGGCCTCGGCTCCAGGGCCGCCCACGTGAAAGAACGGATGAAGGAGGCGATCCTGGCCAGCCGCGCCTACGCCCACGACCATGGGATGGATGCGCCCGACGTCACCAACTGGCGCTGGACTCTCACCGCCAACCCCACCGCCCTGGCCCCCCTGGAGAGCAGCCGATGAACGACCCACAACCCCGCCGCCTGCAGCTGCCCACACCGGGCTGTTACGCCGACCCCGAACGCAGTGGGCTCTCCGCCGACGACGTGTTCGACGGCATGACCGAGCACCTCTTCTACACCCTCGGCAAGCTGGCGCCCACCGCCTCCCGGCACGACCTCTACCTGGCCCTGAGCTACGCGGTGCGCGACCGGCTGATGACCCGCTACCTGGCGGGCATCGAAGCCGTGGATGCCACCCCGACCCGCGTGGTGGCCTACCTCTCGGCGGAGTTTCTGATCGGCCCCCAGCTGAGCAACAACCTGCTGATGCTCGGCATCCAGGAGGCGGCCGCGGAGGCCCTGCGGCGCTTCGGCATCAACGACATCGAGGAGATCCTCGAGGTGGAGGAGGAGCCTGGCCTGGGCAACGGCGGCCTGGGCCGCCTGGCGGCCTGCTTCATGGAATCCCTGGCTTCCCTGGAGATTCCCGCCACGGGCTATGGCATCCGCTACGAATTCGGCATCTTCGACCAGCTGATCCGCGATGGCTGGCAGGTGGAGATCACCGACAAGTGGCTCAAGGGGGGCTGGCCCTGGGAGATCCCCCATCCCGACCAGGCCTGCTTCGTGGGCTTCGGCGGCCGCACCGAGAGCTATCGCGATGAACGGGGCGACTACCGCGTGCGCTGGATTCCAGACGAACACGCCATCGGCATCCCCCACGATGTGCCGGTGCTGGGCTACCGGGTGAACACCTGCGACCGGTTGCGGCTCTGGCGCGCCGATGCCAGCGAATCCTTCGATTTCTACGCCTTCAACATCGGCGACTACTACGGCGCCGTGGAGGAGAAGGTGGGCTCGGAAACCCTCTCCAAGGTGCTGTACCCCAACGATGGCACCGATGAGGGCCGGCGGCTGCGCCTCAAGCAGCAGCACTTCTTCGTGAGCTGCTCCCTGCAGGACATGCTGCGCAACCTCGAGCAGCGGGGGATCCCGGTGCAGGAGTTCCCGGACCACTGGGCCGTGCAGCTCAACGACACCCATCCCTCGATTGCGGTGGCCGAGCTGATGCGGCTGCTGATCGACGACAAGCACCTGGACTGGGACCAGGCCTGGGACATCACCTGCCGCTCCCTGGCCTACACCAACCACACCCTGTTGCCGGAGGCCCTGGAAAAGTGGGGGCTGCAGCTGTTCGGCTCGCTGCTGCCACGGCACCTGGAGCTGATCTACGAGATCAACCGCCGTTTCCTGCAGGTGGTGCGGCTCAAGCACCCGGGCAATGAAGCGCTGCTGCGCAAGGTGTCGATCATCGATGAAGAGGGCAGCAAGGCGGTGCGCATGGCCAACCTCGCCACCGTGGCCGCCCACCACGTGAACGGCGTGGCCGCCCTGCACAGCACCCTGGTGCGCACCAAGCTGTTTCCCGAATTCGCCGCCCTGTGGCCGGAGAAGTTCACCAACGTGACCAACGGCGTGACGCCGCGCCGCTGGGTGGCCCTCTCCAACCCCCACCTGCGGGAGCTGCTGCGGGAGAGCATCGGCGAGGGCTGGGTGAACGACCTGGATCAGCTGCGGCAGCTGGAGCGCTTCCAGGACGACGGCGGCTTCCTGGAACGCTGGGAGCAGACCAAGCTGGCCAGCAAGCGACACCTGGCCCAGTACATCCATCGCCAGAGTGGGCTGCTGGTGGATCCGGCTTCCCTGTTTGATGTGCAGGTGAAGCGCATCCACGAATACAAGCGCCAACACCTCAATGCCCTGCAGGTGATTGCCCACTACCTGCGCATCAAGAACGGCCACGCCCACGGGATGGCGCCCCGCACGGTGATCTTCGGCGGCAAGGCAGCGCCGGGCTACTACATGGCCAAGCTGATCATCCGCTTCATCAATGGCATTGCCGAAACCGTGAATGCGGACCCCGACATGGATGGCCGCCTGCGGGTGGTGTTCCTGCCGGACTACAACGTGAAGCTGGGTGAACGGGTGTATCCCGCCTCCGATCTCTCCGAGCAGATCTCCACCGCCGGCCTCGAGGCCTCCGGCACGGGCAACATGAAATTCGCCATGAATGGTGCCCTCACCATCGGCACCCTGGATGGAGCCAACGTGGAGATCCGCGAGCAGGTGGGCGCCGAGAACTTCTTCCTGTTCGGCAAAACAGAGGCTGAGATCGCCAATCTGCACACCGAGGGCTACCGGCCATGGGAGCTGATTGCCGGCCTCCCGGAGCTGGCGGATGTGCTCAAGCTCGTGGAGCAGGGTCACTTCAGCAACGGCGATGGCGACCTGTTCCGTCCCCTGCTGCAGAACCTCACCGGCCGCGATCCCTTCTTCGTGCTGGCCGATTTTGCGGATTACCTGCGGGTGCAGGACGTGGTCAGCCGCGCCTGGTCCGATCGCCAGTCGTGGAACCGGATGTCGCTGTTGAACACGGCGCGCACCGGCTTCTTCTCCTCCGATCGCTCCATCCGCGAGTACGCCCAGCGCATCTGGAAGGCCGAGCCCTTCCCGGTGGCCATCACCTGCAACCTCGACAGCTGAGCAGCCGTGCAGACGCTGGTGCTCAACGTGGGCAGCTCCAGCCTCAAGGCGGCGCTGCTGAACGGAGAGGCCTCAGCAGGCCCGGGGGCAGACCGCTCCTGGCAGGCCCAGCGGGATCTGGCAGGAGAAGCCCTGGCGGATGTGCTCCGGCAGTGGCTGTTGCCCCAGCTGGAACCCTGGTGGCCTGAGATTCAGCTGGTGGGGCACCGCATCGTGCATGGCGGCGAACGCTTCACCCAGCCCACCCGCCTGCTGGCACCGGTACTGGAAGAGCTGGAAGGGCTGGTGCCCCTGGCGCCCCTGCACAACAGGCCCGCCCTGGAGGCGATCCGCTGGCTGACCGCCGTCCAGCCGCAACTGCCTCAATGGGCCTGTTTCGACACGGCCTTCCACGCCACCCTGGCGCCCGAGGCCTACAGCTATGCCCTGCCGCGCATCTGGCGCGACCAGGGCTACCGCCGCTTCGGCTTCCACGGCCTCAATCACCAGCACGTGGCCGAGACCGCGGCGGCCCACTGGGACGCCTGCGGCCATGGGGGACTGCCGCGGCTGATCAGCTGCCACCTGGGGGCCGGCTGCTCCCTGGCGGCGGTGCGCGAGGGCCACAGCGTCGACACCACCATGGGCTTCACGCCGCTGGAGGGGCTGGTGATGGCCAGCCGCAGCGGCAGCGTGGATCCCGGCCTGCTGCTGCACCTGCTGCACCAGGGCATCAGCGCCGATCAGCTGGACCACACCCTCAGCCGTGAAAGTGGCCTGCAGGGACTCTCCGAACTCACGGGCGACTGGCGCCAGCTACGGGCAGCGGCGGGCGAAGGGCATCCTGGCGCCCAGCTGGCCCTCAGGGTGTTCCGCCACAGGCTGCTGGCCGGCATCGGCGCCATGGCCGCCACCCTGGGGGGCGTGGATCTGATCGCCCTGAGCGGCGGCATCGGCGCCAACGATCCCCTGCTGGCCGACGAACTCAAGGCGGCCCTGGGTTGGCTGGGGCCGTACGAGCTGCTGCGGATCCCCGCCGAGGAGGAGGGCATGATCGCCCGCCAGTGCTGGAGGGCGTTCAGCCGCGATCCGGCAGGTCGGGGGTTTGATGCAGCAGGCGATTCAGACGCAGGCGATCGGCGTTGAGGGGATCGGGAGCCAGTTCGCCGGCCAGCTCACGGAACTTCTGCTCCACGTCCTCAGGCACCCGCACATCAAAGATGCGCTCCATCAACGCTTCGATCGAGAACAGGTGGGCGTTGATGTTCTCGAGATCGCCGATGGCCTGCTGAATGGCGTCTGTATCGGCATCCTCGGCAGCAGCAGATCCAGCCGGGGCCACGGCAGGGGCCGGCTCGGCATCGCCGTGGGTTTTCTGCAGATCCTCAAGCACGCGGCCCGCCAGGGTGCGGAAGGACTGCAGAGCAGCCCAGCTCAGCTCCTGCTGTTGGCGCAGGGTGGGGTTCTCGCGAATCAGACGATCGTGCTCGCGATAGAACCGCTGGCAATCAGGGCATTGGCAGGGCTCTTCCGGCACCGCAGTCCCTTCGCTTCTCAACGCCCATCATGGCACCTGGCTGCAGGGGACCCAGGCCAGGCGGTCAGGCGGCGCAGGAATCTTGATCCGACAGGCCGTCGCAGTCGTGATCGTCCTCGCCGGCCCCTTCACTGGCCCCGGGAATGGGAATCTCGATCGAGCTCACCACCTGGATCACGTCGCGCAGGCGCATCGAATCGGCAAACCAGGCCATGGCCTGATCCACATCGCCTTCCGCCACAGCCTCGTTGGCACTGTCTTCGTGGGCCTCCGCCAGCAGGGCCAACCAGCACAGGCAGCGGGCCTGCATCACCGAGAGATCCAGCCCATCGGGAAGGCTGTCCACGATGCGCTCGCTCTCCTGTTGCACCAACAGCCTCAGCCGAAGATCATGGAGCTGTGCCATGCCGTCGTGGCGATTGGTTCCACGCTAGCGGCAGTGGCCAGGAATGCCATCCCACCACCGGTAGCGGGCGCTACCCAGCGGGCCATCCCAATCCAACGGAACTGGCAGGCCGTGGCGCACAGGGGGCACGGGGCTGGCGGGACTCGAACCCACGACCTACGGTTTAGGAAACCGTCGCTCTATCCGGCTGAGCTACAGCCCCCCAGCGGAACGGATCCGCCAGAGCCATTATCGGCCACCGGCGATGATGGACCCGAAAGCAGGCGAGGTGATCGCGACCGGGCAACGCCCAGGCCTTCGGGCTGGTGGAACGGACCGGTTGAGGAAAGTCCGGGCTCCCCAATGGCCAGGCTTGCTGGGTAACGCCCAGTGCGGGTGACCGTGAGGAGAGTGCCACAGAAACACACCGCCGATGGCAGGCCCCGGGGCAACCCGGACCCGCACAGGCAAGGGTGCAAAGGTGCGGTAAGAGCGCACCAGCAGCATCGAGAGGTGCTGGCTCGGTAAACCCCGGCTGGGAGCAAGGCCCAGGGACAACGGTTGGCCATGACACCCGTCCCGATCCAAGCGCGCCGCTCGAGGCCGTCGGTAACGGCGGTCCCAGACAGATGATCACCCCCCAGCCCGGCTGCGGCCGGACCCTGGGAGAACAGAACCCGGCTTACGTCCTGCTTTCACCCCTCGACGCGCCATCCCAGGGCGCCCTGCCACCAGCCCCGCCATGACCCAGGAGCGCCGCGACCAGCTGCAGAGCTTCCTCGCCGCCCTTGGACTGACACCACCCAGCGCGGACTGCTCTCTGGCCGTGCTGGACGAGGCCCTCACCCACACCTCCGCCGGCCTGGCCTTCAACCACGAGCGGTTGGAGTTCCTGGGGGATGCGGTGCTGCGCCTGGCAGCCTCGGAGTTCCTGGAGCGCCACTACCCGCAACTGAGCGTGGGCCAGAGCTCAGCCCTGCGGGCCCAACTGGTGAGCGACCGCTGGCTGGCGGAGCTGGGGGAGCGCTGCCAGATCGAGGCGCTGCTGCGCATTGGCCCCACCGCCGCGGGCGACCAGGCGGGCCGCGCCACCCTGCGGGCGGAGGCCTGTGAGGCGGTGATCGGGGCTCTGTATCAACTTTGGGGAAATCTGGAGCCGGTGCACCGGTGGCTCACGCCCCACTGGCAGCGGGACGCGGCGCAATGGGAGGCCGATCCCAACCGCCACAACTGGAAATCAGCCCTGCAGGAATGGAGCCAGGCCAACAGGCAGGGACTGCCGCAGTACAGCAGCAGGGAGGTGAGCCAGATCCATGCCGACCCGCAGCGCTTTCACTGCGAGGTGCGGCTCGGCGATGCACTGCTGGGGGAGGGCCGGGGGGGCTCCCGCCGCCTGGCCGAACAGGACGCCGCACGGGCCGCCCTGGAGCAGCTCAAACCTGCTCGAGGGTCGTGATCGGCAAGGTGACCAGCTTGTCCCAGTTGCCCCCCTCGAACAACACGGCGGCGCGGCGGCCGCTGATGCGCTGCACAAAGCCCTGGTAGCCGTTGTAGATCGAGCGGCCATCGCGCACCACCACAGTGGAGCCGGGCAGGATCGGCAGGGTGTCAGCCATCGATGGGCCTACATCTAGAGCCATTATCGAGGCTGTGGGCCAGGCTTTGCTGGGGATGACCGATGACGCGTTACTGGTGGTGGGCCGGATCGTGGCCGCCCAGGGCCTGAGGGGCGAACTGCGGGTGAATCCCCTCAGCGACTTTCCCGAACGCTTCACCCGCCCCGGCAACCGCTGGCTGCGGCCCCGCCATGGCCCAGACCGGGAAATTCAGCTGCTGAGCGGCCGTCAGCTGCCGGGCAAGGAGCTGTATGTGGTGCAACTGGAGGGCATCCACGACCGCGATGCCGCCGAGGCCCTGGTGGGCCATGAGCTGTTGGTGCCCGCCAGCGACCGCCCCAAACTGGCCAAGGGCGAATTCCATCTGCTGGATCTGGTGGGCCTGGAGGTGCGGCTGCTCGAGCCCAGCGGTAGCGGCAAGGTGATCGGCCACGTGCGCGATCTGCTCCATGCCGGCAATGATCTGCTGGAGGTGGAGCTGAACGGCAGCGCGCAGCAACCCGGCCGCAGCCTGTTGATCCCCTTCGTGGAGGCGATCGTTCCCCGGGTGGACCTGGGCGAAGGCTGGATCGGCATCACCCCGCCACCGGGGCTGCTGGACCTGGCCATCGCCCCAGAGAACAGCTGAGCCTGGTCCGGGCGGCGGCCCATCGCTTTCCCCACCTGTGTCCTGATTCAGTACAGGCTGTACACAATTCGGGAGGTTCAGGCGGCACCATGCCAGCCCGCCGGAAGGCTGCTGGAATAACCCACAGCACAGCACCCCGCTCATTGGCGATGACAGCCCTGGTTCCGGTGATTCTCTGCGGCGGTACAGGCACCCGGCTGTGGCCCCTCTCACGGGCGAGCTACCCCAAGCAGTACTGGGCCCTGGCCGGCTCCGGCGAGGAAACGCTGCTGCAGCAGACGCACCTGCGCCTGGAGGGCATCCCGGGGCTGGAGGCCCCGCTGCTGATCTGCAACGAAGACCATCGCTTCATCGTGGCCGAGCAGATGCGCCAGATCGCGGTGGAACCGGCGGCGATTCTGTTGGAGCCCATGGGACGCAACACGGCGCCGGCCGTGACCGTGGCCGCCCTGCAGGCCACGGCCGAGGGCAAGGACCCCCTGCTGCTGGTGCTGGCGGCCGATCACGTGATCCGCGATGCCGAGCGCTTCCGCGCCACCGTTGCCGCCGGGATCGCCAGCGCCGAGGCCGGCGCACTGGTGACCTTCGGCATCGTGCCCACAGCCCCGGAAACCGGCTACGGCTATATCGAGGCCTCCCAACCCCTCAGCACCGGAGCGGACAGCAGCCCCACCGCAGTGCCGATCGCCCGCTTCGTGGAAAAGCCTGATCGAGCCACCGCAGAACAATTCCTGGCCACAGGCCGCTTCACCTGGAACAGCGGCATGTTCCTGTTCAAGGCCAGCGCGATCCTGGCCGAACTGGAACGGCTGGCCCCCGAGGTGGTGAGTGCCTGCCGCGCCGCCCTCGCCCACGACGCCGCCGACCTCGACTTCCTGCGCCTGGAGCGGGAATCGTTCGCCGGCTGCCCCAACGTGGCCATCGACGTGGCGGTGATGGAGAAAACCCAGCGGGGGGCCGTGTTGCCCCTGGAGGCCGGCTGGAGTGATGTGGGCAGCTGGAGTGCCCTGTGGGACACAACCGACCAGGACCCGGAGGGCAACGTGCTGCGGGGCCGGGTGATCAGCGAGGGAAGCCGCAACTGCTACCTGCGCAGTGAACACCGGCTGGTGGTGGGTCTGGGCGTGGAGGATCTGGTGGTGGTGGAAACCGACGACGTGGTGCTGGTGGCCCACCGTGATCGCGCCCAGGACGTCAAGGGCATCGTGGGATTGCTGGAACAGGAGGGGGCTCCCGAGAGCAAGGCCCACCGCAAGATCTACCGGCCCTGGGGCTCCTACGACGGCGTCACCGAAGGCGACCGCTGGCAGGTCAAGAAAATCGTGGTCAACCCCGGTGCGTCCCTGTCCCTGCAGATGCACCACCACCGCGCCGAGCACTGGATCGTGGTGCAGGGCACAGCCGTGGTGGAGAAAGACGGCATGGAGCAACTGGTGGGGGAAAACCAGAGCACCTACATCCCCCTGGGCTGCAAGCACCGCCTTTCCAACCCCGGCAAAATCCCCGTGGAGATGATCGAAGTGCAGAGCGGGCCCTACCTGGGCGAGGACGACATCGTGCGCTTCGAGGACCGCTACGGACGCAGTGATGTGGAAGCGCTGAGGGCCTGATCCGGCGCCGCCGCCGGTCTGACGACCGGAATTCGGCTTCGGGTCAGGCCCTCAGCGCAGGAGCGGGCGCGCGCAGGCCTGGCCGCAAGTACTACTCAACCGTGACGCTCTTGGCCAGGTTGCGGGGTTGATCCACATCCAGGCCCCGGTGCGCGGCGATGTGATAGCTGAGCAGCTGCATCGGGATCACCGTCAGCAGGGGGCTGAGCAGTTCATCAACCACCGGCACCGGCAACAAGGTGTCGAACAGCTCCGCATCGGCACAGTCGGGGGCCACGCCGATCAGCTGGGCATCGCGGGCCTTGGCCTCCTGGGCGTTGCTGAGCACCTTGTCGAACACGGTGCCGGGCACGGCGATCGACACCACCGGCACCCGCGCATCCAGCAGGGCAATGGGGCCGTGCTTCATCTCACCGGCCGGGTAGCCCTCGGCGTGGATGTAGCTGATCTCCTTGAGCTTGAGGGCACCCTCCAGGGCAATCGGGTAGTTGATGCCCCGCCCCAGGAAGATCACGTCCTGGGTGTCGGCAAACAGGTGGGCCAGCTGTTCGCAGCGCCGGTCGTGGTCGTCCACCAGCTGGCGCAGCTGCTCCGGCAGGGCCCGCAGCCCGTTGGCCAGTTGCCGCAGTTGCTCGGGACCCAGTTGCTGGGAACCATGGCCCGTGGCACCGCCGCCGCGCCGTTCGGCGAAGGCGATGGCCAGGCCGTAGAAGGCCAGCAGCTGGCCCAGGAAGGTCTTGGTGGCGGCCACACCCACCTCGATCCCGGCGCCGATGTCGAGGATGTGGGGCACCAGACGGCCCAGGGAGCTCTCCGGGCGATTGGTGATGCCCAGCAGCCGCGGCGCAAAGGCTGGATCGGCGATCAGCTCGCGCCGCTGCTGCTCCATGGCCAGGGCCGCCAGGGTGTCGGCCGTCTCGCCCGACTGGGTGACGCCGATGGTGAGCGTGTGGGGGCTCAGCGGCGGCGGCGCGTAGCGGAATTCGCTGGCGTAGAACACGCTGGTGGGGATGCCGGAGAGCTGCTCCAGCAGGTAGGCCCCCACCTGGGCCGCATGGCGGCTGGTGCCGCAGGCCAGGATCTGAATCCGCTCCACGCCCTCATACACGCTCTCATCGAGGGGCAGGGCCACCAGCGAACCGGCGTGGGGAGCCTCCTCGCCCTGGGGAGGCAGGTGACGCGCCACCCACAGGGCTGCGGTTTCCGGTTGCTCGTGGATCTCCTTGAGCATGAAGTGGCGGAAGCTGCGCTTGTCCGCCACGTGCTCGGTGCCGGTGAGCAGGCTGGGGCTGCGCTGCACCCGCTCACCGGCGCCGTCGTAGAGCTCGATGCCCAGGGGCGTCAGCAACGCCACCTCACCGTCCTCCATTGGCAGGATCGTGCGGGTGAAGCCCGCCAGGGCGGGGGTGTCGCTGGCACAGAGAAATTCCCCTTCCCCCAGGCCGATCAACAGCGGCGCGGCCTTGCGGGCCACCACCAGGGCCGAGGGCACCTCCGCCCACACCACCGCCAGGGCATAGGCGCCATGGAGCAGCGGCAGCACCGCCTGCACGGCCTCCAGCAGCAGCGCCCCACTGGGCTGGCGGCCGTCCGCCCGGAACCGTGCCAGCTGGCGACTCACCAGGTGGGGGATGACCTCCGTATCGGTGTCGGAGCGGAACAGCACCCCCTCCGCCTGCAGCTCCTCGCGCAGGCTGCGGTGGTTCTCGATGATGCCGTTCTGCACCACCGCCACCCGGCCACTGCCATCGAGGTGGGGATGGGCGTTGCGCTCCTCCGGCTTGCCGTGGGTAGCCCAGCGGGTATGGCCGATGCCGCAATGGCCCAGCGCACCCTGCTGCTCATAGCGTTGGGTGAGATTCACCAGCTTGCCCTCGGCCCGCAGGCAGGTGAGGGTTCCGGCGCCGCCATCGCCCGAGGCGTCCACCGTGACAATGCCGGCGGAGTCGTAGCCGCGGTATTCCAGCTGCCGCAGGCCCTCCAGCAGCAGGGGAGCCGCCTCCCGGGAACCGATCAGCGCAACGATGCCGCACATAGGGCTTGACCCAATGAAAAAGCCCGGCCTGGGCCGGGCTTGAGCTTATGGGCAACCGGCGCCTGGGGCTGCGCCGAATCGAGCCGCGAATGTTTCAGTAGGCCAGACCCATGGAGCGGCTGGTCTCATCGCCGAGGTACACCCGGATCGAGAGGAAGTCGGTGGGGCAGGCGGTTTCGCAACGCTTGCAGCCCACGCAGTCTTCGGTGCGGGGCGACGAGGCGATCTGGCCGGCCTTGCAGCCGTCCCAGGGCACCATCTCGAGCACGTCGAGGGGGCAGGCGCGCACGCACTGGGTGCAGCCAATGCAGGTGTCGTAGATCTTGACGGCGTGGGACATGGGCCTGAGCCGGGAACAAACGGCGTGGAGCCCAAAGTACCCAAACCGTCCGGGGCCGATCGGGCCCGATCGCCAGCCCGTCACCCTTGTTCATACGGCCAGGGGCTGCTTCAGGCCGCCCCGTAGGATGCGGCGTCCGACACTCCGGCCATGTCCCAGGAAGCGATCTTCGAGAAAGTCCGCTCGATCGTTGTCGAGCAACTGAGCGTGGATGCCGGCGAGGTGAAACCGGAATCCAACTTCCAGAACGACCTGGGCGCCGACTCCCTCGACACCGTTGAGCTGGTGATGGCCCTGGAAGAGGCCTTCGACATCGAGATTCCGGACGAGGCTGCCGAAGGCATCACCACCGTGGGTGACGCCGTGAAGTACATCCAGGACAAGCAGGCCTGAGGAACCGATGGTGGAGGGTCTCCGCCGCGTCGTCGTCACAGGACTGGGCGCGGTCACACCGATCGGCAACGATGTCGCTTCCTATTGGGACGGGTTGAGCAGCGGGCGCAACGGGGTGGCCGACATCACCCTGTTCGACGCCTCAGCCCACGCCTGCCGCTTTGCCGCTGAGGTGAAGGGCTTCGATCCAGCTGGCACCATCGAGCCGAAGGAATCGAAGCGCTGGGATCGGTTCTGCCAGTTCGGCGTGGTGGCGGCCAAGCAGGCCGTGGCCCATGCCGGCCTCACCATCAACGAAGCCAATCAGCACCGGGTGGGCACCGCCATCGGCTCCGGGGTGGGGGGGCTGCTGATGATGGAAACCCAGGCCCACGTGCTGGAGAGCAAGGGTCCATCGCGCGTCAGCCCCTTCTGCGTGCCGATGATGATTCCCAACATGGCCACGGGCCTGGCGGCCATTGCCCTGGGCGCCAAGGGCCCCAGCACGGCCGTGGCCACCGCCTGCGCCGCTGGATCCAATGCCATCGGCGACGCCTTCCGCCTGATCCAGCTCGGCCTGGCCGATGTGATGGTGGCCGGTGGCGCCGAGTCTGCGATCACTCCCCTTGGGGTGGCCGGCTTCGCCAGTGCCAAGGCCCTGTCGTTCCGCAACGACGACCCCTCCACCGCCAGCCGCCCCTTCGATCGGGAGCGAAATGGCTTCGTGATCGGCGAGGGGGCCGGCGTCCTGGTACTCGAGAGCCTGGAGCACGCCCAGGCCCGCGGGGCCGAGATCCTGGCGGAGGTGGTGGGCTACGGCATGACCTGCGACGCCCACCACATCACGTCACCGTCCCCCGGGGGCGTGGGTGGTGCCGAGGCCATGCGTCTGGCCCTGCGTGATGCCCGCCTGGAGCCCGAGGCCGTGGACTACGTGAACGCCCACGGCACCAGCACCCAGGCCAACGACAGCAACGAGACCTCCGCCATCAAGGCCTCCCTTGGCGAGCGGGCCAGCCAGATCCCGGTGAGCTCCACCAAGTCGATGACCGGGCACCTGCTGGGGGGCAGTGGCGGCATCGAGGCCGTGGCCTGCGTGCTGGCGATGGGCCACAACCTGGTACCGCCTACCATCAACTATCAAAATCCGGATCCCGCGTGTGATCTGGATGTCGTTCCCAATCAGGCTCGGGAACAGAAACTCAACGTCGTGCTGTCCAACTCCTTCGGGTTTGGTGGCCACAACGTCTGCCTCGCGTTCCGTCGGATGAGCTGAGCCCCCACCACTCAGCTCCTCAGCCAGACGCCTGCTCACCACTCCGTTACCCGTATCCCATGGTCGCCGCCGCTCCCACCCTCGGAACCCAGTCCGTCGACAGCCTCTGCGTCAACAGCATCCGCTTCCTGGCGATCGACGCGATCAACAAGAGCAACTCCGGTCACCCTGGCCTGCCCATGGGTGCGGCTCCCATGGCCTACGCCCTCTGGGACAAGACCCTCAAGCACAACCCCAAGAACCCCAAGTGGTTCAACCGCGACCGCTTCGTGCTGTCGGCGGGCCACGGCTGCATGCTGCTCTACGCGCTGCTGCACCTCACCGGCTACGACTCGGTGACCCTCGACGACATCAAGCAGTTCCGCCAGTGGGGCAGCCGCACACCCGGCCACCCGGAAACCTTCGAGACCGCCGGGGTTGAAGTGACCACCGGCCCCCTGGGTCAGGGCATCGCCAATGCCGTGGGTCTGGCCATGGCCGAGGCCCACCTGGCGGCGAAGTTCAACAAGCCGGATTGCTCGGTGGTGGATCACCACACCTACGTGATCATGGGCGACGGCTGCCACCAGGAGGGTGTGAGCAGCGAGGCCGCCTCCCTGGCCGGCCACCTGGGCCTGGGCAAGCTGATCGCCCTCTACGACGACAACCACATCACCATCGATGGAAACACCAATGTTTCCTTCACGGAAGATGTGCTGAAGCGCTACGAGGCCTACGGCTGGCACACCATCCACGTGCCCGATGGCAACACCGACATCGAGGCCATCGCCAAGGCCATCGCTGAGGCCAGAGCTGTCACCGATCGTCCCTCGATGATCAAGGTGACCACCACCATCGGCTACGGCTCCCCCAACAAGGCCGACACCGCCGGTGTGCACGGTGCCGCCCTGGGCGCCGAGGAAGCAGCCCTCACCCGCCAGGCCCTGGGCTGGAGCCACGGCGAGTTCGATGTGCCCCAGGAGGCCTACGACCACTGGCGCCAGGCCATCAGCCGCGGTGCCACCGCCGAGGCGGAGTGGAACGCTGCCCTGGCCGACTACCGCGCCAAGTACCCCACGGAGGCTGCCCAGTTCGAGCGCCAGCTGCGGGGCGAGCTGCCCCAGGGCTGGGATGCGAACCTGCCCAGCTACAGCGCCGACGACAAGGGTCTGGCCACCCGCATGCACTCCTACAACTGCCTCAACGCCATCGGCCCCAACCTGCCGGAGCTGATCGGCGGCTCCGCCGACCTCACCCACTCCAACCTCACCGACATCAAGGGCGAGAAGGGGTTCCAGAAGGGCGCTGAAGCCAACCGCTACCTGCACTTCGGCGTGCGCGAGCACGCCATGGCCTCGATCCTCAATGGCCTGGCCTATCACGGCAGCGGCCTGATCCCCTACGGCGGCACCTTCGCCGTGTTCGCTGGCTACATGGTGGGCGCCATGCGCCTCTCGGCCCTGAGCGAACTGGGGGTGATCTACGTGCTCACCCACGACTCCATTGGCCTGGGTGAAGACGGCCCCACCCACCAGCCGATCGAGACCCTGGCCAGCCT
>Ga0214917_10004336_pt1 | contig 15852 bp, 17 predicted proteins | sample LL_1208_BB_MetaG_FD_177983 | JGI IMG/M metagenome (GOLD analysis project Ga0214917, IMG submission 177983) | Freshwater microbial communities from Lake Lanier, Atlanta, Georgia, United States - LL_1208_BB | ecosystem: Environmental > Aquatic > Freshwater > Lake | place: USA: Georgia | collected... | reverse complement strand
CTAAATACCTCAAGAACTTTATCTAAGTCTTTATCTTTGAGTGATATAGGGTGTTCATGATCAACACCGATTATAATCCAACCATCACCAAGCTTTATGTTGTTCATTCACTCTCTTCTATTGGTTGTGTTCCACTGTGTAAATATTCTTTAGAATCTGATTAATAGCTGGTATTATAGCACTATGACTACACAAATCAAACCATCTCGTTTCGTAGGTCTTCACGCACATTCAACAGTTGGGAGCGTGGGGGATGCGATTGGTCTACCTCAAGAACATATCGATTTTACCATTTCAAATGGTATGGACGGGCTTGCTCTAACTGATCACGGTAGCATGGCAGGTATCTCTCACCAACAAATCCATACAAAGAAGCTAAAAGACAAGGGAGTTAAGTTCAAGGCCATTCCCGGTGTTGAAGCTTATTTCATTGATTCATTTGTTGAATGGAATAAGCTTGTCAAGATGCAAAAAGCCAACAAGGCGTTGGCCAAGGCGCTTGCTAGCAATGAATCTATTGGCAATGAACTTGCTGATACTGAAGCTGATATGGATGCCAAGCATGGCAAGGAAACCTCGGAAGAAGAGGAAGGTGGCACCGTTGTAGAGATTGAAGCAGAAACCAAGAACAATAAGTTTTCTGATCCTATCGCTCAACGTAACCATCTTGTTGTTCTACCAAAGAACAATGCTGGGCTGAAGAGCATCTTTCAAATGGTTTCCGAGAGTTATATCGATGGCTTTTACCGATATCCTCGCATGGACTTTGATATGCTTAAGCGTCATGCCAAGGGTAACGTTATTGCCTCTTCTGCATGTATTGGTGGCCGTCTTGCTCGCACAATCTTCGACAATCAAGATCAAACCGTTGATTGGAAGGATTGGGGTGTAAACCGTCACAACTATGACAGGATTATGACAGAACTTAGGTCAATCACCAATAAGTTTGTTGATGCTCTTGGTGGACCGGAGAACTACTACCTCGAACTCCAGATGAACCGTCTAACGGCTCAACACCTTGTTAACTTCTATCTCATGGAACTTGCCAAGGAAACAGGTCTTAAGCTTGTTGTTACTGTTGACTCTCACTATTCCAATCCTAACCATTGGAAGGAACGTGAAGTCTACAAGGCTATGGCTTGGGCTTCGAAAACCAAGGGTACCATTGATCCAAACACTCTACCACAAAAGGTTGAAGAGCTTAAGTGCGAGCTTTATCCAAAGAACGCAGAACAAGTTTGGAATACCTACCTTGAGCAAAAGGCAGCATACCCAGAACTGTACACCGACGATCAACTTATTTGCGATGCTATTGAACGTACTCACGATATCGCTCACGATCTTATTGGAGACGTTTTTATTGACCGTTCTGTAAAGCTTCCCGGCATTGGTCGTCTAATCGAGAAGAATGCTCTAGATAAACTCCTAGAGGCTTCTGCGGGCATGTCTGAGGATGACGTAGCCTTCAAGCAACTTGTGCAGCTTGCGATTAATGGTCTACGTAACGTAGGACGTAATCATGATGATGTTTATATCAAGCGTCTTAAGAATGAGCTTGATACTATTAAGCATCTTCGCTTTGCTAAGTATTTCCTCACATATCACAAGATCATGGACATTGTTGGTAAGGAAATGCTTATCGGCAATGGACGTGGTTCTGCTGCTGGATCTCTTCTGTCATATGTGTTGAATATTACACAAGTTGATCCTATTCGCTTTGGTCTTCTCTGGGAGCGTTTTCTTGTTCGTTCAAAAAAGGGCTATCCAGATATTGACTCTGACTTCTCTGACCGTGATCGTGCAGTAAAACTTCTTATCGAGTTCTTTGGTTCAGAAAACGTTATTCCTGTAACCAACTTCGCTCAGTTGCAACTTCGATCTCTTATCAAGGATGTTGCTCGTCTACACAACCTTCCATTCGAAGAGATTAACGCAGCAACAGGTAAGATTGAGAAGGAAGTGCTTGACGTTGCCAAGCAAGTAGAAGGCTTTGATCGTGGCACATGGGTTATGACCTTTGAAGCTGCAATGAGCGACTCACCAACATTCCAACAACTCATGGAAACATATCCAGAGTTTCAAACAACCATTAAAGTGCTATTCAAGCAAATGCGTGGATTGTCTCGTCACGCTGGAGGAGTGATTATCACCGAGAACAGCCGTGAAGGTATGCCTCTGATCAAGGCTGGTGGAGAGCTACAAACCCCTTGGCCAGAAGGCGTCAACTTTCGTCACCTTGAGGAGTTTGGTCTGCTCAAGTTCGATATTCTTGGTCTTGGTACACTTCGTATGTTTGAGAACTGTGTGCGGCGTATCTTGCAAAAGCAAGGCACCAAGCATCCAACGTTCAAGCAAATCAAGCAATGGTTCTGGGATAATCTACATCCCGACAACAACCCATTGACTGATCCAAAGGTTTATGAGAACGTTTTCTGGAACGGTAACTACACTGGTATTTTCCAGTTCATCAACGACAAGACTCAAAACTTCATGCGTCAAATGAAGCCAAAGTCTATCACAGATATTGCTGTGGCTACGTCTATCTTCCGTCCCGGTCCTCTATCTCTCAAGGTAGATCAACGCTTCTTGAATAACCGTGCAAACCCAGAATCAGTTGTTTACAAGCATCCACTTCTCAAGGAAGTGTTTGCTGAAACCTCTGGACTGCTTGTGTTCCAAGAGCAGCTTCAAATGATATATCACAAGCTTGCTGGTGTTCCTCTTGAAGATACAGATGGTATCCGTAAGGCATTTACCAAAAAGGAAATCAACAACAAGGAGAAAGCTCAAGCAGAGCGCAACAAACTTCGTCAGAGCTTTATTGATGCTTGCGCAAAGGCCAACAATATCGACGCAGAAGATTGCGGCGATATCTTTGATGAAATGGAAAAACTCGTCGCTTATAGCTTCAACAAATCACACGCTGTATGCTATGCAATCACAACATGGCAATGTGCTTGGTTCCTCACCTATTATCCAGATGAATGGATTGCTACGTATATTGATTACTGTGCAATCTCTAAGGGTAAGGTAACAGGCAAGGAAGATCCAAAGGCTATTGCCATTAAAGAAGCCAAGGCTCTTGGATATGAGTTGACCAAGCCAGACATTAACGTGTCTGAATATGAGGTTATCTCACATCCTACTTTCAACAAAACTCTTGTGCCAAGCTTTAGCTCACTCAAGCACGTTGGGAAAACTGCTGTAAGCGAGATTCAACAGTTCCGTCCATATAACTCTGTGCGGGACTTGCTGATTAACCAAGATGGTTCATGGAGACACAGCAAGTTCAACAAGAGTGCTCTATCAGCTCTTGTGAAGCTTGAAGCGTTGGGCTCGATGGATATCGTTGGTGATGGCAAGTTGTTCAAGAACTACAAGCAAGTTCATGCTGTGCTTGTGGATCGCTATGACGAGTTCAAGCGTATTACTTCACGCAAGAAGAACAACGATATCACTCAACCTCTTGAAGCTGCTATTGCAGAGGTTCAAGGTATGGAGGATTGGACCAAGGCAGAGAAGATGGAGTTCACCAAGGAGCTAGCTGGATCGGTTGATTTCGATCTTCTGTTGTCAAAGGAAGCCCGTGAGAAGCTCGACCAACTTGGTTTTGAGTCTATCGATAACTGGAGCGAGAAGGGTAACTACTGGGCTATTGTAGCTTCTGCTGGTTTGGCTAAGACCAAGACAGGCAAGACATATCTCAAGCTTCGTTTGTTTGCGGAAGCGAATAAAGAGGTTACATGTTTTATTTGGGGCTGGAGAGGTGAAGTGAATCTACATCAAAACGATGTGATTGTTGGACTTTTTGATAAATCGGATTTTGGTCATTCTTGTTTTCAAAACAAAATCTTCAAGATTTCGGGCTAAAAACGCAAAAAGTCATATCAATTATAATCAAAACGTGCTTGGGAAGAACCAAGTAGACGTGATCAACTGATACTAGATTCGTCAGAAGAACAATCTTGAAATTTAAATTTCACATCACGAAAACAGATCCTACAGACGCCTCAAGTATACTTTCTATATCAGCTTGGAGTTCATTTGAAATATGCTCCAACTCATCTAAATTGATTGTTTCACGGGTTCTCTCATCTCTACTAAACGCTGTTTTTTTGCGGCCATATGCGGCAATTCCAGTAACAATAGACCTTGGCAGAGGATTGAATCTAATAGATCCAGTTAAAAGATATTGAGCTAGTAATTCATATGCAAACTCATACCAGCTACGCATTTTTTTATCACGGGCACTTTTCATTGTACCTAATTCTTGAGCCACGTATTTTAATATTTTTTCTCTTTTTACTTCGCCTTCAAAGTCATAACGTTTTGAATATACGTCAATATCATAAAGTTCTTTCAAAATATCTGCAACTCTTATACGTAAATTATTTATCATTGCTCGCCAGTGCTCTCCGAGCGATGATCCTCTGCTTGCATTTAAAGCATGTCCTAAACGATGCGCTAAAATCCATCCAGAGGCCATATAACGTTCGGCACCTGTGTTGCTAGTATATATAATAGTTATTGTATTTTCATCTGGTTCTGGTATTTCTTCTGGGGTTAGCTTCATCTCGTTTCTAACAAAATCCATATTAACTAATCCGATTTCTCGAAATTTAGATTTATTTACTCTTGGATCATTCACAAGGTACATGTCAAAATTAAATGGAGTTTTTTCCCATTGTCTTTTTATTTTTTTTATTCCTTTTGGCGATGTTAGTAATTTTCTATCTACATCACCAAAAGAAGAACGGCGATTCCAATCTCCAACAGTCTTAAACTGTTGAATAGCCATCTCATCAACTTTTACAGGGGGCTTAACTGCTCCTTTTTCTGTCTTGTTTTCTTGTATTCAATCTCACCTGTTGCCAAACGTTTTGCTTTGCCTGTGATAAGATCTCTTCCAAGTTGTAGTTTAGATCCACCACGGCGTTTGAAGAAATCAACAATCTTGGATGTGATACCAGCAAGTTGCATAGAGTCTGCCACGGCACTATGCCAGTGTTGTGTTCCAACTTCGAACGCTGAACCAAGGTGTCCTAGACGGCTACGGAATCTGCTACCTTCTGGACGTAGCTGTGTAAGCAATCGATCTATTTCTGGATCTTGTTCACGCAAGTTTTCCATTGCAGCAAGCAATGGCCACACATAACGCTCGGTTAAGTTCTTTGTGTCCATTACTTGATATTTTGGAAGGAATGGAAGCTTGTGACGGTGCTTGAGTGCATCGTTGATTTGACGAAGATCAAAACGAGCGTTGTGAGCAACCATGATTGGGTTTCTGGATTCGTATTGTTTGATAAAGTCAATAAACCCAGCTAACACTTTTCCTTCTTCGTCAAACGGCAAGTTCTTGTCTTCGTAACCTGTCATCTTAAGAACATCGTCGATGCTCATAAGTGGCCCACCAAACTTAGCTGTACCAGCAGCTATATCAGCACGTTCTTTTTCTCGACGTTTCTGAACTTCTGGACTTAGATGGCTTTTCATTCCGTAACGTCCAAGTTCTTCTCCAGTTGCAGGATCAATAGCAACGGCTCCAAGTTCTGTGATTAAAGCATATGGAGCAAGTGAAGTCATACCTGTGGTTTCGGTATCAAAAAAGATGAACACTCTGTTTTCTAACATTGAAATGATATCTTCAATAGTTGTAGAAGCTTTTTCAAACTTGCCTTCAAGTAAGACAGAACGAATGATTGTTTTAAGAGATCTAAACGATGAGTTCATGGGTATAGTTATTTCATGAAGCGAGTTATTTTGCCAGAAATCTCGCTCAAAGATTGTTCCAAGTTTTCTGCGTCGATGTAAAAGAAGTTATCACCAAACAGTTCTCTAAAAGGTTGTTCGTTTTTGTGAACGTTTTCCCAGTTTTGTTTTATTGTGTTGTCACGCAAAGTTCTGCCACCACGTTCCCCACGTTCACGGTTTCGTTGCAAACTAGTTTCTAGCTCAACATGAATAAAAATCATTGCGGTGACATAACCAAGTTCTTTGTATTTCTCGTTCAAGTTTGCAATGTTGTTGTAGTTGCCACCTGTACCATCAACAATGAAATCATGTTGCTCTTGTGCCAAGCCTAACGCTTTTTCTTTCGCTCCATGCAAAGCCGACATAAACAAACGACCACGAACTTGAGAAATCGCACGCAACCGATCATACTCAGCTTGTAGTTCTTTCATTGTTTTTTTATCACCAGCTTCTTGTGCCGCTTTATATCTGTCGTTGATATCAAAAAACTCGGTTTCAGCTTTTGCAACGTCCAAACCAAGCTTATGTTGGCGCAAGCCTTCTTCAAAGGCTTCATCGGGGTCAACGACTTGAAATCCACGGCTTCGAACGTCTAAAGCTCTTAAGATAGTTGATTTACCGCTGCCAGCACCACCAGCAAGAAAGATCATCTTGGGTTTTTGACCGGGAGCTAGTTCTCTCATCGCTTCCAAGATAAGAGAACGTATGATTGTCTTTAAATGATTTTTCATATATGCAATAGTAAATATAAGAAATCAGAAGATTGTCTTTTGATTTACGGGCCATATACAGATTCGACTAAGAAGGATAAAGTTTGATTGCGTGACAGTGTAGTTGGATACACTATAAAAACTAACAAAACGTAACACAGATTATTAGTCAGAAACGGAACTCGGATAAACCCAATACCTTGTTCCGTCTTCTCGTGTAGCAAGTCTTCTTCCGGTAACTTTTTCTGATAGCTTTTTTGCTCCTTTTTTTCCATTGGTGGCCGATTCTGTGTTTGGTAGTCCTTTGTTCCAAGCAGGTCTACCCGTTGGCCCCTTTTTTATACCTTTATATTTATTTGGAATTCCTTTTCGTTTGTTAGTCTTGTTTTCTGTTTTTTCCTTTTTTACACCACCTGCTTTTATTTGGGATATGCAATTAATGCAATATGCCCTACTTTTTCTAGGACGATGACTAAACTCCACCCTAGTAAATGATATAGAGCATATGCTACAGGCATACAACCTTTCTTCTTTTGGTTTTGTTTTTGAAGATTTATTATATTCAGCAAGATCTGGACGCTTCATACCTCTCATTGAAAACTTTTGAATGTTTTTTTGATAATGTCGATTGAGCAACAGTGGCGATCCCCAACTTTCTTGAATCAGCTTATTCTCAAACAAAAAAGCTTCATTCCAAGTTTCAAACTCTTGGATGATCTCTTTTGCATAGTTGGAAAAATCTGTTTTTACTTTTTTGGATGAAGTAAAATAAACAATCCCAAGATCTTGTGCGGCTGGTAGTTTATTAGCAGACCTCATACCAATATAAAAATGACCTGATATCTTATGTGTGACCTTATACACGTATGGTTTTGCTTGCATGTTATCTCCTGTGTATAAGTAGTATCGTGTGCAAAAAACGATAACGCACAACCTGTTCTCAGCCTAGCAGCTTGAAACAGCATCTTATAAACTGTTACGTCTGGACGATTTATTGGGTGTGATTAATCAGACAAGGTTGTTCAAGGATATCGAGTAAAACAACCAAGATACACGATAAAACTTCTACAATGTTTGCTTGAAAGATTGTGGTCGTATTAAGCAAGATAGGTCACGTAGCATATCAAAAGTTATACTTTTTAGGACTTGGGGGCGGAACCCAAATGGTCCACCTTTTTGATTAGCTCAACTATTTACGTTATATGAAACTCTTTCCATTGTTATTCGAAAAAGAAATAAAAAGCTTTACATCATACACAGCACCAGAGTTTGCTTTGTTTGTAGATAAAAAAGCTTTGATTTTAGTTCACACCAACTCTTTGTTGAGTTATTTAAAAAAGCCAAACGATCAATTTCCGATCTTTAAAATCGTGGCTGGATATATAGCATGTTCAGAAAGCGAAAAAGATTGTTTGGGAGCATTACAGGTTTCAATAGCTGTAGGAAGTCCAGAATGGAAAGGCGCAGGTATATCACTTTATGCGCTTGCTAGCGATTACTATGAAGCTCCACTAACAAGCGATAGAAGTCATAGCAGCTCTGTTGCAGCAAGAGAAACTTGGGCAAAAATAGAACAAAGCCCAGAATGGGTAAAAGTTGGAGAAGGATTAGACAACTATGCCGAAACTCCGTCCGGTAAATTCTACATGGACGTGCAAGGTACTTATCCAAATCGTAAAGCAAAACCACGTAAAAAAATAGTAAAAGGTTTGATCAAAAACATCATTCGTACTTTTAAAGGTGTTGAAACCAAAGAAACATATCCGAAAACACAACAAGAAATCGATGATTGCCCATTGCCAACAAAAGGTGGAAACGTTTCTGAGCCAGAAAAAATGGCTGAACTCGTTGGCACCGCAGATGCATATCGATATAAAGGACCGTTAAAAGCTACGCCGTTACGAAAACAAGCAGAAAAAATATCGAGTCAAGCCAATGATCCAATATCTAATCCATATAGCTTAAATGTGATTTCAGTAATAAACAACATAGCTGACAAACTATGGGGCGCACGCTATAAAGGATCGGATACCGCAAGATGAAACTTTACAAGATCTTGTTTGAACAAGAACAACAACTAAAAAAATTGGTAAGTTACACAGCACCAGAGTTTGCTTTGTTTGTGATTGATGATCGGTTAATTTTAACTCACACCAACTCTTTGTTGAACTTTTTAAAAAATCCACCCGATCAAGTTCCGATCTTTAAAATCTGCGCTGGCATGATTGAATGCTCAGAACGTGAAAACGATTGTCTTGGTGCGATGCAGGTTTCCTATGCTGTAGGAAGTCCAGAATGGAAAGGCGCAGGCTTAACACTATACGCTCTTGCTTCTGATTATTTCGGAGCACCACTAACAAGTGATCGTGATCATAGTAGCTCTGTTGCAGCAAGAGAAACTTGGGCAAAAATAGAAAAAAGTCCAGAATGGAAAAAAGCTGGAGAAGGATTAGACAACTATGCTCAAACACCATCCGGTAAGTTGTATGTGGACGTGCAAGGAATATACCCAAACCGTACAGCAAAACCTCGCATCAAAGCAGTAAAAGGTTTGGTTAAAAACGTTGTTGGAGCCGAAGAAACACAGCCAAAAACACCGCAAGAAATCGATGATTGCCCGTTGCCAACAAAACGTGGTTATGTTTCTGACCCAGAAAAAATGGCCGACCTTGTTGGTACCGCTGACGCATACCGATACACAGGAGCTCTAAAATCTGCCCCCCTAGTTAAACAAGCAGAAAATATATTGATTCAAACCGCTGACCCAGCAATGAATCGAAAAAATATAAACCTAGAATTTGTACTGGTTAACATGTCAAAAATTTTGTTCAACACACGTTATCAAGGAACGGAAACCCCAAGATGAAACTTTACAAGATCTTGTTTGAACAAGAACAACAACTCAAACTGTTAAGTCCAGAAGAAATGAAAGCACCAAAAAGTGCTTTCGCACACATTCCAACCGTGGGAACAGTCAAAGAATATCGTCCTCCAGCTTTTGCAATGATTGATTGGTGGAATGACAGAGAACAAGGGTTCGCTTTGTTCCATGTTGGACATTTTCGAAAATGGGCTGCTGAAGGAATGCTGCCTTTCGAAAGTTGGATTTGTGCATATGCTGGATCAAATAAACGTCATTCAAGGGATTGTGGTGGAGCAGTAGAAGTTAGTTACATGGTAAGAAGTCCACAGTTTCCCGGCGCAGGAGCTGCCATGTATGCCTTGATTTCCGATTACTATAAAGCACCAATCACAAGCGACAGACAAAGTTCAACAAGCAACTCAGCTAAAAAAGCTTGGGCAAAAATTGAATCAAGCAGCGATTGGACTAAAGTCGAGTTAGACAACTATGGCGATCATTCTGGACACAAAAAATATTTCGACATCAAAGGAACGTGGCCAAACAGGTTAGTGTCTCCTACAGCAGAACCAATGACCCCGGACGACGAACAAGACGATTGCGTGTTGCCAGATTCCATCCCTTCTTTCATCAACAAAAAACTTGGTTCAGCAAACGCTTGGATTTATAACGGCCCGCTTAACTCAGAAGAAATGTTATCCCATGGTCAAGAAGTTTTGACAGCAATAGCAGACGAGTCTGGAATAACTAAAGCAGAACTTGAACGAGAAATCAAAAACAAATCCAACAAGTTGTTTACCAAATATTATAAAGGCGTCGAAGGCTAACCATGAAGCTTTATTCGATTCTTTTTTGTGAAGCTCTTGTACAGCACCCAGATCTTTCTGGCAAAAAAACTACAATAGATGAACTGCAACAACACTTTACACACTTTCATTTGTCTCGTATATTCCTTGGTGAACCAACGTTTACCTTTACTCCAAGAGTTCCATCAGAACCTTATATTGATCAAGAGGGTAACGTTATAGAAGACAACTTTACAAAAAGAGTATCTCTTGCCGCTGATATAGAAGATGCAAGAGATGCTATCAAAGATTATGGTGGAACTTACTACTACATCTATGCAACACAAAAAACAAAAGGCATAGATTCTATCGAAGACAACTTGCCAGACTGCCCAAAGAATCCACCAGAAGAATATGGCAGTGAGTTCAACATGAAAAAGTGGTTAAGGAAAAATGAACCACAAGAGATACGAATGCTAAAAGCAAAGCGTGGGCATGACATAAACCTATCCCCAGCAGTTCTATCTCCAAACGTCAAACAACAGTTTGCAGGTTGTGTGCCAGACTCAAACGAAACTCATGAAGAGTGGAGTCTAACTTCTCTTGGTATGGTGTTTATTGGAACAATCGGTGAAGCTGGAGATATCGTTAACCTGTCAGAAACAGGTGCCGATATAATGGGTCTATAAACTATACGTTATTTAGGCTTGCGCTCATAAACCAAACCTTCTCTTGATCCAGTTTCGCTTACTTTCTCAAACCCTAAACTATTAAGTATTTTTTCCATCAAGGGATTTATAACTTGAGCCTTGATTACAGATCTTCCATTGCTACTGATTAAATCATTTATAAGCTTTTCAGCCAAACGTTGACCTCTTACTGTAGGGTCAACAACAACGCTAAAAGTTATAACTCCACCACCATGCTCAAATTCATCATAGTCCTCTGGCAACTCATAACTTACAACAAGACCACCATAAACCTTGCCCTCAGAATCAATCAATGCGCTGTAAGGATTCTCGTTGCTCATTATCCTTACACCAGAAGATCTAAACATTCTTTCTAAATCATCAGAGATTTCCGTGCAATCTTTTACATCACCATTCTCTAAATCAACCTCAAAACTGTCTTCTTCACATCCACGTAATAAAACAATCTCTAAACCTTGAACTTCTTCAAACAATATTGGATATAACTTCATATGAACTCAATGTCCCATTCCAATAGATATAATCCTACCAATCCATATCGCCCACAATAAAAACTTGTTAAGAAACCACATAACTTATTAATCCCTTCATCCCTTCAATCATATCATAATCATCTAAATCATCTTTCCCAACCATAACCCAATCATCATGCTCTCCATTCAACCTAACACACTTCTCTGGAGAAACTGGCAACTCCCCCATAAACCACGTTATACGCCCATTCCTGTCAATCTTCTTTAATCCTATAGGTGTTACCCCAATCTCTTCTTCACACTCCCTTATAACGGCTTCTAAAGGATTCTCACCCTCTTCTACACCACCAGGAAATCCCCATCGACCAGCATGACGATCATTCTCATTCATCACACGCTTTAATATCAATACCCTGCCATCATAAGTCAAAACAGCAAGAGATACCTGTCTCTTCTTCATATGATGTTCCTCAAATAACAACTCAGATAATCTCATAACTCAAAATCTTCGCTTTCAATCTTGTTTAGCTCTTTAAGACTATCAATCATAGAAGTAGAAGACTTGAAGTAGTAATATCTCAAATACTCTGGACGCTGATTGAACGGTGGCTCTTCAAACATATCCGCTGGAAGAGGTTTATGACCAACATCTCCTCTCTGCTCAAAATATGTTTTCCAAACTTTTCTAGCATCAGAGGATACAGATCTACGGTCTGCCATCAAACCAGCATCGCCTTTAAGAAACACCATCTCCATTGCAATGTCATACAACAATGGACCATATCCCTTGTCAGCGTTAACACTCTCAACTTCCCAAACAAGTTCGTTGTTGTCTGCGGTTATTCCCTTTTGTATGTGAATCTCTCCAGCATACTTCCAACGACCTTCTGGAAACCTAGCACTTTGATTTACCCTGTTGATCGTTCTAAACTTTATTGATATACCTCGACCACTCTCACCCTTAGAAACAACAACAACATATCCCTCGGGAGGAACACGTTGCATCTCCTCAAACAATATCTCGCTTAGTTTCATTATAGTTTTCCTGTGTTAGTAGTATTGATCCAAAACTTCTTCCGTCCCACCAGAATCTAACAAAACTAACCTACCATCACTTGTTTTACCCCACTGCCATACATCACCAACCTCCAAAGGATTAACAGAATATCCCTGAACAAGCTTGCCAACAGATACCAACAAACTCGAAACATCTTCGTTCTCAATCATGTCAGCGTTGTCTTCCAAAACTGTACCAATGTCCTCAGATGAAAACATCTCAACAATCTCTTTGAAATCCAACAAAGATATACCGCCGCTCAATTCCTTGAACTCACCAGAATCCCTCAAAGGTCTAACCAAGTCAACAATCAACCAGTAACCATTAGAATCACCAGAATATACCTTGGGCAAAACTCTACGAACTTCCTCGCCAGCCCTGTCCCATATACCCTTCTCAGCCTCGTTCTGAGCAATACCAATGTCAAACCTCGATGGCTCGTTGTCCTCAAACCTCGCAAGCTTTAATGCATACTTCGATGACAATATGTAAACCTCTCTCGAACTACCTCTACCAACCATCCGTAACCCAGTCTTCTCAACATAGTCAACAATGTTCTCTATGTCCCTTAAACCCTTTAAACGGTTAACGTCAAAACGAATCCCCTCAAACAATATCTTTGATAACTTCATTGTTCTATTTTTTCAAAACGTTTAATTGTATTTTTATCTAAAACAATTCCTTCAGCCGTTGGTATTCCTTTTGGAACGTATATAAATTGTATGTTATTAAACTTACCTTTTAAGTCTTCCGCTGAAACTCTTGTTGATCCTAATAAATTCTGATCCAAAAAAATATTGCTTCTCAAAACTTCTAAAACAACCTTGTATAAATAATCTCCATAATTCTTACCATCTTCTGGATTAGCCTCCATTCTAGATGGCAAATCTTCCGTTGATTGAAGGTTAGAATTCTTTGGCATCGTTATATAAAAACCAACATACTTTCTTTTCCTTGAACCACTTTGCCTTGTCTCCCTTGGATCAGTTGATATAGTATCAATTGTTAAATCAGGATTGTTACTCCAATGATATCCAACAATCTCTATCAAATCATTAACTTCCTCAAACAATATCTCATATAACTTCATTTTCTTGTTCTTCCTGCTCTAAGTTTAAAGCTTTTGCAGAACGGATTCCTTCAAGAGCCATTGCAGCAACTCGGTGATTCCCATCAACAAGCTCATCCCCAGAAACTACAACAGGATCAAAAACTTTGCCTCGCTTTAACTCTTTTCTCAAAGCAGCAATATGCCGTTTTTGATTCCTGTCTGCATATAACTCATATACCTCTTGCATTGTTTGAGAGCCATCAGGTTTCCATTCATTCCATATCTTAACAGGATCTATGTCAATAACACGAAACGGAATGTCAAAGTCATCTAATCCAACAAAATTCCATATCATCTCAGATTCATCCGGTGTATCCCCATCATAAAGCTGATTCAATGTCATAATCTCAGCTTCCTCAAACAATATCTTTGATAACTTCATAAAGGTTAAATACAAAAAAATTCCCAAAAATTTTTTCACCCAAAAAATTTTTCAAACACAAACAAAACTTCCAAGAAAAAAACCTTTTGCGGGATGCGGGGATCTAGCCCCTGCTGCTGCTGAAACCCCTGCATATCATGTCCGGCCTACCCCCGGCTAAACACCCGTGGCTCAAAGCCCGGCCCCCCTACCCCCCCGCTTAGAAGGCATATGAGGGGGGTCAGCATATGACACTTGATGTGGGTAGGGGTATGGTGAGGGTAATATATATGAAAAGGAGGCACATATGAAAAAGTGTTATCGATGCTGTCTGGAGTTGGTAGAAGAAGAGTTTCCTATGCGTAGAGGAAGCCGTATAGGTGTATGTAGAGATTGCTATAAAACATATTATGGTGATCCTGATCAGCTTGATCGTGCATATAGTGAGAAGCTTAGAAACACAAATCATAAAAGAAAAGAAAGATGTCGTTCATATCTTTATGATATTTTGCTTAAATCTAGTTGCGTTGATTGTGGTTTATCTGACCCTATTGTATTAGAGTTTGATCATAGAAATCCAGAGGAAAAATACCGAGATATATCTTTGTTGGTGCAGCAAGGATCAATCGAGCTATTAAAAACAGAGGTGAGTAAATGTGATATTGTATGTGCCAACTGTCACCGTCGTCGAACAGTTAAAACACATGCGCATTGGAGAGTTCGCTTCACCGATACATTACCGGTTTAATCACAAAATGATGGATAGTTGGCGGGGCAAACAAACACCTATAGCCCTCGGGCATATACATCCTTTGGGCTGACTTGTATGGTGGGTCGGTTCCACCCTAAACTGGTTTGATCTCTTTCTATCTCTCGTCACTCATATCTAGCATTAAGCGCCGTTAGTCCTTAGAGAGACACAAAGCAATCACAGGATAAGTAGTATGATCATTCTGAATCCGTAACTAAATGCTTTGCATACCATCGACGCACTGTTCCAACATCAACACCTAATAGCTTTGCTGTGCTTTTCTTACCTACGTCGTCGATGCTTTGTTTCAGCCATCCTGCGTCTAGAAGCTTTGCAGCTACCTCGTCACCAACTTCTGATATCAGCCTTTTGATTTTGCTGGCTTCTGTATTACGAGCAGCTAGAATGCGTTGTCTAGATTCTGCATCACTCCATTGTTTCTTGACACGTTCACTGTTAGCTTGTCTGTTTTCTGGAAGGTTGAGTGTAGCTACACGTTGCTCTCTTGTTTCTTTCCAAGAGGCTTTCATGTCTTTACTTCGATCTTTACGAAACTTCTTTGTTTGCCGACTAACACGAAGCTTTGCGGCAGATATCTCATTCGCCCACATTTCCTTCGACTTCTCACCGATAAGCTTTCTCGTTTCTTCATCATGACCATGCTCTGCTGTCCATGGAACGTTTCCCGGTTTATATTCAGTGGCCGGAGAAAAGCGTTGGCCTTTATTGCAGCCTATCAACGTTTTACTAGGTTCCTTGGTTGGAGTCATGTTGGAGTTGTAGAGCTCGACACCCTCTGCGAGAAACTTGGATATCCACCATTCTTCTCTCGCCAACCTTTCCGCTTTTGTAGCGTTCTCCATCACCTCCAATACAGCAAACTCCAGAAAATCATCATTGCCGCATTCTAACAAATATCTGCTATATGCATTCTGTAAATGCTTTGTATGATGTTTCCCCTGCACCAACGATCTAGCATGATCGCTCCAACGCTTCTTATATCGTGAAGCCGATCCAACATATAAAACACCACTTATCACATTCTTGATGCGATATATTCCACCTTTTCTAGAAAATCCTTGATAGTCAAAATGCATATATCCTCCAGAAGCACAAAGCCTCTAGAGGATATATATGTCAGAGGGCACGTTTTGTTTACTGTTGGAACTCGATTCCCTTGCTAGAGATATCGTAGGGGAAGAAGAGGCCACTTGCCCCAAACCGATTCTTCTGCATTTCGGCAACACGCTGACGATAGGTTTCCGACTTCTTGTCGGTATCCA
>Ga0214917_10004335_pt1 | contig 15853 bp, 10 predicted proteins | sample LL_1208_BB_MetaG_FD_177983 | JGI IMG/M metagenome (GOLD analysis project Ga0214917, IMG submission 177983) | Freshwater microbial communities from Lake Lanier, Atlanta, Georgia, United States - LL_1208_BB | ecosystem: Environmental > Aquatic > Freshwater > Lake | place: USA: Georgia | collected... | reverse complement strand
GCTCAAGAAGGCATCGCAGGTTCAACTCTTGAACTATATAAGCGACTGCTCAAAGAACGTAAAGCGTTTGACATGGGTAACGGTGAATTCCGTTGGGCTCCAGAGTTCATGGATGAAAATACTTTGGCATACATCAACAACGGTGTTCTAGTGCTTTCTAACTTTGCCGGTGACCCTGTAGTAATCCCAGCTGGAGAAATCCTAGCTACCACCCAACATGACCTAACCATCGAGGGTGAACTTGAGCACGACAACACTGTTTGGATCAAGCTCTAAAAACGAAAGCGGTTAAAGAAAGAATGCCCGGTATAACTACCGGGCATTCTTGTTTCCCCCTAATGACTACTAATCACTTCAGAGCTTTGACCCAACTAACAGATGATTTACCAACTTTCTTCATCTGTTCAAGTCGGACGGCAATCCAAACCATGATTCCTGCAATAACTAACAAGATAACCCAAAGGAACCAGGCTTCACCAACCACCGGTTTGAATGCATAAGGCAATACACCTACTAATACACCAACGATTCCTGGGAAGAACATTCCACCCAGTTCACGCAGTGAACCAACAATTAGCAACACCAGCGAAACTGTGACGATGATTCCGAATCTTGCCCAGTCGACGCTGGTAAGACCGGGGTTGTTTAGGGCTAGTAGTGAGTAATAGAGTGCTGGCACTAGTCCAACTGCAACTGGAATACCAACATAGACGTAACTGGTGTTTGGACCTTTGTCATAGCGACGCAGTAATCCAAACAATACAAACAGCAACGCAGATATGACTAAGGCACGCAATGAAACCTGGGTTGAAACATCAGAGGCATTACCAGCCTGAGTCCAAACAATTGGAATAACAACTAGTGCAAGTGCTAGACCACCTGAAACCGCAGCACCCAAGTTTCCAGATTGCATACCCCACACGGTTGCAACTAATGCAACTGCCAGAACGAGTAACAACCTACTTAGATCTTCAACCGGAATGCTTTGAGCTGAAATACTGCGGTAAGCAACAAATACCGAAGGAAGAGTTAGTGCTGCCAATGGCAGGCCGACAGTAAGCAGAGAAGTCTTGAATTCGAATACTCGCTTCACTTCCAGGTTTCCGAGGAATACCGCTAACGCTATGGCAACGCTAAATATTTCTGGAACTCGATCGAGTCCTGCGATATTCATGTTGGCCAATGCTGCTGAAGATACGAAGCTTCCAACTAGACCTAGGTAGGTAGCAACTAACCAACCAGTTACCTTGTTCTTGTTTAGCTTTAGGTGCGAGTAAACAGTGAACAAGACTAGAGAAAGCGTGAATCTCGCTAGGTTTTGGAATACCGAAAGATCACTGCTTACTGAGTAGAAAGCAGAGACCACAACTGGTAGCAATATTGGAACATCCAACCTGGCTAACTGTCTCTGTCGTTCAGTAATCTCAACCTTCTTTACCAAGAAGATTGAACTTAGGAGCAAGCTTCCCGATACTAGCAACGTGTAAAGCTCTGGATATACTTCGTTACCTAACGCTCGACTTTGAATCTCATAAGCGATAGCTAATGCGCTTCCAGCTGAAGAGATATAACCTGCGACAAGCCATAATCTTTGTTCTTCGACCAAGCTTCTCCAGTAAGAAAGAGCAGCCAACAAAACAAATGCAATGGTCACTCGATCGATGTCACTTCTGACAATGCCGTAAAGCAAAGCACCGATAATCGGAACCAACAGCGGTAGATCAATAGCAATCAACTGCCTGGTTAGTTTCTTCAGTTCTACTCGCTTAGCTAAGAAGAAGAAACCAACCACGATGCTTGCTGAAACTAAGCCGGTATAAAGCTCTGGAATAACAGGTGATTTGATTAATACTGTCTGGGTGTAATGAGCTAGACCCAGACCACCAATACCACCGGTGATGAAACCAACTCTGACCCAGATAACTTTCTTCTCGGCCATTGAACGCCAGAAAGAGAAAATGGCGATCAGACCCAGAGCGCCGGTTGCTCTTAACAGCCCCATCTCAAATGGTTGGTTACCATAGCCACCCATCACGGCAACGCCCAGAACAAACTGGCCACCCATGAGGATTAGGTAAGGAATGTCTAATGCGGTAAGTGCACGCTTACCTTTTTCAATACTCCTGTTGAAGAAGGTAGGAATTGAAAGCGATAACGCTAGTGGTAATGCATAGCCTTCAATCCAGGGCTCATCCAGAGGTGCATTGATGACTAGATACCTGGTCAAGCTAAGTGCAAACAGCACTGGGCCGATGTAACTGAGCAGGAACCAGCCGCGAGTAGCAGTTGAGTTCTTCTCTTTGCTGACCACAACGAGTTGCCTGAACACCACAACCGCGAATAACCCACTAACCAAAAGTTTCTTGAAAACCGGATCAGAATCACCTTGCCACCAGGCAAAGGTTAGATAAGAAATTACTAAGTAAGCCATGGCGTTCAAACGCAAAAGTAATCCGTTGAAGTTCTTGCGCTCGGCAAGAAGTGAACTGATCAAGGCAACAAGAACTAATTCACCGAGGCCAATCCACCAGTCTGATTCAGCAGCGTAATTCCGATACTGAATTGCAATTGATGCGATGGTGAATGCCAAGCTACTGACGACGAAGATTGGGGTATAGAACCTAGCTGCTGCTCTCCTAGCAAGGAAGAATTGAAGGGTATTGGTACAAGCAACTATCAAGATAGTCGAAGCTAGGTGAACTGTTGGAGCAAGGTCTTTCATGGCGAATACTGCAAGTAATGACCCGACTGTTGCCATGGCATAGCCAACTTGAACCGCAACTTTGTCTTTACCTAAGAAACTCAATAGGTAGTTGATAGCAGCCAGTGCTAACAGGGTTATCCAAATTGGTTTGAAGTCCCCATCAGCGAAGTTCTTAGAAATCAGCAAAGAAAATAAGGTTAGGCCCTGGAATACATATCCGTAGCCTTTTAGCAATCCGCTGAACTCTGCAAGAGCGCCTTTAACTACCTGAGCCAAGATGCCAACAACCAGTGCTGAAACACAAAGCATTGAAATCAGGTTGACCAAGAAGTTCAATGGAGCACCACTTGGCGCGATCAAAGCAAATCCCAGTATTCCAGTGAGAACTAGAACAATAGTGTGCCAGTTTGCTGGCGTTTCCAGTTTGTGCCGTTTAGCAATCAAACCGGTAACTGGTGAATACACAACAGCAAGCAAAATCAAAGCAAGTGCTTCAAAAGCGTAGGACATTTCATTGATGTCTAAGTTTGGTGTTGTCTTGATGCTGTATGCCAACATACCTAAACCTAGAACGTGTGAAATAGTTCCGGCATAGGAAGCAAAGTTATCGAACTTGAACCAGTGCTGCAGCATCAAAGACATTGCAAAGGTAATTAGCAATATTCCACCGGCAAGAAGTAGTTCTCTGGCATCGATGTTGTCTCTGTTGTTGGCGATGTACCAGGCTAACCAAGAGATAGGAAGAGCTAGGTGCGCTGCTCGAATAGCAATTGGGTGATCTGATACTCGCTTGACCTTAGCCCCAAGCCCAACTGCAACAAACGATAGAACAATTGTTGAAGATAGACCAACCCAGAGGCTTTGGTTTCGGAACCAAGAGTTTAGAGCTAGGGCCAAAGTAGTGAAACCTACGATGTGAACCCAACGGTTGATTTCAACCTGAATCTTCTCATCCGAGGCTAAACCATCAACCCAAACCTTTTGAATAGCTCCAGCAGCAATCCAAACCAAAGCAAATACTGAGAAGGAGATTGGTTCAACGGCACTAAAGCTAATTAGGAAGCTATATAAGGTGTAACCGATGCCTAGAATGCCAAAGACCAATGTCGCTATTCGAGTGAATCGGGACAGAGCTAAGTCTTCGCGCTTGACTAGATCCTTCTCGTATTCCAAGTCATCTTTATCAACTTTTGATAAGTCATAACTGAAAGTGCTAAGCGCTTTATTCAACAGTGCAAGGACCACACCGGCAGCCGTAGCCACGGCAGCAAACCAACCGAACTGTCCTGGATTATCTTCAACGAAGTTTCGGATTGCTCCGAACATATAGAGCAACATTGAAACCACGAAAGCCAGAAGTGAATATATCTTCCAACCAAAGTTACCTTTGAATCTGCTCAAGACAAAGGAAACAGCGGAGGTAATCAATAGGTTAGTTGCCCAGACTTGAGAAGGGAATTCAAACCACTGGCCATCTTTAATTCCTAGGCCAAGAAGGAGTGAGATTGGAACAAGCGTTGCCAACAACATGGTTGAAGCAAATGTTGCCATGAAGTTGGAGAGAATTACTGAAATCTTTCTTCCCCAGAAAGCCATGAAACCTGTAGCTAAACCAAAAGGAATGGTTGCTAGTAAATAGAAACTTGGATCTGCACCGGCTGCAACGTTAGTTGAAACGAAGATACTTCCAGCAACAATCACCAGGAAGCTAGCTGCAAAGATCAACCATTGCTGAGCTGAAACAGTTGCCCGCTTTCGCTTCAATACAGGTTTAGGTGCAACTGGAGGAACATTCGGAGAAATAGTTGTAGTTGGCACATAAGCCGGTTTCTCAACTGGAACAGCAGGTTCTGGAACCGGACGGCTAACTGTTGCTTTGCTAGCTGCCGCTTTAGGTGGAGCAGGTCTGTCAGCTTGTGGCGCAACATAGGAAACTCTTGGCTTGTTCTTTACAGACTGAAGTTCACCCCAAACCTTATCCAACTCTGTTTGAGTTTCAACTACGAGTTTCCTCAATCGTGAATATTCTTTTAGCTTGGCAACTTCAAATTCATAACCACATGGACAAACCACTGTTTCTTTACCACGAAGATCTGCTGCACTAAAACTGTGAACACAAACTGAAGTGGCAAATTCCCCTTGTTGTTTTGCTGCACTAGGAGCTGCAACCATCGGGGTGCCATATGGGCTTAGCTGTGGGGCTGGTGCAATCGGAGGTTGCTGATAAGCCCTAGGGTCATAAACGTTACCTGCGTTATTTGAAGGGTTCTTCCCTCTATTACGCAGAACGATTACCGTTACGACACCGCCTGCGATAAGTAGGAATGGGATCACGCCAGACATCTGCATGGCACTGAGAATCCCAATCAAAACAAATACGCCGATTATTGAGCAACCGACAGCAAAACATCCGCCGATTCCAGATGGTTTATTATTCATAATTTTCTAACTCCCCCGATAGAACTAAATTTAAGCATATTGCTGTTTCTTATCGAAGTCAGGCATTGTTAGCACTGTTACTTTTTTGTAATTTTCTGCTCTAGGTCGAACTTGGCTTCTAATTGGTGCGTCGGCTCCGCCCACCGAGGATCACCAGGATTCCGGTAGAAAGCGACTAATTGCTTGAAGTTACAACATATAAAACTTCTGGATGCTGTGAGGAAAGTTGTGTCAACTCAATGCTGACCGACTGCTCTCCCTTGATAAATGAGGCTTTGAAGCCATCTGAACTGGCCAATCCTGATGTCAACCTAAATCCAGCTGAGATCAGGTCTCCAACCACTTTATTCTTAACCCCACTTGTATTCTTTGAAGTGATTTTCACCACCCAAGTTTTATCCCCCGGCTTTATCCCTAGGCTAACCCGGCCAGGAATTAGTGGAACTGACTGCGGGAAATCGGAGGGTATTGTCGCTGGAGGTGCTTCAATGACCGGCTGAATCTGACTCAAGGAAAAGTGTGGTGACTCAAAGATTACTACCCCTGTAGGGACAGGAATTTGATTGTTATCTGGGTTACCTGAATCTTTGGATCCACCGCCGGAATATGCCTGATAGCCGTAGTATCCGCCTGCGGGTCCATCTTTTTTTCTTAATACATATGCATATTTGTAATTAGAAACGAGTTGATCAGAGTAAAAACTTGTTTCAAGTATTTTTGACCTCAAATTCCAAGCTGCTAAATATTCAAACCCATGATCAGCCACTACAACGGAATCTTTAGGGATCTTAATTGATTTCATCAATTGTTTGAATTCTGAATATCTGTCTTGAGTAGTCACGAAGAATTTCGGTCCGTTGTGAATATTTGTGGCGCTGGAAAAAAGTATGGCCAATACAAGGGTCAAAATAGCGACATTGGAAACGAGAGATTTGACCCTGAGGAGTAATACCACTGCGGCCATTATTAGCGGAACGAATGAAAGGGCAACTAATCGAGCCGTCCATTCCTGACCAATCAGCGGAGAGGAGAATACAAATGCCGCAGAGAGGGTCGCACCAAGAAAGGACCGATCTGAGAAGGCCAGTTGTTTCCTAAACCTGAATGCTATGAGGGCTAAGCCGATTGCCCCAAGCTGCCCAGTGATGAAAGCAAAATTCAGGGAATCCAAAAAATAGGTTGTCTTGAGATTGGCGATTGCTGGATTCTCAAAGAGCCTAAATGGATTCACCAGGATTTTCATGAGCCTAGAGAATCTATCTGGCACCAAATAATTAAGCGCTTGGCCAACCACTAGCAAAACCAAAATGGAGATTGAACCTGTGATCAACCAAAACTTGCAGCCTTTGCGCCTAAGCTCTAACCCAGTCCAAACCAAGACGATAAATAGCGAGAGAAGGAAAACTCCAAAGTGAGAAAGTGCGGTTAAAATCATTGTGGCAGACAGCGCTAACAAGGATATGTACCTTGGCCACGATTTCCACTGCTGGATGATCCAACCAGACATAAAAACCAAAGGAATTGCAGCTTCATTCTTTATGAAGTCTCCGGTGAAGAAGAAAAGTTGGATGGGGTGAACCAGAACAACCAAGATAATCAAAGCCGGGAGCCAGACATGTTTAGATTTCCGAAGCATCAAGTAAAGAGGGATTGCACTTAAAGCCGGCAGCACGGCATCCGAAAATCTGACCCCTGTCTTGACATCGCCAAGTATCCAAGCGAAGAAAGCCTGCAGGTAAAAGACCAATGGCACATCGTCAAATGCTAAGTGTCCTTGCTCTAAAATCTTTCGGGTTTGAATCCAGTAATAAGGACCGTCCAAACCCGGAAGCAATTCTGCCTTTGTAAGCCAGAGTTTTGCCGCAATCGCGATCACAACCGCCACAAAACTTAGGAGTAGGGGGACAAAATCCCTTCTCAAAATATTCATGCGGGCTCGTTTCTTTAGAGGCTCTTATGCTATCGCCACGACAGTTTGTGGTTACGTTAGTGAAAAACCCCAGCCGTGGAGGGCTGGGGTTTCGTGGCTAGTGAGGGATTCGAACCCCCGAAGGCTGAGCCGGCTGATTTACAGTCAGATCCCTTTGGCCGCTTGGGTAACTAGCCGGTGCTCCCGGCCGCCTGTAATCAGCCGAACGGGTGCCGAATAAGAATACCCGAATCTAAGGGCACTTTGCTAATTACGATTTGGTTATTACCTGTAAAAGGTATGGAAATAACCCACTACTGTTATTTATTACATAACCCTTACAGAAAGCATTTCATGGCTGGAATAGTAGATGTAGCCCGCGAGGCAGGTGTCTCCACCGCTACCGTCTCTAGGGCACTATCTGGCAAAGACTATGTTTCCAAGGAAACCAAAGACTTAGTTGAAGCAGTTGCCGCCAAGCTCGGTTATGTTCCTTCGGCTTCGGCATACACCTTAGTTACCGGCAGAACCCGCAACATTGGGGTTGTTGTTCCTTATGTTGATCGTTGGTTCTTTTCAACCGCTCTAGAAGCAGTGGACCGCGAATTGGTAAAAGCAGGTTATGACGTAACCCTTTATAACCTGGCTTCAGGGGACAGCCACCGCAAATCAATTTTCAAGACATCGCTTCCTCGTAAACGAGTGGATGCAGTTATGTGTATTGCAGTGAATCTATCTGACGATGAACTTAGTTCACTAAGCAATGTGAATAAACCAATCGTTTCCCTGGGTGGAATCATTGAAGGCGCTAGGTGCATCAAAATCAATGACACCGCAGCTGGAAAACTAGCTACCGAACACCTGCTAGCCATGGGTCACACCAAAATTGCAATGATTGGTTTCAACGCACCTGATGAAAAATACTTCAAGATCTTTGATGAACGTCGTGAAGGATATGAAACTGCACTAAAACTTGCCGGCATCGAACCAATCCCCCAGTGGTATAAACAGGTGAGCAAATATGCAATCAGCGAGGGTTACTCTGCAGCTAAACAACTTCTTGGCGATCCACATAACGCACCAACAGCAATCTTTGCTTCAGCTGATGAATTAGCAGTAGGTGCACTGCTGGCCGCTAAAGATATGGGTTTGAAAGTTCCTGAAGATGTTTCTATCGTTGGTGTTGATAACCACGATTTAGCAGATTTCTTTGGGATTACTACTGTGGACCAGAATGTAGTTGGTCAAGCAGAGCAGGTTGTGAAGATGATGCTTGATCTTATGAATAACCCAAACCAAGAAACCGAATCCGTCCAAGAGTGGCCTATCGAACTAGTAGTTAGAGCTAGCACCACTCGAGTAAGAAACTGAATAGACTTTTAGCCATGGCAGACTCATCTTTCGACATCGTAAGCAAAGTAGACAAACAAGAAGCTTCTAACGCCTTGAATCAAGCGCAAAAAGAAATTGAGCAGCGCTATGACTTCAAAGGTGTTGGTGCATCAATCGAATTCTCTGGTGAGAAGATCCTGATGAAAGCCAACAGTGAAGAACGGGTCAAAGCAGTTCTAGATGTTTTCCAATCAAAGCTAGTCAAAAGAGACATCTCACTAAAGAGCTTGGATGCTGGAGCCCCCTTCCCTTCCGGCAAGGAATACCGCATTGAAGCCAGCCTCAAGCAAGGTATTGAGCAGCCTGAGGCTAAGAAGATTTCTGCAATCATTCGTGAGCAAGGCCCTAAGTCAGTAAAGGCCAACATCCAGGGTGATGAACTGAGAGTTACCTCTAAGAGCAGAGATGACCTACAAGAAGTTATCGCTCTATTAAAATCAAGCAACCTGGACATCGACATCCAGTTTGTGAACTTCCGCTAATTACGGAACATCAATAGCAGCCACCGGTGATGTTGGTGGATAAGCCAAAGCCTGTTCTTTATCTAACTTCTCATTTCGGTTAGCAACAATTCCACTAATGATTCCAGCTATGACAAAAAGCACTACTGGAAAAGTCATGGCTAGCGGTAACCCAACATGTTCTATCAAAGAGCCCATAGCCATCCGAGCAAAGATGACTACCGAAGTGCTAAACAGTGCAATTCGAGATAGTGCAGCTGGTGTTGGTATCCCCTTCACATGTCCTGCAGCACTATAGAAACTTGGCACCATTGAAGCAATACCAATTCCAGATATGGCAAAGAAAATACAAAGCATTAGCAAAGCTAAATCAGGATTTGTTTTAGCCAGAGTTGCTGAAAGAAAATATGCCAACGCCATGGCAATCGAACCAAAGATTGCTCCAATTTGGGATAGGCGGTTGATGCTGTATTTCTCAGTGAGTTTAGTAATAGAGAATCTGCCAACGATCATGGCTGCTACGAAAACCGTGTATGGCCAAGCTGCTCTAGAAGGATCTAAACCTAGAACTTCTTTGCTATAAACACTGGACCAATCCATAACCACTAACTCAGGCCACATGCCAACAAATAAACCAATCGCTAGTAACCAGAGATAACTTGGCGATTTCAACCAAGAAACTGTTTTCTCTCTTGGTTTATCTTTGCCATGCGAATCTTCAGCTGGAGTTAGAAGTTTGGTTGAAGTGAACCAGAAAAGCGCTAAACAAATCACAGGGATAACAAACATTTGCACTTTTAGTGGGGTAAACGTTGCCACAACTCCAGTAACTGCAGCTGAGGTAGCAGCACCGATGCTCCAGGAACCATGGAAACTAGCCAGCAAAACTTTATCGATAGATTTTTGAAAACTAACTGCTTGAGAATTAAGCGCAATGTTGAATGTGCTGATCACCACTGAAAGAGTGAAGTGCAAAACCAGAAATAACCACCACTGGGTGGGATAAGGCAAAGCCATGAAGATAAAACACATGGTCAGCGATGTAATTCGAATAATCGATGTGGTGCCAAACCTAACTACCAAACGGTTAGTAAACACCAATGGAACAAGTGCACCAATACCGCCGATACCGATTACTGCTCCCCAAACGTCTTTGGTAACCCCTAGGTTTTCAATAAACTCTGGGATTCTTGGAATCCAAGATAAAGCGGCAATACCTTGGGTAAAGAAAGTTAGCGAAAGCGCTAGGCGTATCGCCCTGACTCTACTTTCAGCTATTTTCACTTAGTCCTTCTTGAAAGCTGCCTTTAGGAAATCTTCACGCTCAACCAGCTTGATACGCTCACGACCAGAGGCAGCACCTAGATCTTTCTCGGTTTGGTCAATGTTTAACCATTCCGGCCAACCCAAGAACTGAACACCTTTATTGGTCAAAAGTTCAGTTATGGCGCCTTCATCTGCTTTCGTGGGATTCCACCAAGAAGCCTTATCCTCCAGCAAACAGGCAATCGTCTCCATCGCATCGCTCTTGGTATGGCCAATTAGACCAACTGGCCCACGCTTAATCCAACCGGTGGCATAGACACCTGGGATCTGTTTACCAGAAGCATCTAAGACTCTGCCTGCTTCATTCTTGATTACACCGTATTTAGCATCAAACGGTATCTCTGGTAGTTCTGAACCAAAGTAGCCAACTGCTCGATAAACCGCCTGCACTGGATATTCAACAAACTCGCCGGTTGGAAAAACTCCACCTTTGCCATCCAGTTTGGTCTTTTCAAGTTTGATGCCAACAACTTTGCCATCTTCGCCATGTATTTCAACCGGGGATGCAAAGAAGTGAAGATGAAGTCGCTTGGTTGCACCTTTAGGTTCTTCGGTTCTAAGCGCTTCCAGAGTATTCACCATGACCCTGACCTGGTTGTTGCTATCGATCGCTTCTTGAGAACCAGCATCGTATTGGAAATCTTCATCGTAAACAATCGTGTCAACATTGTTAATGTGACATGCTTCACGAAGTTCTAGTGGACTGAACTTAACTTGGGCTGGGCCTCTTCTACCGAAGACGTGAATGTCAGTGGCGTTTGACTTTAGCAATCCTTGATAAACATTGTCAGGAATATCTGTAGTGAGTAGATCCTCTGGTTGTTTAGCTAAGATTCTGGCAACATCCAAAGCAACGTTTCCATTACCTAACACAGCTATGTCTTTAGCTGACAGATCCCACTCTCTTGGGAAATCTGGATGTGCGTCATACCAGTTAACAAAATCAGCTGCACCAAAGCTTCCAGCTAAATCAATACCAGGAATATTCAAGTCTGCATCTTTGATAGCACCGGTAGCAAAAATAACCGCGTGGTAATGTTCCTGCAATTCAGCAAGCGTAATATCGGTGCCGTATTTCACGTTTCCAAAGAAACGAATATCCCCTCGATCTAACACTTCATATAGTGCTCTGATGATTCCTTTGATTCTTGGATGATCTGGAGCAACTCCATAGCGAACTAATCCATAAGGTGCCGGTAGTAAGTCAAAAAGGTCAATGCTGACATCGAATTCCCGCTCTGCCTTGATTAGCAAATCAGCAGCATAGATGCCGGCAGGGCCAGCACCAACTATTGCAAGGCGCATCTTGTTCAAAATCAATAACCTTTACTAATTACTCTTCACGCTCAACAACGGCTTCAGCAAAAACCTTTAGTGCATTCTTCACAGCTGATTCAGGCAGTGGCGCTAAAGCAGCAACAGCTTCCTGTGACCAACGCTTTGCTTCCTCATATGCTTCAGTCATAGCGGAATGTTTACGAAGACGATTCACCACTGATTTGAGTTCAGCATCCTCTCCCAAACCACCATCAATTATCTCAACTAGTTCTTTAGCCTCAGCGTCATCCTTAGCCATTCTTCTCAAGATAAGAGTTGGCATGGTTGGCACTCCTGCACGCAGATCTGTGCCTGGGGTTTTACCTGAAGCATCGCTAGCGATGTCAATCACATCGTCAATTAGCTGAAAGGCAACTCCGACTTTCTCACCATAGATTCGAAGTGGTTCACGATATTCATTAGGAGCATCACCGTAGATAATTCCCATCTCCGCACTAGCTGAAATCAAAGAACCGGTCTTATCAGCTAATACCTGAAGGTAGTGCTGAATTGGATCTTCGTTTTCACTAGGTCCAAGAGTTTCATGAAGTTGCCCCAGACATAACCTCTCGAAGGTATCAGCCTGAAGTGTTAGCGCCTTAGCGCCTAGACGACTAACAATCTGTGATGCCCTGGCAAATAATAAGTCCCCGGTAAGAATGGCAACGCTGTTGCCCCAGATCTCATGTGCTGTCTGAACACCTCGGCGCATCGGTGCTCTATCCATCACATCATCGTGATACAAAGTTGCTAGGTGAGTTAGCTCAACAACCACTGCACCTTTTATTACTTCTTCAACATTGCCGTTACCAAGACCTGCAGCTAGAAGAACTAATACCGGACGTAGTCTCTTACCGCCAGCATCAAGCAGATGCCTGCTGGTCACATTTGCAACTGGGTCAGTGTGTTCAACAGCCGTTAGAAGTTCAGTCTCAACTTCTTCAAGACCTGCCTGAATGGTTTTGATTAGATCCTTATCAACAACTTTGCGCAGCTGTGGCGGTAGCATCGCTTTACTCATTTCGCTGCCTTCTTCCCACTATGAATAGCGACAACACCAAAACTTGCATTCTTGTATTGGGCATTTTCAAAACCCGCTTCACTAAGCCAAGAAACAAGTTGTTGTTGACTAGGCCAAGCAATAATCGATTCCGCTAAGTATTCGTAAGCCCCCTGATTCTTAGCAAGTAATGAGCTAAGCCTTGGCAAAATTCTTTTCAAATAAAAACCATATAGTTGTTTGATCACAGGAACATTTACTTTGCTAAATTCACAAATAACAACTTTGCCCCCAGGTTTTAGAACTCTGAGCATTTCCTTCAAAGCAACCTTAGGCTCTTGAACGTTTCTCAGGCCAAAAGAAATTGTGACTGCATCAACTGAATTGTTTTCGAAAGGTAATTTAGTTGCATCTGCAAAAACAAACTCAAGTTCTGGATGCCTCTTCTTACCAACTTCTAGCATTCCCTTGCTGAAATCACTGGCGATAACCCGAACACCAGGTTTTTTGAAAACTATCGAAGAAGAACCAGTGCCAGCTGCAAGATCCAAAATGGTTTGACCTGAAACAGGATTTACTTCCTTTAGAACCTTTTTGCGCCAAATCCGGTCTTGTCCGAAGGAAAGTAAATCATTGGTTTTGTCGTAGCTTTCAGCCACGGTATCAAACATGGCAGCAACCTCATTGGGTGCTTTGGCCAAGTCTGCTTTGCTCACTAAGCAAGTCTAACCAACCTTAGATTGTTTAGTTTTTGCTCTTTCTGCGGTAGCGAGCTGACTGTATACCTGTGAAGGCCACTAGACCAAAGGCAACTAGACCAAGAGCACCACCCAGGTAAATAGCATTCTCAGTGAATTCTTCACTTGGGGTCTTAGTTGTAATCACTGCATTCTTGATTTGAACTGGTTTGTTTCTAACCGGATTCACACTCATTTTGGTCACTTTGCTGTCAGATAGCGTAGTGGTCATAAATTCACTACTTGGGTCGCTGACCCCAGTCAAAGAATCCGTGATTACATCAGGAAGCAGATTCTGCTGGTCTAGGTAAGCATCCGGGTTCTGGATATTTGGCAAAGGGAATAGATGTGGGTCTGGATGGTGACCAGGCTTGATAGCTATTGGTGGAATCATGATTCCAGTTATGTCGTCATAAAGCTCGTGCAAGTGATCGTGACGACGTTGACTTGGGTCATCTCCAGGCTGAAAGCTGTTGTCATCTGACTGGTTATTGTCTTGGTCGTCAGAACGATAATCGCTGGCAAAAGCTGCAGTTGGGATAGCTAGGCCTAATACAACCACCAAGGCGACCAAGGCTTTGCGCATTTCACCGCTCCCAATAACTTGATTAGACTTCTATTGCCTTAAGGATATCCCACAGCTTTTAGGACCAAATGGGAATCAAACCCCTTTCACAGAGAACACACAGCCTAGATGCCACTAACAGTAGTAAGTAAGCGGATAACCGCCGAAGAACTGGGCATCAGCCATTTATCAGACCTTCTTGGCTCAGCCAGCAATGTTTTCATAAAAGACAACCAAGGATTAATCGGTTGGGGTCAAGCCCTGAAACTAACCGCCATCGGTCCTGACCGAATCACCAACCTGGACAGCCAATGGCGAGAAGTCGTAGCCGAAGCAGAGGTTTCAGATTCTGCTCACCTACAAGGTTCAGGCTTAGTTGCCTTTGGCTCGATCTCATTCGCCAAGGAGAGTAAAACTCAAAGTGTTCTTGTAATTCCTCAACTGGTTATCGGTTGTGTTGAGAATCAGTTCTTCATCAGTTACATAAACATTGATGAAAATCAAGCAATGAAACTAATTCAAAGAGATGCAGTTCAAGAAGCTCTATCTTTCACAGCAGGCAACATCTCCCCTGCCCAGTTCCAAAGCAAAGTTGAAAAAACCATTGAACTAATCACCAACGGTGAAGTTTCCAAGGTTGTCTTAGCAAGAGACCTAAAAGCGAAAGCAACTAACTTCAACCCAAACCCAGGATTACTAAAGCTCTCCAAGAAATATGCAACTTGTTATAGCTACCTTGTGGACAATACTTTTGGTGCCAGTCCGGAACTTTTAGTTTCTGTTCAATTTGGTGCAGTAACAGCAAGGGTTCTCGCAGGAACTGCTGGCAGAGGAACCGATGTTGAAGTTGATAAAGCAATCGGTGAAGCTCTAGCTCATTCCCATAAAAACCTGGTTGAACACAAATACGCTATTGATTCGCTAATCAATGCCTTAGGTGATTTATGTATTGACATTGAAGCAAGCTCTGAACCCTTTAGTTTCAGTTTGCCTAACCTTTGGCACCTAGCCAGTGATGTGAGTGCAAAACTAAAATCAAACACTACTTCGCTGCAATTACTTGAAGCGCTTCACCCAAGCGCTGCAGTTGCAGGAACACCTAGAGAAAAAGCGTTGAGCATTATTGAAGAACTCGAAGGCATTGATCGTGGCAGATACGCAGGTCCAGTTGGTTGGATATCTGCTTCAGGTGATGGCATCTGGGCTATCGCTCTTCGTGGAGCTCACTACGAAAACAACACGATTACAGCTTTCGCTGGTTGCGGTATTGTTGCCGAATCTGATGCTGAATCTGAATTAGCTGAAACTAACTTGAAGTTCAAAGCAGTTCTAGAAAACTTCTAAGCAAGCTTTATTTCAATTAATGCTCTGCCAGTTAGTTTTAGTGCAGAAGCAAGTTCAGCTGTATTTGATACTGAAACATAATTCCAACCAAAGCCTTCTGCAATTGAAGCCATTTCGAACTGTTGACCGGTTTTGAAGACTCGGCCATAGATCTTGCTTTCAGCAGTCTTGGCAACCTCTAGGGCTTCAAAGATCTTTCCACCATTGTCGTTAACAATTACAATTCGAAGGTTAATCTCACCATCTGCCGGGTCTATGACCAGTGAACTGGCGTCATGCAGGAAGGTAAGGTCTCCCATCAAAGCAGTGACCTGTTTGCCTGTAATACAGGCAATTCCGGTGGCTGTGGCGATGGTTCCATCAATGCCGGATAGTCCTCGGTTAGCCCAAACCTTTAGATCTTTTCTAGGTGCAAAGTGATCTGCTTCACGAATCATTTGTGATGCGCCGAGCACTAGAACATCTGTTTCTGCTTCCCAGACAGTTTCAACAATTGCTCTTCTATCGAAATCACCAGTTGCTTTAGGAGTTAGTTCATTAGCAGTGCTCTGCCAGCTTTCTAGCCAGGCAGCATCACCGGTTGTGTTTTCAATTGCAGCTTCAATTACTGTTGCGGTTTCTGGGATTAGGAAATTACCCATCTTGCCTTTGCGAACCAA
>Ga0214917_10004333_pt1 | contig 15856 bp, 14 predicted proteins | sample LL_1208_BB_MetaG_FD_177983 | JGI IMG/M metagenome (GOLD analysis project Ga0214917, IMG submission 177983) | Freshwater microbial communities from Lake Lanier, Atlanta, Georgia, United States - LL_1208_BB | ecosystem: Environmental > Aquatic > Freshwater > Lake | place: USA: Georgia | collected... | reverse complement strand
ATGTCTTCAACCGCAATGGGGTCTACCCCGGCAAAAGGCTCATCGAGCAAAACAAATTTAGGGTCTGTGGCCAAAGCACGGGCGATCTCTGTCCTTCGTTTTTCCCCACCAGAAAGCCTGTTTCCAAGCGTTTTTCTCACTTTAGTAAGGGAAAATTCCTGGAGTAATTTTTCTGCCTTTTCGGTTCTTTCCGCTTTCGATAAAGGGGTCATTTCCAAAATGGCCAAGATGTTGTCTTCAACGGATAATTTACGAAAAACGGATACTTCTTGTGGCAAGTACCCAATCCCTAACCGAGCTCTTTTATACATGGGAAGCCGGGTAATTTCTTTAGTATCCAAGAAAACTAGCCCTTTATCTGGTCGAACTAAACCTACCATCATGTAAAAGGAAGTTGTTTTTCCTGCTCCATTTGGGCCGAGCAAACCTACCACTTCCCCTTGATTCACCTCAACGGATACCCCATCTACGACTTTTCTGCCGCGGTAGGTTTTTTCAATGGCATGGGTATGAAGTTTCATTATTCGACGTATTAAAAATTAATGGATAAGCGCCCGCGGATGCCTAGGGGGCTAATACCGTATCTATGATGCGTAGCCCTCCAAACCAAATCGAATCGCAATACTTTGAAAATATTGTCAATGCCTACTGAGCATTCAACATAGGGCACGTTTCCAAAGCTGCTTACGTACTTTGGAATCAGCACTTTTTGATCATGTTTTCCTTTCAATGCGCCGTATAAAATACGTTGTTGCGTTATGAGCCTCCATTTCAACTTGTTAATTCCGGGAATCCAATTAAAAAACAACCCTTCCCAGTGATTTTCAATAAAGGCGCTGGCGTATCGATCGGAAATAAACTCCATAAAATTCATTTTGTTATAGGCTGAAGGGACGAGCAAATACGATTGGTTGCCTTCGTGTATTTTTAAAAAAGGATAAGCGGCATTACCCAAGATCATCCCTGCATTTGCTCCGTAGTGAAAACGGCCAAAAATACCAATCGGCAAATAATGTTCTACTTGGGCTTCAAGCTTTTTATAATTGAACATACTTCCGGCGATGCCACGCACACCAAAGATGGCTTGTAGAGAAAGTATTGGAAATGTGGAACGTAGACTCTTACGTTCGAATGTACCAGAAACAAATTCTTCTCCCTTACACCAACGCACTCCGGCCATAAATTCAGCCGTTCTTAGTTCAGACAAAGTATCAAGGGTGTTCTTTATTGGGTCATTTCTCAGATACACACTAACTCCTGCGGGTCTATAAACCTTCCAATCAAATCCTCCCGTGAGGATTACATCTTTTTTGTAATCTTTTTCCAATTCAAAACCTATTTTGTCCATTACCGTGAGCTTGTTTAAAGGCGAGGTTGTTAGCACCGTGGCAAAGGTACTTCCAAGTTGTGATACGGTTGGAGATTGACCGAGTTGTATAAGATCATGTTGATAAACAAGCGATAACAGTCCTCTTTTTTTTGGAGTAATGATGTAGCGAACGGAACCAGCATATTTGAACCTTTCGTCTTCCAATCCATAACCTACTTTGCCTCCTAATTCTAGACGTTTTGAAAAAGCTTTTGAGGTTCGTAATTCTACGGAAAACCGTGTTTTTTCCACTGTGTTTTTGCTTACCAAAGAAAACACATTTCCCACTTCTATTTTACCTATAGGCAGAAAGCCTGTTGTGGCCATGAAGATGAGTTTTTTCAATCGGGTAAAATAGTTGATTTTTTCTAGGGTGTCCAACATTTCCCCGATGCCTTTTTCCTGAGAATTCAATGGGTTATATCTTAAAGAATCCCATTCACTATCTGTTAACTCTTTCGCATTTTCGGTAAATTCAACGGCACTTTGAGTTTTATAGAAATCATCTGGTTTTTTACGGTTTATTTCAATGTTTTTTCGACTTGAAGATTTTCTTCCATAAAATCCGGTGGTTGCTCTTTTTTCGGTTAAGCTAAATTCCAGGAGTACAAGTTCATTTTGCAACATCCAAATTTCTTGTTCGATTTGTCGATATTTTTGCTCTATAATTAAGTTTTTAATATAATTTAAGTCCGCATTTGGCGAAACTTTAGCAATGATTGACTCAATAGCATAGGTAGTGTCGTGAACCCACATTTCTCCAAAAAACGCTAAATCTTCTTCTCTTTTTGGAATAAAACGAAGTTTGTAGCAAAACTTATTATTTATATAGGTGGAGTCATCTAGATAGAATTTATAGATCGTTCTGGCATATGGAGCAGTTGGGCTAATGAATGATTTTCCAAAAAGGTCAATTACATTATCGTAAAAATTAACATCAAAATACATGTCTCCTAAAAACTGTGCGGCTTCAATATTTTTCAACCCTGTGATTTTTGAAGCTTTTACTATTTCGCGTTTCCTTTTTGGATTATTGGCGAAATAAAAATCCGAAATTGATTCTCCAAGTATAATAGGAAGCGATAATTTTTTATTTTCCATGGTGTCTAAATAATCGAAAATAACGCTTAGTCTTTTGGCTGGCCCAAATTTGGTAAAGGAGGAGTCTAGGTTATTAATTCCAATCTGGAATTTATTGTAGGTTTCATATTGGTAGGCCTGCAGTTTTTCCTTATTATTTACACGTTTATTGAGCACCACTTTTTTGTGCAGTTTAGTAGAAGGAAATTCGTCAGGAGGCAAAACCACAATATCCATAAATTCTTTAGAAACCTCGGCAAGCAAGAGGGTGATTTCCTGTTCAATATCGGGTTTAACTTTTTTTATCCCCCGTTTATATCCTAATAAATAGCATTGAATAGAATCGACAGGATAATAGGTTTCTAGCCTAAAGCGTCCTAAACTGTCGGTGATGGTTGCTATTTTTGATCCATAAAAACTTACCTTAACTCCTTGTAGCGGGGTTTTGCTACTTTGATCTAGCACCGATCCACTAACTATTGTCTTTTGACCAAATACACCAACATGGATCCCTATAAAGCCAATTACAACAAATAATATGCTATTTATTTTGATGTTCATTTGTTATGCGTTTAGCAATGATAATTCCAACTTCATAAAGAAAAATAATTGGTAAAGAAACAATTATCTGCGAAAGAACATCCGGTGGCGTAATTACTGCAGCCAATATCAAAATTACCACAATTGCATGTCTTCGGTACTTTTTTAAAAAGGCAACATCGATCAATCCGATTTTTGTAAGAACATAAACAGCAACGGGTAAAAGAAAAAGTAAGCCGGTATAAAAAACGGTGGAAATAACCGTGTTCATGTAAGAACTAATTGTAAAATTGTTTTCAATGGAAGAGCTGATCTGAAATGATGTGAAAAACTGAACCGTGAGCGGGGCAACAACAAAATAACCGAACAAAATACCCGTGATAAAACACAAATTCACATAAAAGACTAATCCTTTAGCAACCTTCAATTCATTTTGTTTCAACCCAGGTTTGATGAAAGCCCAAATTTGATAAAAGATATAGGGAGATGAAACAATTAACCCTCCAATGACACACATGGTCATAGCATAATTGAATTGCCCTGACATCGTCATGCTTTGCATTTTTACTGGAGTATCTTGGACGCACACGCCCAAATACGTACACATCAATTTAAAGGTGATAAAATCCTTGTCTTTTAAGGCTAAAAACAAATGATTCATGATCCACTCTTGGAAAATCCAAATAACAGCGCCTATACAAATAACAGCAATAGCTATTCGAACAAGTCTCCAACGCAACTCCTCAAGGTGCTGTAAAAAGGACATCTGCTGCGGCTCGGTCATGTAACAAAATTAGGCAATTGAAAAATCATTAAAAAAAAAAGATCAACGGAAATTGATTACGTTGATGAAGAATAATCTTTGTAAAAAAAAGATGAAAACCCTATCTATTGAAGAAATAACCTTTTCTACGAACGCGAAAACCGCAACTTGTTATGGCCGTTTGAATCTCGGCCATCTTTCTGTAAGCTCCAAAATTCATATTGACTTTCATCAGTTGAACATTATACTCAACAAGTTGGGATTAAAGGGAAATCTTGAAGCAATTTATAATAGCTTGAACGAAATTGAAACCCCTGAAGGAACCTACTATAGTTTGAAGCTATTAAACCAAACCAATCAATCCATTCCGTTAAGTGAACTAAAACAGGAACTAAAAACGCCTTTAAGAATCAGTGCTTAAGGTTGAATGATCACCGTTTCCTCGTTGGTTTTTTCTGCCTCAATTTTGATAATTCCTTGCCCTTGACGATTTCCTTTATAGGCCTCAATATCTAAAACTGCAACGCCAGCTTGTCCGAGTTGATAAATTTGATTGTAGTTGAAAGAGGCAATACCTGCTGAATTCGTGTAAGCTGTATCGTATACTACGACTTGCGACGGACAATTGCAGGTAGAAGTTCCGTGAAGTACGACCATCGCTTGTTCTACCAAATTATTACTTTCGTCACGCACCTCAATTTTTGCAAGGGTATCCTTTTTTTTAACGCAGGCGCTGACGACGACAAAAAGAGCTAAAAGAATAATATAGTTTAACGTTTTCATTTTGGTTAGTTAGGTAGATAAATGGTTTCTACAGCCGTGGTGTGAATTCTGCAACGAGAATAGCCTGTAGCGGTTTTGTTGTTATGTTTTACAATGATATCGAAATAGCCTGTTGTATTATCCGGGCCGGAGGTATTAAAGTATTGATCCATATCCACAGAAGTAAATCCAGAACTGTTGGTGTAAGTGGTATCTGTAAACTCCAGTGTTGGTGGATTGCTTTGCTGATCTCCAATTACCACCACCTTTGCGCCGCTCATAAGTTGGTTGGAAGAGGAACGCACAAACACTTTTAAAATTGCTGGGTCTTTCGACTTGCATGACCCCACGATAATTAAACCAATCATGGAAAGTAGACACAATGTAAATTTTTTCATATAACCCACTCGAGATAACATTTATTAATAAAATTTTGTATCAAAATTAGGAAAAAATTTCGGTTCAAAAAACACCTTATTACAATTACACAAACAACCAACGAGTTTTTCACTTTATTGTCTATGCGTTTATTAAAAACCTTACTTTTGCCTGACAAGCTTTAAACCTTTAAGCAGCAAGAAAAGTTACAGGCATGTTAGAAAAAATCGAAAAAATACGCCTTGAGGTTGAGCAAGAAGACCTCAGCACTCCCGAACATATAGCCTCGTTTCGAATTCGGTTTTTAGGGTCTAAAGGATTAATCAAAGGGCTCTATCAAGAATTCAAATCAGTAAATCCCAACGAAAAAAGGAAAATAGGAGCAGCATTAAACCAATTAAAACAAGCGGTTGAGGATCGCTTGGTTTCGTTAGAAATCCCTCAAAATGAACTCAAAAAGTTTACTAAAACCGAGGATTATTCAAAACCTGCTGCTACCCGAACCACCGGGAGCTTACATCCGTTAAGCATAATTACCCAAGACATTGTGGCAATCTTTGAAAAAATTGGTTTTATTTCCACGGAAGGGCCCGAAATTGAAGACGATTGGCACAACTTTTCGGCCCTGAATTTTCCCCTAGATCATCCTGCCCGTGACATGCAGGACACCTTTTTTCTAATTGATCCCTTTGAATCGTTTTCTTTGCGCACCCATACAAGCTCTGTTCAGGTACGTGCTATGGAATCATCCGATTTGCCCATACGAACGCTCTCGCCTGGTCGTGTTTACAGGAACGAATCCATTTCGGCAAGGGCTCATTGTTTTTTTCACCAAATTGAAGGGCTTTATATTGACGAGCACGTTACATTCGCTGATTTAAAGCAAACCTTAGATTACTTTGCCAAATGTTTTTTCGGAAGTGAGGTAAAAATCCGCTTGAGACCTTCTTATTTTCCTTTTACAGAACCTAGTGCGGAGGTGGATGTATCTTGTACCTTGTGTTCCGGGAGCGGGTGTTCGGTGTGTAAACATTCAGGATGGCTTGAAATTTTAGGTTGTGGCATGGTAGACCCAAATGTATTGAAGGCTTGCGGCATTGACCCGAAAAAACACTCTGGATTTGCCTTTGGGATGGGGGTTGAACGAATCGCTCAACTCAAATACCGTGTAAATGATTTGAGATTATACTCCGAAAATGATCTTCGATTCTTAGACCAATTTCACCTTTAACTCATGATGCTTTTTTTTGACTTACTACCCACTCAATCCTTGGATGAAATCGAGCAACGAAGCCAAGAAAAAATTCAAGTGCTTTTTAAACATTCCACCCGTTGCATTGTTTCCTCGATGGCACTTAGAACGTTAAAAACATGCAACGCTGAGGCAGATTGCTGGGTATTGGACTTACTTCAATACCGTGAGCTTTCGAACGAATTATCCCAACGGTACGACCTGGTCCATCAATCACCTCAAATCATCGTACTTCATTATGGGAAAATGCTCGTTTCAGCTTCTCACGAAAACATTACTTGTGATTTAATCCATAAATAAATGCGTAACAAAACAACTCGAATTATCCTAGTTCTTATGGTGTTGATCGTGGGAGGGGTCCTTTATCAAAGTTTCTTTTCGAGAAGCGATTCAACCTCCGAAGAATTAGGACCGAAAGCTTATTTTGTCACTACCGGAAATTTAACGGTTCCCTTTCAACAATCTTTAAAAACGCCCATAAAAGTGCTTCCCGACCAACAGAAGGTGGAGATTTTTATCGACGATAGCCTTGTGTTTTCCAAAATAAATCCTAACAAATTGTTATCCGCCGACCTTTCGTTCACCTTACCCCTTGGCGCATATCGCATTCAGGTAATTTCCACGGATATCAACGGCACCTCAACGGAAGATGAACGCGTGCTTTACGTTGTTTCGAATTTGGTTCCCGAAAATTGGACGATTTCTGCTTCTTCTACTTTTCCGCACAACGACTCCTCCTTTACTCAAGGGTTAGCCTTTTATGAAGGAAAATTATACGAAGGCACAGGAGACCCCAAGAACTTAGGTTCAACAATGGTTGCCGAAGTCGATTTGAAAACCGGCAAAATCCTTCGAAGGCGAACAAAACCTGTTCCGATTTTCGGGGAAGGAATTACCGTTTTCCAGGATGAACTTTATCAAATTTCGTGGAAAAACGATTCCTGTTATGTTTATGATGCATCGACGTTTACACCAAAACGAACGTACAATTATTCCGGAGAGGGTTGGGGATTAACACACAATGGAAAAGAGCTCATTATGTCGGATGGCACTGAAAAAATATTCTTCAGAGATCCAGCTTCTTTTTCGGTAACAAAAACACTTTCGGTTTATACGAATCAAGGACCGGTTACGTTTCTGAACGAGCTTGAGTTCATTAACGGTTTGCTTTATGCAAATATTTGGATGAGCAATTTAATCGCGGTCATTGAACCCACCACCGGAAGGGTATTAGCGACCATCGACGCAACCAACCTGGTCAAGGAAGGGAAAGGCAACGGTGAAGTACTTAACGGCATTGCTTATAATCCCAAAACCAAAAAGACCTATCTTACAGGTAAATATTGGCCTACGATGTTTGAAGTGATGTTACAGAAACCTGCCAGTTAAGGAATTATAATCAAGGTACGCTCCGAAACTTTTGCACCGTTTTTTATCTTAACCACATAGGTTCCTTTGGGCCAATAGGTGAAGTCCAGTAGTTGTTGATGGACGGATAAATCCAATTCGATAAAGGGTTGAGAATCTTTTTCAATCCAAGCCCGATGATTCTTCTTAAGGTTTTTGCTAAATTCAAAACGAAATCTGTTGTGAATTTCAGGAATACAACGAATAAAAGAGGCTTGTTTCAATGAGTTTATTTCGCTGATTTCATTGGCCTTAGGGATTTCCCAGGCACGAATATAATCCATACGGAACACCCCAGGAAAGACCGTTTTTCGGTTGGGACCAGGGGAAAAAGCTCCCTTATCCATGGCCAAGGAAAAATTAGCGATTAAATTCATTTCCGTGTTAAACGATGCTTCGTGGCTTGCAACAACCTTATCATTGCAGTAAAAAACCACCCCCAACGGCGTCCAAAGACCCGCGAAAGTAACCCATGTTTCGGTGATTTCCTCGGGAGTTTTAACCCAATGGCCAAAGGGTTGGTCAAAAATTCCCCAGCGTCGGATACGATCGCAACGGGTCGGACAATGCACATCGACGTGGTAGGACTTCATTCGCTCTCCTTTCGCTTCCATAAAATCCAATTCTTCGTTGGGCTTTCCTCCGTACATCCAAAATGCTGGCCAATACCCTTGTCCTTTAGGCAGCCAACAACGGCATTCGAAATAACCGTATTTGAAGGTTTTTTTGCTCCAAAGCGCGGAGGTAAGCCGGTTAATTTCCACTTTCCCGTCGGAAGACCTCAATCCCAACTTGGTCAAAAGTAAGGTGTCCACCATCCACGACGGAAATTCCCTCCGTTCGCTCACCGTGTCTACGGACAACCAAAGAGAACCCCCTTGCTCCTTGCACATCCTAGGGTCTGTGTAAGTTTTAGAATCCAGCGAAAGCCCCCCCCATGGATAATAATTATACCACAACTCCGGATTGATCGAAACCCCGTTAAATTCTTCTATGAGCGAGGGGGATCCCCAGGCGGTTTCATCAGAAGATAAAAAAGCGATCCAAGGAGATTGGCTGAAAATTGGTTTTGAAAGCAAAAAGCAGCACAATAAGAATATACTATAACCTTTCATCGTATGGAAATTTGTCCAAAAGATAGTCATAGTCGGTTAGGTAACAATCCGTATTTTCGTAAAAGATGTCATCAAAAGCGTTATTTGCACTGCTTCTATTAGGTTGGTCTATGCTTTACAGCCAAACATCCCCTCCTACTGTCCGTAGAATTTTGGTAACTCCAAACAAAATATGCCCTATTGACTCCATGACCGTTTTACCAGGAAGTCTTAAATGTTATGTAAACAATTCCCTACTTGATCCAACGGCTTTCAGGGTTGATTACGCACATAACACGCTTGAATTCTTCACTCCAATCGATGATACTGTAGCCATTGTATACGAGCGTATAAATGCTAACCTCACGAACAAGTACCAAAAATTTGATTCAATAGCCATTCAGGTGCGAGGCCGGGGTAACCCCTTTGGAATTCCAGAGGAAAAAAAGGATATGAACTCCTTCTTTGGTGGCGCTGAAATTGCAAAAAAAGGTAGTGTTTCAAGAGGAATCACCTTTGGCAACCAACAAAACTTGGGCATTAATTCAACTTTGAACTTGGAATTGAATGGAAAACTTAACGATCGTGTTAATATTTTGGCATCGGTTTCAGATGCAAACATACCCATACAGCCTGAAGGAAACACCAATCGATTGCAGGAATTCGACCAAGTATTTATCCAGCTATACAACGATCGATTAAAGTTTATTGCCGGGGATTTTTGGTTATCTAAGCCCCCTGGTTACTTTCTGAATTACCGTAAACGCGGGCAAGGAATTACCAACCAATTTCAAACCAACCTTCGTCACGGAGTGTTGTTATGCCAAACCAGTGCTGGATTATCCAAAGGAAAATTCCATCGGCAAATCATTCAAGGAATTGAAAACAATCAAGGCCCATACCGCCTAATTGGAGCTGAGAATGAACCTTTTATCATTGTGCTGTCTGGAACAGAAAAAGTATATCTAGACGGCCGATTAATGGAACGAGGTCAAGCATTCGATTATACCATTGATTACAATACGGCAGAGGTTGTTTTCACCGCAAAACGCCTCATTACGAAGGATGTTAGAATTGTTGTTGAATTTCAATATTCGGATCAATCTTATGCGCGCTCCTTGCTTCAACAGAGCTTTACTTATCAGGCTAAAAACACTTCAGCCCATTTCAATATTTACTCAGAGCAAGACTTGAAAAACCAAGCCTTACAGTTAAAGTTAAATAATCAAGCCAAAACGCTTTTGTCTAACGTGGGAGACAGCTTATCGCAAGCGAATAGTTTCACCTTAGACTCTGTTGGTTATTTCGCCAATCAAAACTTATATGCCTTGAGAGACTCTTTGGGGTTTGATTCCGTGTTGGTATTTAGTGTACATCCTGATTCCGCTAGGTTTCGAGCAACCTTTACGAAAGTGGGGAACAATAAAGGAAACTATGAGCTCGATAAATTCACGGCTTTTGGACCCGTTTACCGATGGGTAGCGCCGGTTGGAAATATTCCTCAAGGAAACTACGAGCCCATCCAACGAATCATTACTCCGAAGCGAAGAACGATGATTAGCGCAGGAATAGAGCAAAAACTGGGTAAGAAATGGTCATTTTTACAAGAGATAAGCGCCTCCGAAAATGCCCTAAACTTGTTTTCAAAGAATGATCGTTCCAATGATTGGGGATTCGGAAACTTGACTAAAATTAATCATGAAGGATCAAAAAACAAGGATGGATGGAAACAACAAAGCAGTGCAGAATTTGAATACTTAAGTCCTAATTTCAATATCATTGAGGCCTTTAGAAAGGTCGAATTTGATCGTGACTGGAATATTCGAGGAAGAAACTATCTTGGAGAACAACGGCTCGTGATGGTCCATCACCAGTTCGATCATGACAAATACGGAAAAGCGCTGTTAAGAGCTCAGTATTTTGGTATTGGAAAAGCCTATAATTCTCAGCGCATTTATTCTGAAGGAATGCTTCGTTTCAACCATTTTAGTGCCCAATGGGATGCCAGTGGGATGGTGTCTGCTAAGGGTCTGCTAAATTCATTTGTACGTCACCGTGCAAACCTGTCGTATCAAGTCAACAAGATTCGTATTGGATATAAAGACGACCAAGAATTCAACCTCCGCGATACTTTAAATGGAATTTTATCCACTAGTTATGGTTTTTTTGATTATCAAGGATATATTGAAACGGCAGATAGTGTTAAAAAGACAATTCGTCTTTTCGTGCGAGATCGAATCGATTTTAAACCCCGAAACTCCCGGTTTTCTGCCGCCGCTCGAGGGACTTCTTTTGGTGTTGAGACGACGATAAAAACAAAAAATGGTAATAGTTTTTTAAGCTCTCTTGCGTTGAGAAAATTAACCCCCATTGACAGTTCCCTTTTAAAAATAACCCCCGATGAATCGCTGGTCGGACGGGTAGAATACAACTTTCGAGGATTAAAAGGATCCTTGGTTTTTAATAGTTACTACGAGTTAAACAGTGGCCTTGAACAAAAACGGGCTTTCATTTATTTAGAAGTGAATGCAGGACAAGGAACCTATACTTGGATTGACTACAACAGTGATGGAGTAAAAGACTTGAACGAATTTGAATTAGCCGCTTACGTTGACCAAGCAAATTACATTCGAGTTTTCACCCCTAGCAACGAATATCAAAAAACCTACGGGACCGAATTCAATCAGAGTTTTTTTTGGCGCCCAGAAATTCTTTGGGCCAAAAAAACAGGCATACTAAAGTTTTTGTCCCAAATTTCCGATCAGTTCCGCTTACGATCCACGCGTAAATTAGCTCAATTTCTCCCTGAAGAAATACTTAATCCCTTGTTAGCAGAAATAACCAATAACGACCTTATTTCTTCTAATTACTCCTTAAGAAATACTTTATTTCTTTTCCGAACCTCCTCAAAAATCAATGCTCAATACGAATTCAATAAATCCTTAACCAAATCCATCCTAGCAACCGGCTTCGACGGCCGTTCCATCGTGTTTCATTCCATGTTACTGCGTTGGAATATCGTTCCTTCTCTCTCCATTAAAACCGAAGGTCAATGGGGAATAAAAGGCTCTCGAGTAGACTACACATCCGGAAGAAATTATGATATCAACTATCGTCAGGGAAGTGTAGAAGTTTCTTATCAGCCCACCACGAGTTTTCGGGTTTATTCTGCATTTAAGCTTGTACAAAAAGTCAACAATCCACTTTATGGAATGGCTTCGCTAGAAGCTAAAGATCTCAGTGTCGGTGTCAAATACAATACTACCCAAAAGGGAAGTATACAGGGTGATATCAAGTACTTAAACCTCAAGTACCAAGGAGCTAGTCAAGGGGCGGTAGCTTTCGAAATGCTTGAGTCCCTTCAGCCAGGATCTAACTATACCTGGACGCTGCTTTGGCAGCGTAACCTTGGAAAGAACTTACAATTGAATTTGCAGTACAGTGGAAGAAAGCCAGCAAACCGAAACGTGATTCATAACGGTGGAATGGAACTTCGCGCATTTTTCTAGTTTAAATACAGTAAATAAATTTAAATTATAGGGACTTCTCTAACCTTACTTAAAAATTAAATGGACGAGATCGTTTCCGTTGGCATAAATCATTAAGGCTAACAAAAAGAAAAACCCAATATATTGCGCATACTCTAGTATCTTTTGTGGGGCTTCTTTGCCAGTAATCCATTCATAAAGCAGAAAAACCACATGTCCTCCATCTAACGCAGGAATAGGAAGGATATTCATAAAGGCTAATGCAAACGAAAGGAACGCTGTATTTAACCAAAACACTCTCCAATCCCAAACAGGGGAGAACATATCTCCAATTCGGGTGAATCCGCCGATGGAGCCGGCTCCTTTCTTGGTAAAAACAAATTTAAATTGTGCAATGTAATCCATTAACATTTGCCCCCCCCCAACAACTCCTTTTTCCAATCCCTCAAGAAAACCGTAGTGTACTTCTTGAATCGCATTGGTGTCGGAGGATGGAACATTCGAGCAAATAAAACCCAAGGTGCCTTCGGGGCTCACATTGACGGGAAGCTTCAGGGTGTCGTTATCCCTTAAAATGATCAAGGTTGTTTTAGCTCCTTTGACTGCATATAGGGAACTTTGGATTTCATCAAAAAAGCGTATCGGCCTATTCCCAACGCGCAGGATACTATCTCCTTTCTTAATTCCAACAAACGCTGCGCGACTTTTCGGAACCACCGAATCCACTTTTGACGCTATAGATCTTAAAGAGGCGATTCCCATCGCACCGTTTTGAAAAAGTTGCTGATCGATGTTGTCGGGCAGAACACGTATTTCCGTTTTACCTGCTCTAAGAAGCGTTACCGTTGTTTTGTTTCGTAAAAAAATACCTCGGTTAATATCCTCCAGGGTGGTTACTCTTTTTCCATCAAGCGCCAAGATTTTATCTCCGGAGTGAATGTCGAACTGCGCTAGATACGGATGAATCGCCATACCGTTTTCCATTTTTTTCAAATCTAAGGTGTATCCTCCCCAAACCCATGCAATGGAGGCATAAATCAAAAACCCGCCGATGAGATTTACCGTAACTCCTCCTACCATAATAATCAAGCGCTGCCAAACTTTTTTGGTTCTGAATTCATAGGCTTTGGGAGCTTGCGCCATTTGTTCTTTGTCCATTGATTCGTCCACCATTCCTGCAATTTTCACATATCCCCCCAGCGGCAACCACCCCAACCCCCACTCTGTGGTATTGTCGTCTTGGCTCCATTCCTCGGGTGATTTTTTTGAAAACCAGGAATATTTCTTTTTACCGTTTACTTTTTTATAGCGAAAAATGGAAAACCAAGGATTGAAGAAGAGATAAAATCGTTCCACCTTTGTTTTGAAGAGCCGAGCAGGTATGAAGTGGCCAAACTCATGAATCGTCACTAAAAAAGCCAGGGATAAAATAAGCTGCGCTGCTTTTATTAAAATTTCGGAAATTTCCATGCCATTAAATGTGTGGGCAAATATAGACAGATTTATCGGGGAAGTTGGCGAAACTTTCTTGTGTAATTAGCGGCTTACTGAAGAGTTGCTGTAAATAATTTCAAGAACTGCCCCAATTTACCTAAATTCGCTGTCCTTGAAAATCATGCTAGACACCCTAATTATCATTCCAACGTACAATGAACGCGAAAATGTTGCTTTGATTACGGAGGCGGTATTAGCAGAAAGCGACTCCTTTAGCCTTCTTTTTGTCGATGATCATTCTCCGGATGGCACGCAGGTAGAAATCGAAAAAATGCAGGCCAAGTTTCCTAACCGCGTGTTCTTACTGAAACGGGAGGGAAAATTAGGATTAGGAACAGCCTACATTGCGGGATTTAAGTGGGGATTGGAAAAAAACTTCGAGTACTTATTTGAAATGGATTGTGATTTTTCCCACGACCCGAAAGACCTATTGCGCCTAAAAAAACGCTGCGTAGAAGGGGCAGATTTGGCGATCGGTTCAAGGTACTGTCGTGGAGGAAAAATTGAAAATTGGCCCTTCAGCCGCTGGTTGCTTTCCTATTTTGCCAACCTTTATGTTCGCATCATCCTGTGGATCAACATTAAGGACTCAACGGCTGGGTTTAAATGTTATCGACGAGCCGCCCTAGAATTGATTGCTTTAGACGTAATCACGTTCAAGGGTTATGCCTTTCAAATTTGCATGAAATATGCCGTGCTTAAGAAAAAACTGAAGGTGGTGGAGGTACCAATCACTTTTAAAGACCGATTGTTTGGCGAATCAAAAATGAGTTCTGGGATATTTAAAGAAGCTCTTTTTGGCGTTTGGAAAATGAAACGATTACGCTTATGAAAGTTGGGGTACGTTCTTTACAATTAACCCTTAGCGGTGTCCTTTTACTTTTTATCAGTTCTTCCTGTAAAAACAGCCCTAACCAGCGGCGCGTAGTAGAAAAGGAACGAATGATTGAACTGATGGCCGAGGTATATTTAGTCGAAATGCATTACCAAAAAGCCTACGGTATCCCGGGCCTTTACCAAGAGCCGTTAGAAAGGGCTTTAATCCCTATTTTTAAAAAACACCAAATCTCCCGAAAACAATACGAATTAAGCTTTACCTATTACGCATCTCACCCGTCCCTTTTTCTGGAAATGAACGAAAGTGTAATTCAGCGCTACAACGAAGCCTCAATCCAACGGTAATTCGTCGTCGGATTCGAAGTTTTTTAATACGCTTGCAATATCTTCAAGAAGTGCCCTCTTTTGCGGACTTTCAGTATGGGAGTTCCTTCTTTCTTGCAATAAACATTGTGCTTCTAACAACAACTCCTCGCCGAAAGGCCCCGCCATTTGCTCCATTACGGTAAGGCATTCTAAGGTCGTTTGATAGTCTCCCTCAACTGCCCACCGCACGAACTCGACTAAATAGGGACTGAAGTCAATTCGTGTGTTCCACAAAATATTAATGATTGGATGTTTTTCTTCTTCTTTAATCGTATTTTTTAATAATTCCATCCACGCTTCTCGGATTCCTTTTTTAATGATTGAAGCTAAAAAAGCGTGCATTGCTGTCCTTTTAAACCCTATTGGTAGTTGTAGATAAAAGGTGATTAGCTGAGGCAATTGTTGCAGGGTTCCTTTTTGTTCTAAGGCGGTAAGGGCTTCGCGAAATTCAGTTTCACTTTCTACCTGCAGCTGGGTTATTGGGTCCTTATTAATTTTGGCCATGGGATTCAATGTATTGCGTTAAATAAATATACTCTTCCACGTTCAACTGCTCCGGTCGTTTTGAAGAAAGCTCCGCCGGGAGCGCGCTGCAAAGATTTTTCAACGAATTTCTTAAGGTTTTTCTTCGTTGATTGAAGGCTGTTTTTACCACAGAAAAAAACAAGGCCTCGTTGCAAGGAAGCTCACTGCGCTCATTGCGTATACAGCGAATCACGCCCGAAACCACCTTGGGTGGGGGATAAAACGATCCTGGTTCAATCGAGAATAGATACTTTACTTCATAGAACGCTTGAACGAGCACGCTCAAAATTCCGTATTCTTTACTCCCTGGCGGTTCAGCGATTCTCCGCGCCACTTCTTTTTGAAACATGCCTAAAATGAACGGGATTTGCTGCCGATGCGCCAAACACTTGAACAGGATTTGCGAAGAAATGTTGTAGGGAAAATTCCCCACAACGAAAATTGGCCTCGTTTGAAAATAATGCGTAAGATCGGCACGTAAAAAATCAGCTAAATGAGCCC
>Ga0214917_10004332_pt1 | contig 15860 bp, 5 predicted proteins | sample LL_1208_BB_MetaG_FD_177983 | JGI IMG/M metagenome (GOLD analysis project Ga0214917, IMG submission 177983) | Freshwater microbial communities from Lake Lanier, Atlanta, Georgia, United States - LL_1208_BB | ecosystem: Environmental > Aquatic > Freshwater > Lake | place: USA: Georgia | collected... | reverse complement strand
CGCGGCAGGTTTCGCGACTGGCTGCGGCGGATTGCCCATCGCCGTTGCCTCGACATGCTGAGGGTGCGCCGCAGGATCCGGGCAAGGGAAACCCCCAGCCTGACCGACCTCGAGGCCCCCCGACTGGCGAGTGACTGGGACCAGACCCTGATGGAGGAAATGACCAGGTTGGCCATGCTCAAGGTTGCCGGCCAGGTGGAACCAAAAACCTGGCAGGCATTCGAGTCCACCTGGATCAACCGAAGGCCCGCCCCGGAGGTTGCCATCGAGATGGGTATTCCGGTGGCTCAGGTGTACCTGGCCAAATCACGGGTACTGGCCAGGATCAGGCGTGAGGTGCTGCTGCTGGCCGATGACAGGCCGTCAACTCAACCCGGTCCGTGACAGAACCACCACCGGGCATCGAATAGTTGGTTGGCGCGACATTGGATTCCGGATCAAGGCGAATGGTTTGCCCCACCAAGAAGGAATTGGACGACTGGCTCGCAGGCCACGGCGATCCGGCCCTTGCCTCCCATGTGGAGCACTGTCCTGATTGCCAGTTGGTTCTCGATGGCCTTACCGGCGGCGTGGTCCCGGGCGACGGCTTCACCCGGTTGCGTCCGCAGGTGGCCCTGCCCGTGATGGAGTGGTCGCGCGCCGCCGCAAGGCGCGCAGGCGAGGCGATCGCCGCGAGGCCCGATGGCAACTTGGCTCCCGGCGACCTGGTGGGACATTTCAAAATCGTCTCCGAGATCGGCCGCGGCTGCTCGGGGACCGTGTACAGGGCGGTTGACACCGTGCTGGGCCGCGCCGCCGCGCTGAAAGTTTTCAGGGCGGGAGACCGCGAGCGCATCCTGGTGGAGGCCAGAAGTGCTGCCGCCGTTGTCCACCACGCGGTTGTCCCCATCCTTTCGGTGATCGACCAGGGACCCGAACTCCCCCCGGCGATCGCGATGGAATTGGTCGAGGGCGAGAACCTGGCGGCGCGGATCGCGCGCGAGGGGCCGCTGCCCGCGGTGGAGGCGGCCGAGTTGCTGAGGCGTGTGGCATCCGGAACCGCGGCCGTTCACGCCGCGGGAATGGTCCACCGCGACATCAAGCCCGGGAATATCCTGCTGGATCCCAGGTCGGACCGGGTCATGCTGGCCGACTTCGGACTGGCCACCGTCGCCGGGGAGGGGGACGGGCCCCCATGGGGAGGCACGGCAGGCTTCATCGCGCCCGAGCGGGTTGGCGGCGACCTCCCCGCCTCGCGGGCCTCCGATGTGTATTCCCTTGGAGCCACCCTCTACCAGGCGCTCACCGGAGAACCTCCCCACAGGGGACCGATCGGCAGGGTCCTTCTTGAGGATCCCGCTCCCGCGCGCTCCCTTAACCGCTCCGTCCCGCGCGACCTTGAGACCATTTGCCACAAGGCCATGGCCAGAAATCCGGCATCGCGCTACGCCTCCGCCGGCGAGTTCGCCGAGGACCTCGGCAGGTGGCTTTCCGACCGGCCGATCCTCGCCAGGCCGGCCGGACCCGCCGAGCGCTCACTCCGCTGGCTGCGGCGGAACAGGCGCGTCGCCTTGGTCACCCTGGTCGTGGGCCTGCTCCTTGTGGCCCTGGCCGTTGTTTCCATGGCCTTCGCCGTGAAGTCCGCCCGAGATGCCGAGGCACTGCGGGCCGGCGAGGCCCGGGCGCGGGAAAACCTCGAGGCGGCCCTGGATGAAATCGCCCGCATGATCGCCATCGCCGGCGGTGAGGCTTCAAGGTGGCCCGGCACCTCGCCCATGCGCAAAAAACTGATCGAACTCGCCGGGCAAAGCCTCGACAGGCTGGCCTTGGCTAATCTTGGCGAACCGGGCACGGCTCCGGCCGCCGCGCGGGTGGCCCTGGCCCTGTCGGAATTCCTCCAGCAGACAGGCGACACCAGCCGGGCGTTGGAGATCCTCGATACGCTCGCCATGAAAAACGATTCCGATCCGGAATTAGTACCATTGGTGCGTGTCGCCAGGCTTCGGATCGCCGCCCACCATACGACAGTGGGGGCCTACGACCGCGCCATCGCCGCTTGCAGGGAAGTCGCCTTGGCCGAGGGCGCCACCCGCCTGGGGGCACAGGCCCTAACGCAGGCGGGAACCGCCTTGAGACTGGGCAAGAACTACAAGGAAGCCCGGGAAGAGTTGACAGCCGCCAGGCTTATCCTCGATTCCCTGCCTCCCCAGGCCACACGGGGAACCCCCTACCACACCATCCACGGCGAACTGGCGGCGACGGCGGTTTCCGCCGGGTTCTTGGAGGAGGCACTTTCCCAGGCCCGCGAGGCGCTCCGGCACGCCCGTGATTGCCGACCGGAAAATCCGGCCCAACCTTTCGTCCCCACGGAGGAAACCCGGGCCCATCTCACGCTCGGTAACATCCTCCTCAAGCTGGGACGGATCGACGAATCGGCGGCGGAGGCCAAGGCGGCCGAGGACGCCATCGGCCCGGCAACGCGGACCGACCCCCAGCGCCTCGACTGGCGCCAGATGCTGGTGGAGGCGCTCATGGCCCGAGGCGACTGCCTGTGGAACACCGGCGACTTCCAAAAGGCCCTCGCCATATACGAACCCGCGCGCGCCGGGGCGCTGGAACTGGTCAAGGCGGATCCCGAAAGCATTCCATACCGGATGCAGGCCATATTTATCGGCGCCCGCTCGGCGGAGATGCGCGCCAGGAGAATGGAATTCGCCAAGTGCGCCGAGGATGTCAGGGAAATCATCCGCCTGTTCGAAGCCCTCAGGGGCCGGATTCCCGACGCGGTTTACAACAGGGACAGAGAAGCGCTGGCGCTCGACCTCGCCGTGGTGGACCGGTTCTCCAAGGTTCCGATGGAAGACCCGACTCTTCCCGATGTTGACAATCCCGACATCGCCCGGAAGATTCGCACGGGGAGGCTGCTATCTTTGGCGCGGATCGGTCGATGGGACTCCTGCAGGAAGCACCTGGCGGAGGAATCGGAAATAAGGGACAGGAAACCCGCTGAATACCTCCAGCTGGCCCGCGCCTGCACCCTGCTCGCCAGCCAAGACCCGGAAATGGTGACACCAGCCATTGAATTCCTCAGGAAAGCCGTCGCCGGCAACCCGGACCTGCGGATCTCCTCGATCTCCGACCCCGAGTTTATTCCACTGAGGCGACTGCCCGGCTTTCAGGCCATCGTTCAGGCCAAGCCCTGAGACTTGGCGCTTTTGAAAAATCCCAAGATAGATTGCCGGGGTGCCAGCGAAATATTGCTAAGCCATCGTGGAATCAAAATCCGACAGGTGTCATCATGAGCAATCTGGGCAAATCGTACCGTCGTCGCCGTAACAACACCCGCCTCCACATCGAACAACTGGAAGGCCGTCTGGTTCCGGCCAACTTCTCATGGGCCACCGACAGCAGCGGGTTTTGGGATAATCCAGCCAACTGGACCTACTCCGGCGGACAAAGCGCATCGGGTGTTCCCGGACCGGACGACAGCGTCTCCATCGACCGGGGTGCCGCCAACCCGACGATCACGATTCAGGATGTCAGGTCGATCGGAAACCTCAGCCTGAGCGAAAGGCTTGTCATCACCGGAACCGCCACCTGCTCTGGGCCTTGGTCGCTTTCCGACGACAACAACACCGTCCGTTCCACCCTGGAAGTCGCCACGGGCGGCACATTGAGCCTTAAAGGCGGCAGTGTGGGTGGCAACCACACTGCCACATTCACAAACAGCGGCACCATCGTGGTGGGCACCGGCACCCAAACCTTGAATGGTCAGCTTTTGTTCAACCAATCCACTGGCGTGATCTCATGGGAAGACAACGCCACCCTTCAAGGAAACTCCATCCTCGTCAACCTGGGCACCTTCCTCAAGCCGGCTGGTTCCGGCACCTCCTCGCTCACCAAGCCATGGAGCAACCGGGGTGGAACCATCCGCGTGGATGCCGGCAGGCTTGAGATGACAAGCAATATCAATGACCTTTCGGGCATGGCTTTCGCCGTGGCCCAAAACGCGACCGCGTTTGTTTCCGGTTCGCTTGCCAACTGGAGCGGAACCATTTCCGGAACAGGCGCCGGAACCGTTCAGTTCGGTGACGCCAATCGCCCGGCCAACATCACCCTCGCCGTGACCGATGCCAACGGCACCCGCCCCGCCGACGCCACCTTCAACTTCCCTGCAGGAATGCTTCATTTCAGCCGGGGATCGATTGAAGCGGCCATCAGCCAGGGAACACCTCGCGGCACGCTCACCAACTCCGGGGCGATCACCATCGACCAGACCGGAGACCAGCAGGTTCGCCTCAACAACCTCAACCTCGAAAACACCGGTTCCATCGTTCTCGCGAATGCCGCGGGCACCGGCATGCTGATGCAATCAACCACCATCAACAACACGGGAACGATTGAAATCAATCAGGACTCGCGACTGGTTGTTCAATACAGTTCCGCCACGATCCGCAACACCGGTTTGCTGCTCAAGTCGGCGGGAACGGGTGTCTCCACCCTAGGCGGGGTAGTCATGCTGGCCGGGGGCACCGTCGAGGCCCGCTCCGGAACCATGGAGTTGCAGGGGTTCGGAGGTGCTCCCACTTCCACCGGCGGTTCGTTCGTCGCCGCCAACGGCGCCACCATTTTGCTCACCGAAGAGCACAATCTCAAGGGAAATTACACCGGTTCGGGCCTTGGCACCGTTCAGGTCGGCACCACGGACAGCAACTATCCCCCAGCGTTCATCCGCGTCGATCCCACGGGCGCCTCGCTCAACTTCGGCGATGGCCTGCTTCACTTTGTCAAAGGGTCGGTCTACTCCGACAACACGCCCGGTCTTGGCTACGCAACCCTGACCAACAACGGGTCGATCACCATCGACACCACGAACCTGGCCTCGTTCTCAACCTTGTCCGCCCTCAACAACGCCGGGTCCATCGTGGTCGCCCCCGCAGGCCAGTTGCGACTCACTTACACCACCCTGAACAATTTCGTCGGCGGCACCCTCGATTTCCAGGGTGATGGCGGGATGACGGGGAGCGGTCGCCTCGAGAACCACGGCGACCTCCGCCGCTCATCCGCCCCTGGGACTGCCGAGATCTCCGTAGGCGCGCATCTTTGGTCCGAAGGATCCGTCTCGATTTCAACCGGCGCGCTGCGCTTCTCCAAGGACAACGACTTCCAAATCGACGGGGCCGACATCCGGGTGGATGCGGGCGGCGAGTTGATCCTCGACGCCCCCAGTTCCAAAATCGGCGGAACCTTCACGGCCTCCGGTTCCGGGCATGTCACCATCTCCAGGAACATGCAAGTTTCCAGCGCCGGATTAGTGCTTGATTTCGCCGACGGCGTGCTCCGCGTCGCCGGGGGAGGCTTCTACGTGGGAAGCGGTTCCAGCGCCGAGATCCTCAACCGCGGATTCATCACCGTGATGCCCGGGACGACAAATCTCAATGTCAGGGAAGTGGCCCTGGACGCCGTTCCCGTGCGGAACCTGGGGACCATCCGGATCGACAACGCGGGCCTGCGACTGGTCAACAGGTTCAACTCGTCCGCTCCCATGCTGACAAACTCGGGAACCATCGAACTTCTTGATGACGCCGAGGTGGTTCGTGCATCGGGCAAGGTGCTCAACCAAGGGCGTGTTCTCAAGACAGGCCCGGGCACCTCTTTCTTCCGCACCTTCCTCGACAACCAGGGTTCCGTCGAGGTTCCCGAGGGCACCCTCGGCTTTTCCCAAAATGGTTTCACGCAGATCGGAAACTACACCACCGTTTCCGGGGGGACGCTCACCGGCGGCGTCTGGAAGGTTTCGGGCACCGGCAGCCTGGACCTGGGCAAAACCGACAACAACAGTACCGACCCGATCTCCACCATTTCCGGTGCCACCATCGTGGTGGACGGCGCCAACTCCTATTTCGACGGCTTGAACTCCCTGAAAAACAATGCCGGCAGCGTCACCCTTTCGGGCGGCGCCGACCTGACCCTGAACAACAACGACTTCACCAACGCCGGCCTGCTTCGACTCGGTTCCGGCAGCGTCGTCACGGTGAAGTCGTTCAGCCAGACCGCCGCCGGCGGACTGGGAATCGGCATCGGCGGCCTGCCGCAGGAAGGCAAGTTCGGCAAGGTCGTCTCCCAGAACGCGGCAAGCCTCGCCGGCGGACTCAAAGTCGAGATCGAGGGAGGCTACGGGATAAAATCCGGACAAACATACTCCTTCATTATGGCCCCCAGCTTCTCGGGCCAGTTCGACTCCGTCGCCGGGCTCAAGTTCGGCCGAGTCAACCTGATGGAGTTGCGGTCCACGCAGGGAACGCGCGACATCGCCACCCTGCTGCCCGCCCCGGACATCGCCGCCTCCGCCGTCACCGGCCCCGCGACAGCCTTCGCCGGGGAAAACGCCACCGTCACCTGGACCGTCACGAACCTCAGCGGCACCGACGCCCCCGGCACCTGGACCGACACGGTCTACCTCTCCTCCGACGACGCTTTCGACCTGGGCGACATTCCCGTCGGCCGGGTCGAGCACGCCGGTGGCCTGGCCGCGGGCAAGAATTATTCCGGCTCACTGACGGCCAAGCTTCCCGCCCTATCCGGTTCGTACCATTTCCTGGTCGTGGCCGACGGGCAGGCCCGCCTTTCCGACATCAATCGCGCCAACAACGCCGCGGCATCCACCTCCGCCTCAGCCGTCACATACCGGACAATAAGTCTCGCCAGCTCGGAATCGGTGACCCTGGCACCAGGCGGGGTCGCCTACCGGCAGGTGACCCTGGCTTCGGGGGAGTCGGCGCGCGTGGAACCGAGTTCCGGAGGGACTGGATCGCTGCTGTTTGCCTTTTCGGGCTCCGGCGCCCCCGACCTGGCCACCCGGCTGCCGGCATCCGAATCCCTGCCCGTGCTGGTCGGCCCCGGCACCTTCGTGGTCGCCATCATCGCCGGGCCCAATTTCTCCGGATCTTCTGCGGGAATCACCATCGCCCAGAGGCAACTCGCCGTCTCGTCGATCGACAACCCGCGTGTCGGCTCAGGCGGCACCGCCACCATCGCCATCCGCGGCAGCGCCTTCCAAGCGGGCGCGACGGTTTCCCTGGTGGATCCCAACGCCAGCCTGCCGGCGGTGCAGGCAACCTCGGTTCGCGTGGTGGATGAATCCACCATCATGGCCACCTTCAACCTTGCCGGGGTCGCCGTCGGCCGGCGCAAGGTGCGCGTCGCCGTGGCCAGTTCCAACACCACCAGCGATTCCACGGTGGAGGTCACTCCCGCCGCCTCGCCGTCGTTCTCCACGCGGGTCATCACGCCCGAGTCGGTCCGCCCCATGGTGCCGTTCGACGGCAAGGTGCTGATCACCAACACGGGCACCTCCGACGCCCAGGTTCCGCTGCTGTACCTGAGCCAGTCGGCGCCGTTCAAGTTCGTCAAGGCGGGCGCTGGCTGGATGAACCTCGCCGACACCCTGCAATTGGTGGCGCACCCGGGCGATGGCCGGAACTTCCTGCGCCCCGGGGAGTCCGTTTTTGTGCCTTTCAAGGCCTATGCCGACACCACTGAACCACACATCTTCGACACCATCACCGTCGCCGTCATCGGCGCCGACAGCCAGACGGCTTTCGACCCCGCGACGCTGGACGCGGCTTTCGCCTCCGAGACGGGGCTAAGGCCGGCAGCGATCTCCCTGTTGAAAACGCGGGCCGGAAACAGCCTCGGGTCTTACACCGCTTACCTGGGCGGCATCGCCTCGAATGCCGCGGCCTTGGGATTGGCCACCTTCCGTGTCGATGAACTGCTGCAGGTCGCCATCCGCGACATCTCCGCCAAGGACATCCTGGCATCGGCGCGCGGAAATTTGACAGGCGTTTCGATCGGTGCGGCCCGCGATATCGGCCTCAACCTGGTGAATGTGGATACTGGAGAATCATATCCGGCCGTGATCGCCTTGAACGGCACTTTTGCGTTCCATGGCGTTCCTCGCGGCTACTACAGCCTGAAATCCGAAGGATTCGGGATTGCTCTGACGCGGATCGTTGTAGGCAGTGCCATGGCAACGATTGGGACCGTGAACGCCATCCCTTTCCAACAGCTTTCAGGCACGGTGATCGACGGATCAACAGGCAAAGCCGTTGCCAACGCGCAAATCACGGCGGAGGAAGGCGGCCAGTTTGTCACAACGAAAACAGATTCCCGAGGCCGTTACTCGCTAATGCTCGAACCTTCCCTGGCTCACAACATCACCATTTCCAAGGAGGGGCTTGTAGAATATTCCAGTCAACTGACAATCACGGCTGCAACCAACCAAGATTTCACCCTCGATAAGGGGAGAACTCTTTCTGGAATAGTTCGCAACGGCGCGAATGGGGTGGGTGGCGCCACTATCACGCTCAAGGGAAACGCGCTCGTATTGCAAACAGAGTCTTTGTCGGATGGATCTTATTCATTTTCTGGTCTTTCGGGGAAATCGTTCGAAATCCAAGCCGAATCCGGCATCCTGTTGTCACCGTTTCAATCCGTGAAATTCACCGATGCCCAGTATTCATCGACCGCGAATCCGCTCGACCTCGTTGCCACCGTGAATCTCACGGGCACGGTCACGGCCATGAATTCCGGCACGCCCTTGCAGGCCACGCTGGTCGGTTTCCGCGACCTCGACGGAAGAGTCAGAACCGCCATCACCAATGCCCAAGGACAATATTCCTTGCGGGTGATGCCCAACCAAGCTGGCTCACTATTCACTGAAAGCCCGGGATTTCTTCAGTTCCGGGCCGCCATCAATTCAGGAACGAACAACCTGGACACTACCATCGCCCTGCAGGCGTTGGGATCGGTTTCCGGCTTTGTTTCGAACGGAGACAAGCCGGCTGCCGGGACAACCATCCGCATCACTTCAACCACGGAACCGGACAGCTTTGTGCTTGATGTGAAAACCACATCATCAGGATCTTATTCCATCGGAGGTCTTCCAAACGGAAGTTACATTGTCGAATGGTTGGGCAACACGCTTTCGGGAGCCCGTCAGTCCATCACCATTTCCAACAACCAAGCCATAACAGCCGATATTCGGGTATCCGGCTGCCAGATCGCCGGTGCCGTCCAGGAAATCTCGAACATACCCTCGGCCGGCTATCCATTCATCGTGCTGTCAGGTGGCCAAGTGGTCTACTCGGGAAGAACCGACCCGATGGGCCGGTACTCGATTGAGGTCGCGACCGCGGGTGCGTATCGTATTGTCGCGCAAACGGCAACGGACTCGCTGGTTTCCGCCCTTGTCGAGGTTGGCGCTTCTGACAGGCAATTGCTGGACAAGAACCTTTCGCAGGGCCAACCCTCTCGCCAATTGATTTTGACCAATGGGAACAGCCAACCGGTGTCTGGCGCCACCGTGGAGGCGCGAATCGGTGGTCTCACATTATCCTCCAAGAGCGACTCATCAGGTCGTGTTTCATTCACAGGAATCATTCCGGAAATGGTTCAGGTCGTGGTGCTGGCTGAATCTGGCGCCGCCATCATCCCATCGGTTGACCTGACTGTTTCCTCGGCCTTATCCATCACGGTTGCAACGGGCGGATCGGTGTTGCTGGTGAACTCAAGTCCGTCGTTTGCCTGGCAGGTTAATGATGAGTTCATAGCTGTGCGTCAGGGAACCCGCGTCGCGGTATCAGGCATCGCAAAATCCGATTCCCTTTCAACACTCACAATTGGAAACCTTCCGTCCGGACAGTACAGGATTTTCGTGTACCGCAATGAAAACCAATTGGTCGGTATATCCAGTGGCACCGTTGATGTGGCATCGGGCCAAACATCATCTGGTATCAATCTTGTCCCAACCGACCTGGCCAAGCGCCTGATTCGAATTCACGACCAGAATGGAAACGCCCTTAATCGCGCTTTTGTCACGGCCAAGACCGTGGATGGAACGGTCATCGATTCGGAAGTGACGGATTTCTCCGGACTGGTCTCGATCACTTGCCCCCCATCCTCAGTGGCCTGCCTTGTTGAGATTTATTTCAACGGTATTCCATGGGTGGCGACTACAAGCTTGGAAACAGGGACCGATGGGGAAGTCGGCATCACAATGCCTCTTGTGGCAAGCGGCCTGATTCCTCAACCCTCATACGCCCAGTCGCGAGGTCTCTTTTCCTCCAGCGTGCAAAACAACCTGGTCCTCCCCGGCTTGCCACCACAACCGTCAACAGATGATCCCTGTTATGGAACACTGTTCGGTCTTTACATTTCTGCGACAAAAGAAAAAGATTTATTCGAAACAAAACGGGATATTGCGAACACGCAATGGGAAGCGTTGACACAAATAGAACAAGCCACTTATGGCGAACTTGCCTCGAAATTAGCCATCGCCGGCCTCAAGTTGACAACCGCTTTCGCCACTTTGGCCAATATCGCAAAGCCAAACAAAGAAGCATTGCTGAATAGCGGGTTATCCGCCGGAACAGCGAACAGCATTTCCGGGCTTGGATCGCTCCTCGGAAATTCAGTAGAATTAATATCATCCGGATATTGCGATAAATTCGATCCGTCTTTGCAAGGAAAGACATCGACGGACACGATTCAGAATCTTGTGGGGCTCCTCAACGCGCGAGGCGCTTCCATCTTCCAAATCGCGGAAAAAGGCTTGGCAGAGGTGAAACTTATCAGTGAGAGTACAGGGAAAGCTGTTCCGGTTCTGGACAGCGTTCGAGAAATCCTTCAGCAAACTTTGGAACTTCGGAACATTAAATTCCAGTTGGACCAGATCACCGATAACCTGGGAAGGTTCAATAACTACAACAGCGCTCTTGACGACTACATTAACTCCTACAAACGCGCGCGGAAAGCAATCAAGCTTTATTCGGATGCGCGTGGCGCGCCCTCCGGAACGCCTTGTGGGCCAACCCCTCCCACTCTTCCCGGGCCTCCTCCTGGAAAGCCGTTCCCCGGCCCCGAGACCCAAACCCCGCACGACCCCAACGACATCCTCGGCCCCGTCGGTATCGGCGCCCAGAAGTTCGTCGGCCCCGCCGATTCCCTCTCGTACACCATCCGGTTCGAGAACGCGCCCGTCGCGCCTGCCACCACCGTGGCACCCGCCGCGGTCGTCACCATCACCCAGGCACTCGATGCCGACCTCGACCCCGCCAGTGTCCGGTTCGTCGGCGCCGGCTTCGCCGATGTCAACCAGTCGTTCGCCGACGCGCGCTTCGTGCACCAACGGTACGATGACCGCTCGGTGTCCGGGCTGTTCGTCGATCTCGACGGCTATGTCGACATCCCCACACGCACCATCCACTGGTCGTTCACCTCGATTGATCCGAACACTGGTGAGTCTCCCGCCGACGCCTCCCTCGGTTTCCTGGCCATGAACAACGCCGCCCACGCCGGCGAAGGCTACATCACCTATTCCGTCAAGCCGCTCCCCGGCGCGCCCAACAACACAAGCATCGACGCGCGGGCGTCGATCGTGTTCGACACCAATTCCGCCATTCCCACCCCGGCGATCTTCAACACCATCGACGCCTCGGCGCCCGTTCCCGGCGACCTCACCATCGCCACCATCGCCGGTCAGGAGGGTTCCAAGGCCCTGGTGCTTCTCGGCGCCCGTCCCATCACGCTCAACTGGACCGCCGGCGCCGACACAAGCGGTTCCGGCGTGGCCAACCACACCCTGCAGGTCTCTTCCGACGGCGGCACCACCTTCACCAACCTGCTCGCCAACTCCACGACGACATCCGCCACCTTCACCCCCGATGTGGGCACCCGCTACCAGTTCCGCCTGCTGGCGACCGACCAGGTGGGCAACACCACATCCGGCGCCGGTGGCAAAATCGCCGACCTGTATGTCATCGCCGATTCCAATGCCCGGGTGCGCCGCAACGGCGATAACCTCGAGGCGCTGGCTGGCATGAACGGCAACCCCCTGCCGTTCCTCACCCGACCCGTTTCCGACACCACCCCGATCGCGTTCCTCGGCACCGACACCGCGGCCAACTTCCTCACCATCGACCGCGCAACCGGGGCCATCCCCACCCCGCTCCGCTTCTTCGGTAACCAGACGGTCTCGCTGCCGCCGGCTCAACCAACCCCCGGCAATCCGCCCGTCTTCCTTCCTCCCGACACCCTCCTTGTCAACTCGGTCTCCACTGAGGACGGTTCGATCTCGTTCAGCGGATACCAAGCCGGGCAGGCCATCGTTGGCAGCAGCACAATCGGGTTCTTCGGCGTGGACACCGCCTGGTTTTCCGTCCTCAGGTCGCTGGCCTACCGTGCCGCGCCGGGCGGCGACGACTACGCCAGCCTGTTCTCCGATTCCAAGAACGGCACCATCAATGGTTCCGGCGGCGGCACATCCGTCCAATTCAACGGCGTGCCCTCGCTGACCGTGGATATCGGCGCTGGCGACACCGCGGCCAGCAGCAACGGTTTCACCATCTCGGCCGCCATCACCGCCCCAGGGCTCAAGTCGGTGGCCGTCATCGGCGGCGCCGGAAAGGACTATTTCTCCATCCTCAATGGCGCTTCCACGACCCTGCCCGTGGCCGGGGGCGGATATTCCTTCGACGGGGGCGCCGGCACCGACTCGGTTGACGCCGAAGGCAACACGAACTGGACGCTCACCAACTCGCTGCTCACCTCGGCCGCGGGCCACAGGCTGGCGCTCGCCTCGGTCGAGGATGCCTCGCTCACCGGAGGCGCAAGCAACAACATCCTCGACGCCTCGCTGTTCACCGGCACCACGGCGCTCACGGGCGGCCTGGGCAACGACATCCTCAAGGGCGGCAAGGGTCGCGACACCGTGCGCGAGTACGGCGATCGCGCCACCAACTTCACCCTCACCAACACGCGCCTCACCGGGCTTGGCACCGACACCCTTTCCGGAATCGAGGATGCCGACCTTGTCGGCGGCGCCGGCAACAACACCTTCGACCTTTCCCTGTTCACCGGCACCGCCACCATCGACTGCTATGCCGGCGGGACCGACACCGTGAAGGGCAGCAAGTCCACCACCACCGTTTCCGCGGCCGACTACGGCACCGTGTCCCACAACTTCACGGTCACCGCCACCAGGCTGACCCATCCCACGGGGGTGGTCAACTTCACCAGCGTTGAAAAGTTTGAGCTGTTCGGAAGCGAGGCGGCCAACACCTTCGATGTCAGCGCCTACACCGGTAGCACCATCCTCCATGGCGAGGGAGGCACCGACACCGTTGCCGCCACCCGCGACGCCAACTTCACCCTCTCGGACACATTGCTCTCGGTATCCGGAGGCGGCACCCACACGCTCGACGGCATCAAGGCAGCGCGCCTCACGGGCGGCATCGGCGCCAACACCTTCACCATCGGCGCCTGGACAGGCCAAGCCACCCTCAACGGTTCCACGGGCACCGATACGCTGGTCGCTTCCGGGGATTTCAACTTCACGCTCGGCGCCGCCTCACTAGCCATAAGCTCGGGCGCCACGGTTTCATTTGCCGGCGTCGAAAAAGCCCGCCTTACGGGTGGAAATTCGGCCAACACCCTCGACGCGACTCTTTCCACCCTATCTGTCATGCTGTTCGGACTCGACGGCAACGACACACTCAAGGGCGGCAGGGGAGCGAGCGTTCTGGTCGGCGGGAACGGATCCGACAATCTCACCGCCGGAACCGGCCGTTCCATCCTGATCGGGGGCACAGGTGCCGACACCATCGCCGGCGGCATCGCCGACGACCTGATCATCCATGGGTCCACCCGGTATGACGCGAACACCACGGCGCTCGACGCGCTGTTGGCGGAATGGTCGCGCACCACGGCGACCTACGCGCTGCGCGTCTCGCACCTGCGCACCGGCATCGGCGGACTCAACGGCGCCAACAAGCTCACCGGTGCGATCACCGACGACATTGCAACCGACACCATGGCTGGCGCGGGCGGGCAGGACTGGTTCTTCGCCCGGGTCACCGCCCCTGCGGACATCCTTTCCGACCGCGCGTCGAACGAGAACCTCAACTAGCCCCCCCGTGGCTTGTCCCCTACGCGCCGGTTAGCATTTTCCAAGGTGATAGTTCACGCGCGGGAGACGGATCATGGCGTGCCCCCGCTCGGCGTTGGCATGCGCGACAGCACCAGGCGCCATTCCGCCTCAACGCCGAGTCGGGCAACCCAGTCCTTCAGGTAGGCATGCTCGATGCCCTCGCCCTGCACCTTCAGGATGCCGACAATGTCGCGCAGGTGCTTTTCCGACCCACCTTCCCGGAAGAAAACCAGCTTTTTGAGGATCACATCCTCGGGGGAAGCGATCCAGGCTTGGCGCGTGTCGGTGCTGAAAAGCCGTTGCCCGCGCGCGAACCGGGACCGGTCGAATGGCGAATCGGTCGCGAGAATGATATCCGCTTTCAATCCCGAAGCCGGATGAAGAATGTTGAATTGAAAACGCCGTTCAACGGCTTCGCGCGCCGTCTCCACGGGGCAATAGAACCCGGGTGCCGGAAACTCCGCGCAAAACGCCTCGAGCTGATCGGGCTCAAGGCGAACAACCACATCGATGTCGTTGGTGAATCGAGGTTCGCCGTAGGCGATCGACGCCATCGAGCCGACAATCCGGTAGGGAATTCCGATCCGTTCGAGAGCGTTCACCAGGTAATCGTAAAATTCAGCGAATTCCACCCGCCATCCTCCGCGCGGTTTCCTGTTGGCACGCTTCCTCCGTCCAATCACGATGCTGTTGACGCAGGTTGGCGAGGATCATGTTGCGGGCAAACCGCCACATACCGAAACTGATGGCCTGCCGTTGCGCGGGCGTCTTGGCCCGCAGAATCTCCGCCATGGCGTCAGCCAACACCTCGTCCGTGAAGGTTCGTTGAGTCACGCCATCACCACCTTCAACATTCTGCTGAACCTCGGCTTCCAGGCCCAGGATGTCGGCCTGGATCTCCTCCAGCGGAGGCAGCGGGGTGTATTCGTAAAAGTGCCGGGTGAACGGGATCTCGTAGCCCTTCTTTGTCTTGTCGTGGTCGATCCAGGCGTCGGGAACATGCGGCCTCACCTGAATAACGGCTGCAACAGGGTGGCAAAACCTTGCAGATAAAGATTCTACTGTAGCGAAAGTATGGAAGCAGGACCCGGCGCCTGACGGCGCTCGGCTCCACGGTGTCTGGTAAATCAGGGAACCCCTGACGGCGCTCAGCCCCCCGGTGGCTTGTCCCCTTCGCGCCGGTTAGCATGCCCCAAGGAAACAATTCACGCGCGGGAGATGGATCATGGCGGGTAAATTGCTGGCATGGGCCTTGGCCGGGTTGGTGGTGGCAGGTATCGCAAGGGCCCAAACCCCGCCGCCGGGCTTTGAATCCGTCTTCAACGGCAAGGATTTCACCGGCTGGGCCGGCGACCTGGCCAACTACGAGGTGAAGGACGGCAACATCGTCTGCAAGAAAGGCAAGGGCGGCGTCATCTTCGTCCAAAAGGAATACGGCGACTTCACCGCCCGCGTCGACTACAAGCTGCCACCCGGCGGCAACAACGGCCTGGCCATCCGCTACCCGGGCAAGGGCAGCGCCTCGGTTGACGGCATGTGCGAGATCCAGATCCTCGACGATTCCCACCCGAAATACGCCAAGCTCGATCCCCGCCAGTTCAATGGCTCAAGCTACGGCCTGATCGCCGCCAAGAAAGGCTTCGACAAGCCCGTCGGCCAGTGGAACACCATGGAAGTGACCGTGAAGGGAACGACCATTGTGGTTCTCCTCAACGGCGAAAAAATTCTCGATGGCGATGTCAAGGAAGTGAAGTCGTTCATGCGAAAAGAAGCACCCCGGGGACTTCTCAGTCCCCGGGGTTATTTTGGCTTCTGCGGCCACACTGATCCGGTGGAATTCCGCAATGTCTACATCAAGGAAATCAAGTAGGCGGAATCAGGACAGCGCCGC
>Ga0214917_10004331_pt1 | contig 15867 bp, 11 predicted proteins | sample LL_1208_BB_MetaG_FD_177983 | JGI IMG/M metagenome (GOLD analysis project Ga0214917, IMG submission 177983) | Freshwater microbial communities from Lake Lanier, Atlanta, Georgia, United States - LL_1208_BB | ecosystem: Environmental > Aquatic > Freshwater > Lake | place: USA: Georgia | collected... | reverse complement strand
CCAGGAGTTCGAGCAGGGCGTGGCTGGCTATGGCGTTTTCGACCCGGGTGGAGATGACTTCGGGGCCGAAGCGGGGGGTGGCGGGGATTATGGTTGTGCCGGGGGAGGCGGCGGCGCGGGCGGAGGCGGCGCAGAGGTTGGTTATGGCTTGGGTGGTGTTGGCGTTGGCTAGGAGGATTTGCATGGATAACCGTCTGCCATTTCTACCCCTAGAAAGCCCATCGCGAAAATCAGCGTTAAAATATTCTAATTCATTATATGTTATTGAACGGCGGCTCTGTGCGCATGTTGATGACGGCCGTCGCTAGAAAAGTAGGCTGACGAGCTCTGGTTCGGCTGGCACTACAGGAAAATGGAGGCAAGTGATGACGCTGGCAGGAACGCTCAATGTCCCCACCTTTACAGGCGAGATCAAAATACAAATTGCTTCTGGTAGTTCAATAGTTCTCTTGGGGGGAATGGTGCAGGCAAAACGCGGCTGGGTATATACATAGATGAAAATTTCACTAGAGAACAAAAAGAAGTTCATCGCATTGCAGCGCAAAAATCGTTGTCATTGAGATCTGATGTTGTGATTCAAAAACCACAATTTGCTCTAAACGGTTTGTTGTATGGTCATCCTGAAGGTGATTCAAATGCCAAATCAGTGCATAGATATAGACATCAACCCGTAACTCATTTGCTTAATGACTTCGATCAGCTTGTTGGTGTTCTTTATGCCGACCAAAATGAGGTTTCTATAGCATACCGAGAGCAAGCCCGAGCCAGACCCGGCGTCGCCCTAGTTCCACCCCCAGCCAAAATTGATACTCTGAAGGATTTATGGCAGAACATTCTCCCGCAACGGATACTTAATTTTGATGGTGAAGGAATTAAAACAAGAACAATCCAAGGCGAAGAATATTCAGCATCTAACATGAGTGATGGCGAGCGAGTAATTTTTTATTTGATTGGGCAGGCTTTGGCGGCAAAGAAAAATTCTATTCTAATTTTTGATGAGCCAGATTTACATGTAAATAAAGCGATACTAGCGAAGCTTTGGGATAGTATAGAGGCCGCCAGACCCGACTGTTGTTTCATATATATAACTCATGACGTTGAATTTGCCGTTTCTCGTAGCGCTGCGACGAAATATGCGGTTCATAGCTACCGAGAATCGCCTCAGATGTCTTGGGATTTTGATCTTATTTCCGACGAAAATAACCTTTCTGAAGCTCTGATAGTTCAGATTATTGGAAGTCGTCGGCCGATTTTATTTGTAGAGGGCGATAATGAAAGTTTGGATTCATTAATTTATCGACGAATTTATGATAAGTTCACAATTATACCTGTGGGGTCTTGTACCGATGTTATTCACGCGGTGGTATCTTTTAATGCGCAACCTTCATTACATCATGTGTGGTGTGCTGGTATTATAGATGCGGATGGACGCACCAGTGCTGAAGCAGAAAATTTAATAAAGAAAAATATACATCAATTACCAGTTGCTGAATTGGAAAATATATTACTAATTGATGAAGTATTTTTTGCGCTCGCAAAATCATTTCATTTTGATATACAGGTTTCAAATCAAAAGTTTATAGAATTAAAAACGCAAGTTTTCAACCAAAATACATCGGAATTGGATACTATTTGCTTGCGTTACACGATGCGTCGCGTCGATGCTCATATAAAGAATATAAATTTTCCCACACAAAATCTACAAAAACTAAACGAATATTTTAACAACGCCATTATTTCTGTAAATCCACAAGATATTTTTGAGAAAATAAAATTTGAAATAACCAAAGCGTTGCGCCTTGAGGATTATGATAAAATATTAATATTATGTGATAATAAAAATCTATTCGCAGAAATCGCTAAATTGTTTGGATTAACAAAAAAATCTCTGCAACAATTCATAGGTAGAGCTATTATGTCGAGTAATAATCTGGAATTAAATTCCGCAATACGAAAATTTTTGCCTTCTATTGACAAAATTTAGCGGTTATTGAGACAATATTTATTGTTAGTGCGTAAAATTATTTGGGATTTATGCTTTGTAATGCGAAACAATTTACGGATTCTATTTCATTTTTACGAAAGCGGGCGAATTCAATTTTTTGCAGGTATCAGATTTCAAGGGCTCTGATGCATGTAAATGCCGTTGCTCAAACCCGTCTCATTCCCCAATCTACCCCCATGCAAACCCCCGAATCCGCCCCCCTAGACCTCCCATTCGACCCAGAAAACATGCTGGCCGGCCTGCGCCACTGGGTTGAATGTGAATCCCCCACCTTTGATGCCGCCGCGGTGAACCGCATGATGGCCATCGCCGCGCGTGAATTCGCCGTGGCTGGCGCGGTGGTGGAAACCATCCCCGGCCGCATGGGTCTGGGCGATTGCGTGCGCGCCCGCTTCCCGCATCCCTCCAATGAGCCCGGCATTCTGGTGCTGGCGCATTTGGATACGGTGCACCCCATCGGCACGCTGGCGAATGGCCTGGCCTTCCGGCGTGAGGGCCAGAAGGCCTATGGCCCCGGCATTCAGGATATGAAGGGCGGCACTTATTTGGCGCTGGAGGCGATGCGGCAATTGCTGCGCGCGGGCCTGCCCACCTCCCGCCCCGTCACTTTCCTGCTCACCTCGGATGAGGAAATCGGCAGCCCTTCAACGCGTGACCTGATTGAGGCTGAGGCGTCGCGCCATGCCGTGGTGCTGGTGCCCGAGCCCGGCCGCCCGGATGGCGGCGTGGTGACGGGGCGTTATGCCATTGCGCGGTTCAATCTGCGCACCACCGGGCGGCCGAGCCATGCCGGGGCGCGGCTGGGCGAGGGGCGCAGCGCCATTCGTGAAATGTGCAAGCAGATCATCGCCATCGAGGATATGACGACCGAGGCCTGCACCTTCTCCGTCGGCGTGCTGCATGGCGGGCAGTGGGTGAATTGCGTGACGACGCATACCGATGCCGAGGCGCTGAGCATGGCCAAGCGGCAGGAGGATCTGGATGCGGCGGTGGAGAAGATGCTGGCGCTGCGCAGCACCTCCAATGATGTGTCGCTGGAGGTGCGCCGCGGCGTGACGCGGCCGGTGTGGGAGCCGGATGCGCGGGTGATGGCGCTGCATGGCCAGGCGAGCGTGATGGCGGCGAGGCTGGGTTTTGCCGTGCCGGCGCAAAGCTCGGGCGGTGGGTCGGATGGCAATTTCACGGGCGCCATGGGCATTCCCACGCTGGATGGGCTGGGGGTGATGGGCGCGCTGGCGCATACGCTGGAGGAGCATATTTTCATCGATAGCCTGGCCTATCGCGGCAAGCTGTTTGCGGGGTTGTTGCAGACGGTGTGAGGTGGCGGTTGCGTCGCCATTCTGCCATCAATCGGTCATGCAGGCTTCTTCAATCGGTCATTGCAAGGTCTTCGGGCGCGCGTTACCGGAGGGGCTGCAACACCCTGATCATATCGCATGACCGTACCGGCCCGCAAAAACTCCGATTCCGCCAATCCACGCCGGCTTTCGCGCAAGAAGCCGCTGCGGTTCACGCCGCGGCTGCCCGGGGCGATGTGGGCAGGGGTGATGGAGGACAGGCCCTTGGGTGGGCGGTTGCGCGCAGTGCGCCGCATTGCCGCCGCCGTGGTCTGGACCTTGTTGTGCATGCCGGTGCAGGCGCTGCTGCTGGTGCTGCCAGGGACTGGGCGGGATCATTTCCCAAAGCTGTTTTATCGGGTGCTGTGCTGGTTGATTGGCCTGAAATTGCAGGTGATTGGCCGGTCTGGGCCCGCCGCGCCGGGCGCCACGCTCTATATCTGCAATCACACCTCATGGCTGGATGTGCTGGCCTTGGGGGCGATTTTGGATGCGCGCTTTGTCGCCAAGGCGGAGGTGGGAACCTGGCCGCTGTTTGGCTGGGTGGCCAAGTTGGGGCGCACGGTGTTTGTCAGCCGCAGCCGGGGGCGGACGGGTGATGAGGCGCGGGAGCTTTCTGCGCGGCTGCGGGCGGGGCAGAGCCTGATTTTGTTCCCTGAGGGCACGACCTCTGACGGGACGCGGGTTTTGCCGTTTCGCAGCAGTTTCTTTTCGGTGGCGGGGGATGCGGCGCGGGTGCAGCCGCTGACCTTGGTGTATGACCGTGCGGGCGGGCTGCCGGCGGGGCGGCGGGACCGGCCGATCACCGCCTGGTATGGCGATATGGAGACGGCGAGCCATGCCTGGGCCCTGCTGCGGCGCAGCGGAACCCGCGCCACGGTGGTGTTGCATGAGGCGTTTGCGCCGGCGGATTTGCCCAATCGCAAGACCATGGCGGTGGAGGTGGGGCGCGTTGTGTCGATGAGTGCAGCGGCGTTGCGGCAGAACCGCCCGGCCTTGCCGCTGGCGGCGCCGGTGCGTCGCTCATCCTGAGTTTTTGCTGTCGCATTAAGGTTGTTGATCCGTCATTGAGGCTTATTCTGGCCGTCATGCTGGTGTCATGGAATCGCCGCTAGCAGCGGAGGTTCTTGGACGGATTGAGACAATGTCAGAAGCCATCAAGCGCGGTATCACCCTACCCAAGCCCCGGCGCCTGGCCCGCAAGATGCCTTTGCCGCGGCGGGTGCCTGGCAGCGCGCGGCGGGGCGTGTTGGAGGATGGCCCGGCGGGTGGGCGGTTGCGGGCGGTGCTGCGCCTTGCTGGGGTTATCCTCGTCACCGCCCTGGCCATTGTTGTGCTATTTCTGCTGACAGTTTTCCCTCGGCGGCTTCGCGCCTGGGCCGTGCAGGGCTTTGCGCGGGTGCAGTGCTGGCTGGTGGGGGTGCGGCTGCAGGTGGTGGGCAAGCCGGCTGGCGGGCCCACGCTTTATGTCTCCAACCATTGCTCCTGGCTCGATATTCCGGTGCTGATGGCGCAGATGGATAGCCGCTTCGTCGCCAAGGCCGAACTCGCGCGCTGGCCGATATTTGGCCTTTTTGCCCGGCTGGGCGGCACGATTTTCGTCGGCCGCAAGCGCGCTGGCAACGCCGATGACGCCCATGCCATGGCGGAGAGCCTGCGGGCTGGGCATGGGCTTGTGCTGTTTCCCGAGGGCACCACCTCGGATGGTGCGCGGGTGCTGCCCTTCCGCACCACTTTCTTTGCCGCGGCCGACCATGCCGCGAGGGTGCAGCCGGTGACCATCGTCTATGACCGGATGGGCTGGCTGCCGACCTGCCGGCGCGACCGGCCGGTCTTTGCCTGGTATGGCGATATGCAGCCCATGACGCATCTGTGGCGCCTGCTGCGCCGCCGGGGTGCGCGGGCCACGGTGGTGTTTCATGAGCCCTTCGCGCCCGAATTGCTGCCCGACCGGGAGCAATTGGCGGCTGAGGCGGCGCGCATCATCGCCACCTCCGCCGCCACGCTGCGGCAGAACCGCCCGGCGGCGCCGCTGCCCGCCCCTCATGTGGTAACACCGTTCCGTAACTTGACCGACGCGAAGCCAGCGGGTCAGGGTGATCGCCAATACCCCATCATGAGGTTGGCTACCGCTTGAACATCTCTGCCCATCGCCGCATGTGCTACAGAATCGCTGCAATGCGATGCTGGGAGCATTTTTCTCTATGACGACACGCCGGGTATGAGCACGGGCGACACCAAGGGCACGAAGCGGCTGCTGATCCGCACCTGGGGCTGCCAGATGAATGTGTATGACAGCGAGCGCATGGCCGAGGTGCTGGCGCCGCTGGGCTTCTCTGCCACCGAAAGCCCTGAGGATGCCGATATGGTGATCCTCAACACATGCCATATCCGCGAGAAGGCGGCGGAGAAGCTTTATTCTGAGTTGGGTCGGCTGCGCGTGGTGAAGGATGCCCGCGCCGAGGCGGGCCATGCGACCGTGCTGGCGGTGGCGGGCTGCGTGGCGCAGGCCGAGGGCGCGGAGATTGCCCGCCGCGCGCCCTATGTCGATCTGGTGCTGGGGCCGCAGACCATTCATCGCCTGCCGGAAATGGTGGCCCGGGCCAGCCGCGCCGGTGGCTTGGTGCTCGACACCGACTTCCCTGAAGAATCGAAATTCGACCATTTGCCGGCGCATCGGCCCGCCCAGGGTGTGACCGCCTTCCTCACCGTGCAGGAAGGCTGCGACAAATTCTGTGCCTTTTGCGTGGTGCCCTATACCCGTGGCGCCGAAGCCTCCCGCCCCGCCGCCGCCGTGCTGGCCGAGGCGCGTGGCCTGGTGGCGCAGGGCAGCCGGGAGATCACCCTGCTGGGGCAGAATGTGAATGCCTATCATGGAGAGGGTGCGGGCTCGCTGGCGGCGCTGCTGTATCAGTTGGCCGAAATTCCGGGCATTGCGCGACTGCGCTACATGACCTCTCACCCCCGCGACATGGATGATGCGCTGATCGCCGCCCATGGTGACCTGCCGCAGCTTATGCCCATGCTGCATCTGCCGGTGCAAAGCGGTGCCGATGGCGTGCTGGCGGCGATGAATCGCGGCCATACCGCCGATGATTTCCGCCGCATCGTGGACCGGCTGCGTGCGGCGCGGCCTGATCTGGCGCTGAGTTCCGACTTTATTGTCGGCCATCCCGGCGAGAGCGATGCCGACCATGCCGCCACCCTGGCCCTGGTGCGCGAGATCGGTTTTGCCAGCGCCTATAGCTTCAAATACTCGCCCCGGCCCGGCACGCCGGCGGCCCGGGCGCCCTTTCAGGTGCCCGAGGCGGTAAAGGATGAGCGGCTGCGCGAATTGCAGGCGCTGATGCTGGAACAGCAACTGGCCTTCAACAATTCGCGTATCGGCGCCCAATTCGAAGTGCTGATCACAGGCCCCGGGCGGCATCCCGGGCAGATTGCCGGCCGCTCGCCCTGGCTACAGGCGGTGCATGCCGAAGGCCCGGAGACACTGACCGGGCAGGTCGTGCGGGTGGAGGCCATCGCTGCCTCCGCCAATTCACTCCATTGCGTCCTCAAGGAACCCCAGCAACACCCATCGGAGCAACACGCCGCTTGAACACGATCCTGGCTGCCCGCCACCCTTCGCCCTCCGGCCCGCCCTCCAGCGAGAGCAGGTCGGTCACCCTCCAATTCGACGATAACGCGCTGCTGGCGCAGCTTTTTGGCGAATTCGACAGGCATCTCAGCCTGCTGGAGAAACAGGCGGGGGTGCGCCTGTCATCCCGCGGCAACCGGTTGACCATTTCAGGCAATGCCGAGCGCACCCAGGTGGCCGAGGAGGCGCTGCGCAGCCTGTGGCATGGGCTGGAGCGCGGCCATGGCTGCACCATCGCGCTGGTGGAGGCGGCGATCCGCATGGCCCAAGGGGCGGTGGAGGGCGAGGCCGAGCCCCGCTTGCCGCTGCGTGACCTGCCGCAGATTCGCACCCGCAAGGGCGCCATCGCGCCGCGCAGCCCGGCCCAGGCGGCCTATATGGAAATTCTCTCGAAGCATGAGATCAGCTTCGGCCTCGGCCCCGCCGGCACCGGCAAGACCTATCTGGCGGTGGCCCAGGGTGTCGCCCTGCTGCTGACCGGCCAGGTGGAGCGCATCGTGCTCAGCCGCCCGGCGGTGGAGGCCGGCGAAAGGCTGGGCTTTCTGCCCGGCGACATGAAGGAGAAGGTGGACCCCTATCTCCGTCCGCTCTATGACGCGCTGAACGACATGCTCCCTGGAGACCAATTGGCACGCCGGATGACCGCCGGCGAAATCGAGATCGCCCCCCTCGCTTTTATGCGTGGCCGCACCCTTGCCCATTGCTTTGCCATTCTCGATGAGGCGCAGAACACCACCCCGGCGCAGATGAAGATGTTCCTCACCCGCCTGGGTGAGGGCAGCCGCATGGTGATCACGGGCGACCCCAGCCAGATCGACCTGCCGCCCGGCCAGCCCTCGGGGCTGGTGGAGGCGGCGCGGATTTTGGAGCATGTGCCGGGCATTGGCTTCATGCGCTTTGCCGATACTGATGTGGTGCGCCACCCGCTGGTGGGGCGCATCGTCGCTGCCTATAGCCGTGCGGAGGCCGAAACGGCACCGCGCAAACGCAACTGGAACGGAGCCGATGCCGGACCGAAGTAGCCTTTCGGAGGGCCGATCTAGGCCCTTCATTGATGTCGTCATTGCAGCACCTGGATGGCGCGGGCTTTTGCCGGAACGATGGGTCGAACGCGCCGTACTGGCTGCCTGTGAGGGCGGGGCCTCTGGGCCCATCACCGTGCTATTGGCCGATGATCGCACGCTCAAGGCGCTGAACACCCTCCATCGCGGCAAGGAAAAGCCCACCAATGTGCTGAGTTTCCCCGGCCATGTGGCGGGTTCGGGCGATATTGCGCTCTCGCTGCAGACCGTGCGGCGGGAGGCCCGGGCGGAGGGACGCCGCCCGCGCGCCCATGCCGCGCATCTGGTGGCGCATGGCACGTTGCATCTGCTGGGCCATGATCATCTGGAGGCTGGCGAGGCGCGGCGGATGGAGCAGGCCGAATCCCGTGCCATGCACCGGCTGCGCCTGCCCAACCCCTGGGGCCCGGGACGAGGACGCGCGGCATGAGCGAACATGCCGAAAAACCCTGGCTGACCCGCATCACCGGCCGGTTGCGCCGCCGCCCGCATGAATCGGTGCGCGACCGGATGGAGGAGCTGATCGAGCGCCCCACCGACACCACCCCCGCCGATGCGCCCGAGCTGGATTTGGCCGAGCGCGCGCTGCTGACCAATGTGCTGAAGCTGCGCGGCATCACGGCTGTGGATGTGATGATCCCGCGCGCTGATATTGTGGCGCTGCGCGATCATCTGACGCTGGACGAGGCCTTGGCGGAGATTCAGCGCGAGGGGCATTCGCGCTACCCGGTTTATGGCAGCCAGCTCGATGACATTCAGGGCATGGTGCATATCAAGGACATCATCGCCGCCATCGGCCGGGCCGAGCCGTTTTCCATGCGCGCCATTTTGCGCAAGCCGCTGCTTGTGGTGCCCTCGGTGGCGGTGCTGGACCTGCTGCTGCGGATGCGCGAGGCGCGGATGCATCTGGCGCTGGTGGTGGATGAATATGGCGGTATCGACGGGCTGGTGACGATTGAGGATCTGGTCGAGACCATTGTGGGCGATATCGCCGATGAGCATGATGAGGTGAATGCCCCGCGCATGGTGGAGCGCCCGGATGGCAGCCTCGATCTCGATGCCCGCACCCCGGTGGAGGAGTTCGAGGCCCGGATGGGCCAGGTGCTGACCGAGGAGGAGCGCGGCGCCGATATCGACACCATGGGCGGGCTGGTTTTCACCCTGGCGGGGCGGGTGCCGGCGCGGGGGGAATTGGTGAGCCATGTCTCTGGGCTGGAGTTTCGGGTGCTGGATTCGGATAGCCGGCGCATTCGCAAGCTGCGGGTGCGCCGGCCCCTTCCAGGTGGCAAGGCGGCTGCCGAATAGGTGCTGACACATGGGCGAGGTTGCGCCGGCCTGGATGCCGGGTTAGCCCCGCTGGTGTGAAAACCTTTCTCGCCATTCTGCAAAACGTGACCCTCCGCCCGGCCGTTGCGGCGCTGGGGCTGGGGGCGGCGAGCGCGCTGGCGCTGCCGCCGCTGCATGCCGTGCCGGTGCTGTTGCTCACGCTGCCGGCGTTTTTGGGGTTGTTGGGGGCGGCGAAGAACGCGCGGGCGGCCTTGGTGCTGGGGCTGGGTTTTGGCTGGGGGCATCATATCCTCGGCACCTATTGGGTTACCCATGCGCTGTTCACTGATCTGGCGCGGTGGTGGTGGCTGGTGCCGGTGGCGGCGCCGGGGTTGGCGGTGCCGCTGGCGGTGTTCAGCCTGCTGCCGGCGCTGGCGGCGTGGGGGGCGCCGGCGGGGTGGCGGCGGGTGCTGGCCTTCTCCGGCGCCTGGGTGCTGGCTGAGATGCTGCGCGGCGTGATCTTCACCGGCTTTCCGTGGAATTTGCTCGGCACGGTCTGGGCGTTTTCCGCCTTGCCGCTGCAGCCGGCGGCATGGGTGGGGGTGCATGGGCTGTCGCTGCTGACGGTGTTGATCGCCTGTCTGCCGGCGCTGCGGCGCTGGCGCTGGGGGGCGCTGGGGGTGGTGCTGCTGGCCGGGTGGATGGGGTTTGGGGCGTGGCGCCTGGCCGATGCGGAGCCGGCGGTGGGAGAGACCCAGCTGATTCTGGTGCAGGGCAATGTGGCGCAGGACCTGAAATGGCAGGAGGATCAGCGCCTGCCGATCTTCCAGCGCTACCTGCGGCTGACCGAGGAGGCTGGGCGCGCGGCGCATGAGGCCCACCCGCATGCGCGTATCGTGGTGATCTGGCCTGAGACGGCGAGCCCCTTTCTGCTGGCGCAGGATGAGCAGGCGCGCCGCGCCATTGCCGCCGCCCTGCCGCCCAATGCAGTGCTGCTGGCCGGCACGGTGCGGGCGGATTGGGGGGCTGATGGGCTGCTGGCGCGGGTTTATAATTCCCTGGTGGGGGTGGGGCCGGATGGCGGGCTGCTGACGGTTTTTGACAAGGCGCATCTCGTGCCCTTTGGCGAATACATGCCGCTGGGGGGGCTGTTGCCCATTCGGATGGTGACGGGTGGGATGGATTTTACCCCCGGCCCGGGGCCGGTTTCGATCAGCCTGCCGGGGATACCGGCCTTCAGCCCGTTGATCTGCTATGAGGTGATTTTTCCGGGCCAGGTGGTGGGGGCCGAGCGCCCGGCCTGGCTGCTGAATGTGACCAATGACGCCTGGTTTGGGCATTCCGCCGGGCCTTACCAGCATCTGGCCAGTGCCAGGTTGCGGGCGGTGGAGGAGGGCCTGCCGATGGTGCGGGTGGCGCAGACCGGGATTTCGGCGGTGTTTGACGCGCGCGGGCGGGCGCTTGGCCGCCTGGGCCTGGGTGGCACTGGCAGCCTCACGGCCTGGCTGCCGCCGGTGGCGGCGCCGACGCTGTTCTCGTGGCTAGGCCTTCTGATTCCTGGTTTTTTTGCGATGATTGCCCTGTTGGCGAGCAAATTTTGGCGAGGTCACTACAAATCTATGCAAGAGCAAAATTAAATTTGAGACTTCTCAAAAACATTGACGTCTTCCTCCCCATAGCTTAACAAAATCGCAACGGGCAAAATGCCGAACTTCATTTGAGGACAGGCTGACACGGCGCGAGAGCCAGCACTTGTATCCTCTCAGACAGTGGTTCGGCACCACGAAGCGGGAGCGTATGGATCGAGCGATGCCCAGCGGGGATACTATCGAGCGGAACGATAAGGAGCATCGGCCCAGCCCGATTGACGTTCACGTCGGCGGGCGGGTCAGGCTGCGTCGCACCTTGCTTGGCATGAGCCAGGAACGTCTGGGCGAGGCGCTGGGGCTGACCTTTCAGCAGGTGCAGAAATATGAGCGCGGGGCAAACCGGATTGGTGCCTCGCGGCTCTTCGACCTCGCGCGCGTGTTGGATGTGCCCATCGGGTTTTTCTTTGACGATATGTCCGATGCCATGGGCGGCTCGATGGCGGTGACACGGCGCATGGCCGGTTTCGCCGAAACCCAGGATGGGTTTGAGGATGATACCCTGCATCGCCGCGAAACCCTCGAACTGGTGCGCGCCTATTACCGCATCACCGATCCTGCGGTGCGCAAGCGCGTTTTTGACCTGATCAAGAGCCTCACGCCGAGCGAATAAGGGCGGGGTCTGGCGGGGCTGCAATCCTGCCGGCGGATATCACTACATCGCCGGGCTGCAGCCGCAGCACCCCATCAGCCGCGGCCGGGCGGCCCAGGCCCAGCGCCTTGGCGAGGCCTGCATGGTCGCTCAGCCAAACCCCATCCTGCAGCCGGGCTGGTTCTGGCCGCAGGCCTTGGCGGTAATCCTGGAAATCCTCCCGCCGCCAGCCTCCATCGGCGGTGATATAGGCGCGGCCCTGCTGCGGCACGGCGAAGCTTTGCGCCAGGGCCTGGCCCAGCGCCATGGCCTGATGCTGCGGCAGGGGGGGCAGGCGCGCGGCCTCGGCCAGGACTGCGAGGGCTGGGGCGGCCGCATGCGCGGCCTCGATCACCGCGCGATACTGCTGGGCGATCATCGCCGGGCTGAGTTGCTCGGCCACGAAGCGCTGCCCTGCCTCGCCCAGGGCGCGCCGCCGGGCCGGGGCGGCGGCCAGGCTGGCGATGGCCTGGCTGAGCGCTGCATCGGTGAAATCCTCCGCCAGCCGCAGCGCCGCCGCTGCGGGCAATTCGGCCATGCTGCCCTCGGCATTGACGATGCAGGCAAGCCCCGCGGCGAGGGTATCGATCACCGCGCCGCTGGTTTCGCCCTGATGGCGGCCGCGCAATTGCACGGCGATATCGGCCGCTGCCAGCCAATCCTCATAGGCGGCGCGGGCCAGCCCGCCGGTCAGCCGGATGGGCCGGTTGCTGGGCTGCCCGCCCATGCTCAGCCCTTGGGCCTGGGCGGTGACTTGCATCACGCTCTCGAGCCCCGGTTGTACGGCGCCCACGAAGGCCAGAACTGCAGCTGCCGGCGGCAGCCTGGCCCCGGCGAAGGCCTCTATCAGCCGCAGTGGCAGTTTCTTCGGCACGCAGGCGCCAAAGCTCGCCACCACGAGTTGGTTCTCCGAAAGGCCCAGCCGCGCCCTTGCCGCCGCGCGCATGGGCAGGGCCAGGGGGCGGCGCAAATGCGCCACCACATGCAAATCGCGCAGCGGGAGGTCGCCATGGGCGCTGCGCAGCATCTCCCGCGCGGCCTTGGAATGCACGATGGTGGCGAGGCTGCCGGCCATCACCTCGGCCGACATGGTCAGCGCGCCGGCCACCGCATCGGCATCACCCTCCGCCGCCGCCAGCAGCGCCGGGTAGCCGTGATTGGTGTAAATTGAGGCCAGCAGGGCGGCCTCCGGATTGGCTTCGGATTGCGCCGCCCAGCGCCGGTATTCCGGCATGGCGACATCATGCAGCACCGCCACCGCCGGGCGCAGCGGCACCAGCCCCTGATGCTGGAAATGATGCAGCGCGCCATTGCCCAATTGGTGCAGCAGCCGCGCCGTGGCATGCGGTGCGGCGGCCAGGGCGGCGGGTGGCATCCAGGCAAAGCCGGCGGCGATGCCTTCCATCGGCCGGCTCTCGCTGACCAGGGTGATGCGGTAATGCGCCGCCAGCGCGGGCAGCAATTCGGCCGTGTAATTGGCGATGCCGCTGGCTTGGGGCGGCAGGGGGCTGGTGACCACGAGTGGTGGCAGGGCGGAGCGCGGCGGGCCGGCCCAGCCCTCCATCGCCGCCCAGCCGCGCCGGGCGCTGTCCAGCCAGCTATGCCGCGCCGCCTGGCCGGGGCCCCAGCGGCGCAGGGCCTGGGCCAGCCCTGCATCGCCCAGCACCTGGCCCATCACCCGCGCCATATCGGTGATATCGAGCGGGTCGAACAACACATCCTGCCGGCCTGCCAACTCCGGCAGGGCGCCGGCATGGCTGGCAGCGAAGGGCGCGCCGGCCGCCATCGCCTCGGCCAATGGCAGGCCGAAGCCCTCGGCCAGGGAGGGCAGCACAAAGAGCGCGGCATGGGCGTAGAGTGCCGGCAGCGCCGCATCCTCCACCTTGCCCAGATGCAGGATCGTGCCCTCGGCCAGCCCTGCCTCGCGCGCCAGGCGCTGCAGATGCTCGGCCGGGATGGTGCCGGTGACGACCAGGCGCAGCCCATCGCGCAGGCTGGGTGGCAGCAGGCCCATGGCGGCGATCAGCCTTGCCTCGTTCTTGCGGATGTCATTGAGGCCGAGGCAGAGGATATAGCGCCCCGCCACCGGGGCTGGCCCCGTTTGGGGGGCGAAGAATGGCGCGGCCACACCGCCGCCCACCCGCACCAATTGCCCGGGCGCCATGTCGAGATGCGCCAGCCCCTCCTGCCGGGTGGCCTCGGAATTGCAGAGCAGCCCGTCCATGCCGCGCAGTTCCAGCAATTGGCGCATATACCAGGGCACCAGCCCGGCATCGCGCCAGGGGCCTTCGAGATATTCGGCGCGGCGGGTGAGGGGGATGAGGTCATGCAGCGTGGCCACATGGCGCGGCCGGGGCAGGGCGGCCGGCCAATTGGTGACCAACTGGTCGTTCCAGCCTTCAAAGACGCTGCCCAGATGCACCATGTCCGGCGCCAGGGCGAGAATGGCCTGGGCGCGGATATGCTCGGCCAATTGGCGCAGCGGATGATGTGGGTCGGCCCCGGCGGCGCAGCCTTCCGGGGGGGTGAAGTGGTGGATATGGCCGGCCCCCAGCAGGGGGGTGAATTCCGCCTCCAGCAGGGCGGCGGATTCGGACTGCGCGGCATTGAGCAGCAGCAGCACCTCATGCTGTTCGCCGCGCGTGGCGGCCAGTGCCCGGGCGAATTCGAGCGAATAGCGCCCCAGCCCGGAATGGCGGCTGCTGCCCTGGGCGCCTTGCAGGTCGAGCAGCAGCCTCATGCGACCCACCCCTGGCCGCTGCCATGGCTGGCGGCCAGGGCCCAGATTTGTTGCGGGGCTGCGGGCTGTGGCGCCCCGGGGGGAGAGGCAGGGGCGGGGGCCATGGGAGGAGCCAGGGCGGCGGGCGGGGCATCGGCGAAGCGCAGCGCGGCCTGGGCCAACGCATCCCAATCCGCAAGCTGCCATTGCGGGCCTGTCATGCGGATATCCTGCGCAATGACACGGGCGGCCTGGGCCTCGGGCAGCAGCATGGCGGCGATGGCCTGGGCGGTGGCGCGGCTATCCAGCGGGTCCAGCCCATCGGCCTCGGTCACACCCAGACAGGGGCGGCGGGCCTGGGCGGCGGCCAGGGCGAGTGCTGGCCAACTGCCATCGGTGGCGGTGGCCAGCAGGCATTGCGCGCCGGCGATCAGCGCGGGCAGCGGGCCCAGCCCTTCCACCCCGGCCATGCCGATGGCCGGCAGCGGGCCATCAAGGCCGAGCAGGGCCGGCAGGTTGGGCTGGGAGGCACGCAGCAGCATCCAGGCCTCTTGCAGCCAGGGTGGCGCGCCATCGGCGATGATGTAGCGCCCCGGGGGCGCTTCGCCCGCCATGCTCTGGGGCAGCAGCGGAGGGGGCATGGGCAGGGTGGCGCGCCCGATATTGGCCAGGGCTGGGGCCGCCGCGCCGGTCGGCATGGCCAGCAGCAGCGCATCGAAGCTGGCATGTTCATGCAGCGCTGCCACCAGATCCGCGGCGACGCGATGCGGCGTGGTCAGTGCCATGGGCTCGGCCAGCACCAGGCTGACCCGGGCACCGCGGGCGCGTGCCTGGGCCAGCACCGCCTGTGAGGGGCCCACCCCCAGCACCAGCACCCTATCCCCGGGGCCGGCTGTGATGCTCTCCAGCCTGCCGGCCAGTTCCGCCAGCATCTGGCGCTGCTGGTCGGGCGTGGCGGTCAGCAGCCCATGGGCGAGGCGTTGCGGCAGGCCCTGCAAGCCGCCCTGTATCTGGTCGATCACCGCGAAGCGCAGCCCGGCCTGCGGCCGGTGGGTCAGGGATTGGGTCAGGGATTGGGTCAGGGATTGGGTCAGGGATTGGGCCAGGGATTGGGCGAGGCCCAGGCGCCATTGCCGGGCGCCCCAACTGCTCTGGCTCAGCCCATGGCCGAGGATGGGCGCTGGCGGCCTGCCGGGTGGCGGGGCCAATATGGCGGAGATGTCGATGATGGTGCCTGGCCCTTCCGGCAGCGTGGCGGGAAGGGCGCGCGCCTGGGCATGGGCGAGCATGGTGGGCGCGTCTGGCTCACCCAGAGCAGCGGCCTGGCTGAGGCTTTCGATGGCGCTGGCATGCTCGCCGGCCATGCTGCGCATATTGCCCAATTGCACCAGGATGGCCGTGGCCTGCGGCCTGCGTTGCAGATAGGCGGCGTAGAGGCGGGCCGCTTCTGCCCAATGGCCGCCATCACGCGCCCGATTGGCCTGTTTGCGCAGCCGCCATGCCGGGATGGGGAAGGCAAGGCGCGGCAGGCGGCGGCGGGGGGTGGCGCTGGCTTGGGGGGCTGG